>Ga0315315_10000563_pt1 | contig 31670 bp, 18 predicted proteins | sample M140m3416metaG_FD_203699 | JGI IMG/M metagenome (GOLD analysis project Ga0315315, IMG submission 203699) | Ammonia-oxidizing marine archaeal communities from Monterey Bay, California, United States - M1 40m 3416 | ecosystem: Environmental > Aquatic > Marine > Intertidal zone | place: USA... | reverse complement strand
CTTTCGCCCATTGCGGAAAATTCCCCACTGCTGCCTCCCGTAGGAGTCTGGACCGTGTCTCAGTTCCAGTGTGTCTGATCATCCTCTCAAACCAGATACTGATCGTCGCCTTGGTAAGCCATTACCTCACCAACAAGCTAATCAGCCGCAAGCTTCTCTTTAGGCGGAAAACTCCATTTCACTCGAAAGCATATGGGGTATTAGCATCAATTTCTCGAATCATTTCTGACGATGTTATCCCCCTCCTAAAGGCAAATTCTTACGTGTTACTCACCCGTCCGCCACTAGAGTTAAAAACTCCCGTACGACTTGCATGTGTAAAGCATCTCGCTAGCGTTCATCCTGAGCCAGGATCAAACTCTCTTTAAATTTCCATAAATTTGTCTTTTTTTTAACTTCAAAAACGAAGTTAATTTCATAAAGTTGATTCGTATCTTAATTCAGGAACTAAACCGAATCACTCGTCGGCTCAAACCAATCTCATAAACATAAAAATTTATTTTTACTTTTTAAAACTTTTTGAATTGAAATATATACTGTTTAAAAAGCTTTTTCATTATTAAAAATTCTAACAAAAATAGAGTGCCTGATACAACAATTTACGTACCTGGATTAGGTATTAAGTCCAAATAAGGATAATTTGAATGCATGTAATCAAAAATATCAGTTCTTTGGTAGAACCATAATGATCTTAGATCATTAGGAATTGGAAAATTAATCCATGAGTCTGGCAATCCTCGAAAAATAAGAATATCTGTCATTACATTATTAATGGGGATCTGATCTTTTTCCCCTTGACTTGGTAAATATGGCATTGTGAACACTAAATGATTTAGACTATCAGCAATGACACCTAAAGCTCCTAGAAAAACGCTTCCAGTTACATTTACTCCAAGTACCGAAGGAATAACACCTTGAAGGCTATCTTCTGTCCAATCAACAGCAGTTGTAATATAAGACCACGGAAATGAATAAGGATTAATATATAAGAGCCAAGATAAGGTAATTCTTAGAATTACCATTTGTGAATAAAATACTAAGCCAATGAATATAATTTCACGTACAGTCTCTAATCCACTTATATCTACAGCACTATTAAAATAAACTTGAATTGTTTCTGAGATACTATCTGGTAAGAAAAAAAGATTTCTATAATCTTCAATATAGAAATCATAAAATCCACCTTCCTTGGTTGCAAGGTTGTAACGTGGAAGTGCATTAATCTGTGGAGTTGGACCAAATATCATTTCAAACCAGGTTTGAGGATATTGAGCTGGAGGGAAAAATGTTATTCGTTTTGGAAGTTCAACAAAATCCGAATCATTTTGTAAAGCGTCTGGAAGAATTGGTAAACCAAGATTTTCAGGATAACCATAATATTGAGCAATTTTTTCAAATAGTCCTGTAACTCCATCATAAATAGCGTTACGAATTATAGTAAATGTTTTATCTAAACCCATTTTTAAATCGTTTTAAAGTAAATAAATATTTATTTGGTAGATAGTACTACACATAAAATATAATAATACGTATAGTAGCAAAAAGTCAAAATATTTATTAGAGAAAAAGCTGAATTTAAATTTTTTTAATTTACTAAATGAAGTGAAAGAATAATTAATTGATTGTAGTGCAGAAAAACATCACATTACTTATTGATTGGAAAATATTTCTCAAAATTTCACCAACTTCTAGCTATACTTTAAAAATTGAAATAAATTTTTTAAATAATAATAAAATTTGATATTAGCGGTTTAAAATAATCTTATTGAATTAATTAAGTGTTTCAACAAAAGTATACTTTTTATTAAATTCTTTTTTAAATTGAAAAATGTATAATTAAATTCAAATATTAGATCATTTTGAAAAACCTAAATTTTAATATCTATAAATTACATTTAAACTAGTTATTTAAAACTAAACATAAATATTTTAGTAATTATTGTTCTATAAGTTTTTAATGAAAGAAAAATAAAATAATCTATATATGCTTATCTTGAAAATAATAAATTATAAAATTTATAATTAGATCTAACGAAAATAATATAAAATTTTTACTAAAGTAATCAACAAAAAATATAATGTTAATCATAAAATTAATCTAAGTATATATTGACAAAAATAAAAACTTACTAATTAATATTTAAATAAATTTTTAATTTCTAGTTTGCAAAGTAAATTAATTATGCAAATTGATATTGTATAAACTTAATTAGATTGTCTATAAAATAATATAAAATATCATTTTAAGGTATGTATTAAAAAAATCAGAACACAGTCTTTTACTTTTATTCTTTTGTTATAATAATAAAGCTTTTAAACATTATTTAAATAAGCTTAAATTACAATAAATATTGTATATTTCTAATTAAACTTTAATAAATTTTATATTAATATTGAAACTGATTGTAATTTTAACACAAAATACGTTAACAATGATTAATACAATAAATACAAATTAAAGTAAACAGTATCAAAATTTTACATTTGAAACATAAAATATAAAACTCCTCTAATAGTTAGTGCTGTTTAACTATTTAGTAAAATATTTTTTCTTTAGTCTAAGGAAATTCTATATTTCTTAACTTACTTATTTAAGATTCGATTTAAAAAAATAAATATCAAATTGTGAGTTAATGATTACATAATTTAACTGTAAAATCGTTATGACATATTGATAAATATTAGGATTATATCATATTACATTTTTTATGGCTCTCATAAACGAAAAACATATAATATTTATTATTGTGTATGTGTGTGTTTATAGTTAGATATTGAATTAAAATAACGTATTAAATACTGTTTTACTATTCTTTACTACTTCCTGCGAAGTATTATACAAAAATTTTTTTTAAAGTCAAGATTTTCTTAAGGAGAAAATTTCTTGAATTTAGCCTTGACAAGCTGACCTAAGCATGCTATATTATGCATGTACATATATATACATATATATACATATATATGTTGTTAAAGTTGAAAAATTAAAATTAATTAAAACAAAATGTTAATTCGAAAGAGATACGTAATTCTATTTTTTATTGTTTTTGTTTGTGTTTGTGTATCTGAAAAAAAACGATCTGATTTAAAATCAAACAGATCAGTTATCCTATCCTTTATTTTTATTGTTATTTTTTTACTTAAAGATGCAGAGCCTGTAGATGCAGAGATGAAAAATACAGTCAATGCTTTAACCAATAAACCTGTTGTAGGAAAACAAAGAACTTTAAATCCGTTTAAATCAAGACGATCTAATATTAATACTGTAAACACTGGTGTAGAATTATTTCAAAGTAAACTTCCAAGACATGAGAGCGGTTTTCGAGTACATATTCCACCCAAATTAAATCCGCACGGTCTGTTTGCTAATCCAGCCGGTGATGAAAAAGGTTCGCCAGACGATTCCGGTTCTGGAATACTGGATTTTACCCCGAAGAAATTTGATAAAGGTATTAAATTGGCAGAAAATGATCAGTTTAATTTGATGTTAAAAAATTCTAAAAAAAAGTCTAAGAAGAGGTCCAAAAATTGTAATTCTGTAAGCAAAGAACGAGTGTTGAAAGCCCATGATGAATTTATAAAGAAAATAAAAGATAAAAATTTATTATACAAGGTTTCTAAAGAGCGCTTCTGTGACTTGTATATTAATTTGCAAACTGTGTATTTCGATGAAAAGTCCATATTCGAGGTTCAAGGCGGTCTTCAGCTTGAAGCACAGGGTTTAATTAGTAACTTAAGACGCATAAAAAGTTCTAACGCTGAATTGGATTTCAAATGCGAATTAGTGAAAACACAAAAAACTATATTTCTAGATCATAAGGGAATGATCGATTTCAATCAACTTGCTATTGGTAAAAATGCTGATGTATCAAATTTTCCGACTCATGAGTCAGTTGCTTTTAATATGGGTAAGTCTAGTATAGCACAAAAAGAACGGTTTTTAAGCTTTGAAAATGGGCCAAACTCAACATTAGAAGTCTTTCATGTCTATAATTTCGACAAGATGTTGAACAGTATTGAAAAACCGTATCTTGTTAAAGCTGTAATGGATGAAATTGATATGATGGGTGGCGATCAATATAAAGGATTTTTTATTAATTTTAACTGATTATTAAATATAATTTAATCTATGGAAAACAAATTTGAAAATATTATCGATAATCTTGAAGAAACTGAAAATTTGATAGTTAGTGATCAAACTTTTCAAAATGAACTAGTTTCAGATTATAATTTACAATGCTCATTCTTTGGTACATTAATTTTTTACAGGACAAGTTTTCAAGATCTTGATCTGAGCGGAATGATGATGGTTAATTGCCAATTTCATCAATGTAAATTTCAAAATGTGACGATGAGGAAATGCGAGCTATGGAACCCAACTTTAAAAAACTGTTCCATAGAACGATGTGATTTAACAAGAATGGAATTAACTAAAGGAATAATCCAAAATTGCACAATAGTTGATTCAAATCTAAAAGCTAGTCATTTTTCGGAATCTACGTTTATTGAAACAAAATTTTATAACAATATGTTAATCGCAATATCAGCTCTCTCTGTAAAAATTTTGGCATCGAACCAGTTTACTGAGATTGAAAGATCTTCCAGCTTTGGAGATTTTTTAACAAACATGAATTCTGATGATTGAACATTAAAATACAACAATAGTTACAATATAATAAAATAATTTTTTAAAAACATTTTGCTATACTGTAACTATTTAAAATTGACGTTTATCTTATTATTTGGGATTGAGTAAAAATTTGGAATATCAAAGTAGTAACATTGAAAGAATAAAATTTTACGCTTAAGCATAGACTAAATATTTTAAATAACTATATAATAAATTATAATTAATAAATTTTTTAATACTAATATAACATGCAATATACTAAACAAGGTAATATATATAAAGTAATGCGTATAACAGGTAATCGGGATAATATTCTTGGTGTTTGCTTCACACAAGAAAATAACACTACTTTAAAAATTATTGAATGGCCAGTTAATAAAAATAAACCTATATTAGCATCAAAAAATGAATTATCTATGCAGGTAATGTCTGGTCTAGAATCAATTAATAATTTTTTAAAAACAAATTACAAATTATCTAAAATTTATTTTCTACCGTCAGAAAGTTCTTCAGATTTAATTTATAGATTCTTAATTCATAAATTAATTATACATTATCATAAAAGTAGTCAATTCGAATAACTATAAATATATAATTTCTCATTTTAAAAAAATAACAATATTATAAGCACTACTTTTTTAAAATGAGGAATTATGTACAAATTTATTTTATTAATAATAAGAATATTTTAAAAACTCTAACGTATTTTTATTCTAAATTTAAATTAGATTTTTTTACTCGTTAAAATTTTTTTCTAAAACTGAAAAATTATCAATATGAACCCATTGGTTGAGCTCATAAATTTTAACATCAGAGATTAAAATATTATCTAAATTATTTTTAAACATATAAGTTTTTTTAAACTTACATGATATAAAATCACTAGCTATTAAATTGAGTTTTATTAATTTACAATTTTTAAAAGTTGTTTTATTTATATCTGCGAAACTGAAATCACTATTACTCATTGTACAATTTTTAAAGCAACATTTATTCATAAATATTCTTGTTAAATCAATTGAGTTAATGATGCAATTTTGAAAGAGACATTTCTCAAAAACATAATCTGGTAAAAATAAATTTTCAAACAAACAATTTTTAAAACATAAATTAGGTAATGATTCTACTTTAATATATTTTTCTAAACTATCATTATTTTCAAAGTTTTCATTTAAAATAATTTTTTTCATATTTAATTGACACATTAATCGGTTAAAAATTCAATTCCTTTGCCATAATATCCTTCATCACGGACTCCTTTCATAAATGAACTTTTATATAATGAATGAGAGTTTACAGGAATATAACTCGATAAGTCAATAACGTGCAAAACTTCTCCAGGTTCAGTTGGCCCATTGGGATGTTTGTCGCAAAAACGATATTTTTGTCCAACTACTTTTCTACCCATCTTATAAGCAGCTTTTTCTAATGTCATTTTTTGGCCTTGCATTCCCATAATCTTTTCGTTTTGGGGGGTTTTTATATCCATAAATTTATATCCATACGGACCGTCTAATCCATAGTCCAAATCAACAAAACGAATTAATTCTTTGTCTAAACGTTGTGGATTGTTAGCTATTTTATTAATATGGGCATGTAGCGCAGCTCTACCCTCATCAATACTTTTTCTAGTGTACGAATTTGACTTAGGGTCAATTGCTAAAGCCTAAAATTTTTCTATAAACACTTCAGTGTCAAATCTTTCTTGTAATCCAGAAACATAGCTTTGTTGCTGATGTTTACCCCAATTTGGATTTAAAGCGTTGGATAAATGATCCAAATTGTTAAAAACAAGTGGATTTTCACATCCTTGTTCTGTCATAAATAATTCAGTCTTAGGGATGGCCACCGGTTTATATTTTACGGTCGAGAAATAATCGCTATTTGAAAAATGTAATTGTCTAGGATTTAATCCTTCCATTTTAATTTTTGGCGTGAATCCAGAAGATTTTAGACCGGCAAGAATACCAACTTTATATAACCATCTATAATACGTGAAACATCGTGAAAATTGAATAATATAATCTCCACCACGAAGGCTTAAAATTGGTAATATCTCATCCTCATAAGGTTCAAAATAGCCTTTGTAATCAACGTAGTCTGTAGATTTCAAAAAATTATCATATGATTCACCTTGTGAGTTAAAATAATAAACCGTATCGTACATTTGCTCAATATAAGTTAAAACTGACTGATTTAAAAATTCTACACAAACTGGTTGCGAAGCACTAAGTATAACTATAATATATATTTTAGCACATGTTTTGTTAAAAATTCTACGTGTGGTTCGAGCACCACGTTTAATTGAATTTGATAAATTTCTACGTTCGTATTCTACTTTAACGTCAATCAAAGTTGATTGCATAGAATTATCACGTACAAAGTATGAGCATTGATAAAACAAAAGAATTATATGTTGATTTTGATGATGTATATATATAGTATACATAAATTGATTGAATTATCAAGTAGCAAAATACGTTGTTTTAATAGGCTTAAATGAATTTAAATTTATCGTAAAAGTTTTAAATGTTAGACTTTTTTTAATCTAATTTTTTATAGATAGGTAAAGGTTGTAGTTACTAATAATAATATAAAATGATTCGATTCATTGGTTGTCTCTAAAAGAACAAAAATAAAAAAGTTTATCTGTCTAATAATAAAATAGAAAGTGATTAGGTTTTTAGAAACAAACTAATAAATGTTTAATTATTAATTTAATTTTTTGCAAAATGAAAAAACATGTTTTTTCAAAAATAATTTGCATTGCATATTTGTTTTAAGTGTTAATATTTACAAATGCAATTTATAAATATAAGTTAATGATCTTTTAATTTAAAAAAATTTTAATAATTAGCAATGAAAAATTGTAAAATAAGACAATTAATACGGTAACAAAGTATTACCTTCAAAAGAGCTCGTAGATGCTGCTAGAACAGCATATTTTGATTTTTGCTTAGATCCAAACACAATAATAAAAGAAAGTAATCAAGCAATAAAAAGTGAGAAAGGTTATATCTTTTATAATGCTGAAACACGACAGCAGATTACATTTAGTAAAAATAAATTATATTGGACTGGATTTACACTTAGTGCAACTAATTACGTACGAATAATTAATGAAGGAATTATTATTAAGTTATAAACATGGAAAAAATCAGTAAAAATTATTATAGTAATATAAAGTAATTAAATATAAAAATTTTATGAATCCTAATAAAAAAAAAGACACCTCTAGAAAAACATTCAGTGAAAGTTTAAAGCAAGAACTATTGAATTATAACAAACAAGATCATATTAAATTATTAAATAAAAAAAAAATATCCACGATTTTGATAAATTACATATGTATTCACTTTTACAACATAGTCAAATAACTTGGGAAATACGTTATCAATATTTTGGATTGGTAAAATCTTATTATCAAAATGAAATTACACTTTATGATTTTAAAAAAAAATTTATGGAACGATATGTTTCGGCTGATGAATGTTTAAGTTTGCTAGAATCAAAACAAGTTTTTTTTACTCCTTGTGAAAATTCTCTTTATTTCGAAATATTAATTTCTGATATAGAATCATATTGTCAATGTTACTCGGGTCAAGCGGATGTAGATGAGAGTGTTAATGATATTGGAAGTACTGAATTTAAAAACTTGTTGAACGAAATTTATCAAGAAATGAAATTATATTTGAATGAAAAATAATTAATCATGGTACTATAATAATTAAACCTATAATATTATTGTAATATATAAGTTTAATTATTAGACTATCTACTGTAAAATGACTCATGAATTAACGACTCATTAAAATATTTAGCTTATAAATCATTAATTTAGAAATTAGTTAAACCTTGTCATGTAGACAATAAGTTTAAAGAAATTTAAATATACAATTTTTTATTGTGAAAAAAACTTGTTACAACATGTGAAAATACTAAATTTACTTTTATTTTGACCAACAATTTAAACGATTGGTTATTTAGTAACAAATTAATATAATAAAGATATAACTGTTTAATTTTATTATTAATGTAGATTAAATTATTAATACAAACAAGAAGGTTAATAACCTTTTAACCGGTAACTAAAAATATTTAAATTACTTGAAATATTAAAACTTAACCATTATACTTCTTCTAACAAAATATATTACTTTATAACTTATTTTTTTAATATGGCTAATAATAAATCTGCAAAGAAGCGAATCAAAATTAATAAACGAAATTGTATAAGAAATAAATATTATAAAACTTCTGTTCGTACGTTAACTAAACTTTTTTTTAAAACTTTAAACTCACCTGAAAATTTTCAGTCTATCGAAACTAAAGAAAAGTTAAAAACAATTTTAAACTCGATTTATAGTTTTTTAGATAAAGGTACAAAGAGAAACGTTTTTCATAAAAATGCTGCATCTCGTCAAAAAGCAAGACTTACGAATTACTTAGCTGTATTTAGTCAGAGTGTTAAATAAAAAAAATATATATATCTATCAAACTTGAAAATAAATTATCGGAATAATTTAGTTTTTATACTAATTCGAAAGAATTACCCTCTCAAGATATTATTGTATTAATAAGTTTAAATACAATAATGTCTATCCGAAATATTTTTATTTTTATCCTTGTCTTATGTGTTATTAAATTACAATCTTTTTTAATAAATTATTTATTGCATAAACTAAACTTATACAAAAAAATATGAATTATATCAATGCTTTGCCCGATTTTCTTGCGATGCAACGAGTAAGTTTTTGTTGGTTTCTTACCCAAGGGTTAACTGAAGAATTATCTTTGTTTTCAAAGATCTACGATTTTGATCAAAACACTGAATATTTAATTTTTAGTGAAGAATATACATTAATAAAACCTTTGTATAATGTAGTAATCGCAAAAAAATATAGTGGAAATTACCGGGCCCAATTAATTATTCCTATTGAAGTAAGAAATAAAACACTAAACCAAGTTCATTATCAAAATCAATTCCCAATTATTACCTTACCTTTAATGACTACACATGCAACGTTTATTATCAATGGTTGTGAACGTGTTATTGTAAGTCAGATTATTCGAAGTCCTGGAATTTATTTCGAAAAAAATAAAAACCAAAGGATTAAAACTAATTTTAAAAGAAAGTTGTCGGCTGATATTCACAAATTAAGAACATTCTTGCCATCGGGAGAAGTTTTTATTTCCGAATTTGATTTATTTTTTTCGGAACCTAAGTTAGATCAACCAAGAATCAATTTTACCGATTCAGATGATAAAATAGTAGATTTTTTAAAAAATAAACGAGTTAAAAAGATTCGTACAAATTGGAAAAATCCAATGATTGATTCTCAATCATTAGATCATAACTCAATCCCTGTATGTTGCTACTCCTTAAATCTTTTAAAACAGTCACGAAATGAGTCTTCATTTTTATTTCTTCAATGTTTTAAATTCTATATATTACTTTCTCAGACAGCAAAGTTCGAATCGAATTCAAAAACAATTTTAATTTTTATAAAATGGTTAAAACAAAAATATCTTTCAGCTAATCGGAAGGCACATTTCAGTAATGCTAATATCAATACTTTACTAAAATATTTTCAATTCTTATCTAGAATTTTAACCAACTATCAAATAGTTAATCAAAAATTATCACAGTCTTCAACATTTGATGACCTTTCAAACTCTAAAAATGTTTTGAATTTATCAAACTTTCAAATTAAACGACTTATTCAAGCATATACTAAAATTGTTACTAACTCACAGTTAACTCTTCAGTTGAAATTAAACTCACAAATTATCCTAGTACGTGAATGTTTGAATGATGGAATTTTTGATACTCAAAATTTCTTTTTCTTAAAACAAAATATTAACAAATTACTTAAAGAAAAAACAAGCTTAGATAAATTTACAAAATTTTCAACAGTCCGACCTACGTTATATTTTTCTACTAGTTTGAAAGATCAAATGAAATATCTTTTTGGCCCAATTCAAACTTCATATGAAGTAGACTCAACTCCATTCGATAAGTATAAAAAAAATATTTATAAACGAAGTAAGCGTCTACGTCAGTTAATATTTAATAATGCGCCGGAAAATCTAATTGAAATAGAAGATGATTTATTGCGAGAAGATAAGAAGATCTTTAAAGAAGAATTAACCCGACATGATAGTTTTTTAAAAAAACGGGATAAATATTTAAAGAGTAAAACGCAGTTATTGCTATATCAAAAAGATCATGAAATTAAGACATCTTATCATAGCAAATATAAAGATAAAGAATTATACACAGCGACGTTAATTCCCGAATACGGATCATGGATTCGATTTAATTTTCAAAAAAATACGAAACTTAACGCCTATAGTTACCCTATTAAGAATCAAGAAGAAGAATTGATGATTCAGTTAGATAAAATTACACAAAAACCTGTTCTTTCTCTATTGAAAGAGATGGGGTTAACAGATTTAGAGATTTATCAAAATCTTTATTCTTCCGATTTTTTCTATTTTAATAAACCACTATTAATTAATTCTAGGTATTTTAAGCAACCACTTAGTAGATTTAGTTCAGATATTGGGTACTTAAAAAATATTTCTGAGTTTTCACAAATTTTTGACTCAAATTATTATAGTTTAGGGAAAATTGGACGATTAAGAATTAATCATCGATTAAATTTAAAAATTAGCAACCGACTACACGCTATTACATATGAAGATATCTTTGCGATAATTGATAAACTTATTTTGTTAACTATTTCGAAAACAATTCCAGATGATATTGATCATCTTAAAAATAAACGAGTTCGATCAATTGGAGAGTTATTACAAAATTTATTCCGAATTGGATTTCAACGATTAGTTCGAAAATTACGAAATCAGACAACTAAAGGTGAGTCAAATTATTTATTGAATTTTGGTGTCATTAATGCAACAATACGAGAATTTTTTGGATCAAGTCAATTATCACAATATTTAGACCAAACAAATCCATTATCGTCTTTAACGCATCGTCGTCGAATTAGTGGCCTTGGACCAGGAGGTTTAAATCGTGATCATATTAGTTTTTCTGTTCGTGATATTCATCCAAGTCATTATGGAAGAATTTGTCCAATTGAAACTCCTGAAGGTCAAAATGTTGGGTTAATTGCTTCATTAACTACTTGTGCACGAGTAAACAAACTTGGATTTCTAGAAACACCTTTCTGGAGAGTTGTAAATGGAAAAGTTTTAAAGACTGGAAACCCAATTTATTTAACAGCAGATATAGAAGATCTTTATAAAATTGCGCCTGCTGATATTGCTACAAACAAAAATAACTACTTAGTAAAAAATATTATTTCTGTTCGTTATAAACAAGATTTTATAAATGTGACACCTTCAGAAGTTGATTTTATTTCAATTTCTACCATTCAAGTTGTTTCTATAGCAGCTTCATTAATACCATTTTTTGAACATGATGATGCTAATAGAGCACTAATGGGTTCCAATATGCAACGGCAGTCTGTTCCGTTAGTTTTTCCTCAAAAACCAATTGTTGGTACCGGATTAGAAAATCAAATTGCTATCGATTCGGGAGTTACATTAAATGCACATACTTCTGGTATTGTAAATTCAGTAACGGCAAATAAAATTGTTGTTAAAACTAATAATAGAAAAACAGTTTACAAATTACAGAAATATTTGCGCTCAAACCAGCAAACCTGTATTAATCAACGTCCAATTGTATGGAAAGGTGAAAAAGTTACATCAGGTCAAATTCTAAGTGATGGACCAGCAATTACAAATAGTGAATTATCATTAGGACAAAATACTCTTGTTGCGTATATGCCTTGGCAAGGATATAATTTTGAAGATGCAATTCTAATTAGCGAACGTTTAATTTATGATGATGTTTTTACGTCAATTCATATTGAACGTTATAAAATTGAAATTGATCCAAATCCAGAATTAGCTGAGCAAACAATGAAAATGATTCCAAATTTATCTTCATCAGAAGTCAAGAATTTAAACGAGGATGGAATTGTACGAGTTGGAACATTTGTAAAACCAGGGGATATTTTAGTCGGTAAGGTTATTTCGAGTGATGAATATGAACATCTACCTGAATCAAAGTTATTACGTGCTATTTTCGGTGAAAAATTTAAAGGGGTTAAAGATAATTCATATAGAATGCCCGATGGTGAATCAGGCCGAGTAATTGAAACTGTTACTTTTAATCGTCAAACAAAGTTTACCTATAAGTCGGAAAAATTTTATGTTTTTATTGCTCAAATTCGAAAAATTCAAGTTGGAGATAAAATTGCTGGTCGACACGGAAATAAAGGTATCATTTCAAGGATTTTAGCTCGTCAAGATATGCCATTTTTACCAGATGGCACCCCAATTGACATTATTTTAAATCCATTAGGAGTTCCGTCAAGAATGAATGTTGGTCAACTTTATGAATGTTTGTTAGGGCTTGCGGGTGATAAATTAAATTGTCGATTCAAAATTTTACCATTTGATGAGATGTATGGCCTCGAAATCTCAAGAATTCTGATAAATAAAAAACTTCGCCATGCATCAATCAAAAAAAATAAAAGTTGGCTTTTTAATCCTTATGCGCCTGGTAAAATGGTTTTAATCGATGGTCGAACTGGACAAGAGTTTGAAAATCCAATTACTGTTGGAAATGCTTACATGTTAAAATTAATTCATCTTGTTGATGATAAAATGCATTCTCGAGCAACAGGTCCATATTCACTAATTACACAGCAGCCACTTCGTGGAAAAGCTCAGCATGGTGGACAACGTTTTGGCGAAATGGAAGTTTGGGCTCTAGAAGGATTTGGTGCTGCCTTTACATTGCAGGAAATTTTAACTATTAAATCTGATGATATGCAAGGCCGAAATGCAACTTTAAATTCTATAATAAAAGGACAAAAAATTCCACGATTCGGAATTCCGGAATCTTTTAAAGTTTTATTACAAGAATTACGTTCTATTGGTTTAGATCTGGGTACATACAAAATAGAACAATTTAGCGCATCAAGACAATATGAAGTTGAAGTTAATCTTGTTGAAAGATATGATGATATTTCTAAGACTTTTTTACCTACTTCAAATATGGATGATATTTCATTTTAAAAATTATGGAAAACTTTATAAAAGAATTTAATTATATCAAGATTAAATTGGCTTCCCCTTTTCGAATTTTAAAATGGTCAAACCGCAGGTTACCTAATGGTCAATTCGTGGGTGAAGTTCAAAAATCAGAGACAATAAATTATCGGACTTTTAAACCAGAGATGGATGGACTATTCTGTGAACGTATTTTTGGTCCAAGTAAAAGTTTCGAATGTGCTTGTGGAAAATATAAACTTGTTCGGTATGAAGGATTAATTTGTGAACGATGCGGTGTAGAATTAACTGAGTCACGAGTAAGACGACATAGAATGGGATATATTGATCTAGTTTACCCAGTGACACATGTTTGGTATATTAACAGTAGACCAAATTTCATGGCTCTTCTTCTAGAAGTTGAAGAGTTTGAAAAACGTTTAAATACAACTTATACAAGCCAGTCTGAAAGATGTAAAAACAAGCTTCAATTACCAAATTTTAATTATTCTTGGATTTGTAATGGTTCAAAATTAACACCATCAACAATTATTAGTTTATGGGATGAGCGTATAAAACGTATAAAGTTAGCATCATTAGCTTATTTTATTGCTGAAGATGAAATTTCATTTTATGGATTACATTGGGATTTACAACAATATCGCCGGAGCCGCGAATTGGGACGTAGCAATTATCCTTTAAAACCGTATCCAAAATCACAAAACCGTCGTAAGAATACGCCAAGATATCTTTTAAGAGCAACGCCAAGCTTTCTGCTTGGCGCCCCATTAATTCAACGTGAATTAGAAAAACTTAATTTAGAATCAGAAATCTTTCGAACACGTTGTTTTGTTTTAGTTTGTACGAAGGTGTTAAATAAAGAAGAACCAATGTATTCCTCGTCTAATTGGTTTCGAAAATGGGAGCAGCAACGTTTATACAAAATCCGTGAAAAGGCTATTAAACGAATTCGAGTTTTAGAAAATTTATTTGGAACTAATTCAGATCCATCATGGATGATCTTAAGTATTTTACCAATTATTCCTCCAGCTTTAAGACCAATGATTCAATTAGAGGGAGGAAGATTTGCTACTTCGGATCTAAATGAATTATATCGACGAATTATTACACGAAATAATAGATTATTACGGTTATTAGAAATTGATGCACCCCAATTAATTATTAGAAATGAAAAACGATTGTTACAAGAAGCTATTGATACATTAATTGACAACGGAAAACGCGGAAAGATTGCTTTAAGTGCAAATAATCGACCACTAAAATCACTATCGGATATAATTAAAGGAAAGCATGGCCGATTCCGCCAAAACTTGTTAGGAAAACGTGTCGATTATTCTGGAAGGTCAGTAATTGTAGTTGGACCAACTTTAAGACTAAATCAATGTGGTTTGCCGTATGAAATGGCAGTTGAACTTTTTCAGCCATTTGTTATTCGGGAGTTAATTGATCAAGGTTTGGCAAATAATATTGGACTTGCGAAAAATTTAATTCAAAGTAGTGAATCATCTGTTAAACCAGTAATTGAAGAGATTCTAAAGAACCACCCAATCTTTCTAAACCGTGCTCCAACATTACACAGATTAGGCGTTCAAGCGTTTGAACCTGTTTTAGTGAAAGGAAGGGCCATTAAATTGCATCCGTTAGTTTGTTCGGCTTTTAATGCAGATTTTGATGGAGATCAAATGGCTGTTCATATTCCACTATCACCGGAAGCTCAAGCTGAATGTTATATGTTAATGCTAGCACCATATAATTTTTTATCTCCTGCTAATGGAGAGCCAATTATTATGCCAAGTCAAGATATGGTTCTTGGTTGTTATTATCTTACTACTACAAATATTAAAGGTCTTTTAGGTTCAAACTATTATTTCGCAAATCTAGATGATGTTATTTTAGCATATAACCAGAATAAGATTGAAATTCACACTTCTATTTGGGTACGATATACAGCTGAACAGTTTCAAAATGCAGATCCACAAAAGAAAATTGTTCTACCTGATAATAGCATTATTGAATATTATGAAAATCTCCAGATCCGAAAAGATTCAGAAGGACAAATTATTACTCAATATTTACAAACTACAACCGGTCGTGTTATTTTAAATTCTACAATTCAAAAGACCCTAAATTTTTTATAATTCAATAATAATAACACACTAAATATATTTTATGAAAACTTACACCTACCAAAATAACTTAATTGATAAAAAACAATTACGTCAATTATTAGCCTGGAGTTTTACAAATTACGATTCTATGCAAGCTTGTTTATTAGCTGATGAATTAAAATATTTAGGATTTAAATACGCAACTAACGCTGGAATTTCAATTAGTATTGAAGATTTAAAAGTCCCATTTGTAAAGAGTGGAATGATTGAAAGAGCAAATCAAGAAATTCATAATTCTGAAAAAATTTTTTTAAAAGGTAAAATTACCGAAGTTGAGAGATTTCAAAAAATCATTGATACTTGGAGTTTAACGAGTGAATCTTTAAAAAATCAAATTATCTATTATTTTAAGAATTATGATCCACTTAACTCTGTTTATATTATGGCCTTTTCAGGCGCACGTGGTAATTTATCACAAGTACGACAATTAGTTGGTATGCGAGGCCTAATGTCTGATCCAAGTGGTCAAATTATGAACCTACCAATTAAGAAGAATTTTCGTGAAGGTTTAACAATTACAGACTATTTAATGTCAGGGTATGGAGCGCGAAAAGGAATTGTTGATACTGCTTTAAAAACTGCAAATTCAGGTTATTTGACACGTCGCTTAATTGATGTTTCTCAAGATATTTTAATTCGTGAAAAGGATTGCTTTACAGACCATTCTATTGTTTTGTCAGCTAAAAATTTTGAGAATCATGAAGACATGTATGACAAAATTTTAGGACGTGTAGTCAACAAACCGATTTATGATCCTAAAACTTTTGACTTATTAATTAAAAAAAATACTCAAATAACTCCAGAATTAATTGAAAAATGTAAAGCCAAAGGAATTTCTAAGTTTGCTATTCGCTCTCCATTAACATGTCAGTTATATCGCGCAGTTTGTCAAAAATGTTACGGATGGGATTTATCAAATGAAAATTTAGTTGACATTGGTGAAGCTGTTGGTATTATTGCGGGTCAATCAATTGGTGAACCTGGTACACAACTGACTATGCGAACGTTTCATACAGGTGGTATTTTTACGTCAGAAGCACGCCAACAAATTATTAGTCCGCAAAATGGGATCATTCAGTTTTATAAAGGATTAAAAACGGTTACGCTAAGAACAAATCGTGGTGAAGATGTTTTAGTAACAAAAAATGCAGGTTCACTAATTTTAATTCCAGATGATACACAAAAAGATGTAATTAAAATCGATGTTTCACGTAATACAATTTTGTTTCCAAAAAATAACCAGTATCTTTCTAAAGATATGGTTATTGGAGAAATAATTAATAATAAGAAACAAGTCAAGACAGAAATAAAAACAATTCTAAGTGATGAATGTGGTGAAATTTTTATTCCAAAACTAAAACAAAATGTTAATTTATTAAATAATAATAAATTAATTTGGATTTTAGCAGGCCAATTATATAGTAGTCCAAAAAGTTCATTCGTCAATTTTCACTCTGATCATAAATTAAATCAATTTAGCTATATTTTCCGAACAAAAATTATAAATCATTACAGTGGATTTGTAAGTTTTACTAATGATAAAACAAGTTTATATGAAGGCTTAATAAAAATTAGCCATAATAAATATTTATTTAAGAATTCACGATTAGAACGATTAGATTCACCGGTAAACAATAAAAATTATTTATTTACTTTAGACAATAAAAAATACTCTTTAACACTGACAAAACAATATTCTAAAAATTGTTTACAGTTAACGCGTAATGATAAATTTGGTACTCTGATTACAAATTCTTTTTTAACATTAACTGGTGGAATTCTTTATTACGATTTTAGAAGCGATTTAAAAGTAAACCAAAAGACACAATGTATTGATTTTCAAAAAAATAATTATAGTTGGTTTCCATATCAAAGTGAACTTAATGAGCTTGATGTAGAAAGAAATAAAGCACAAATTACAATTGATCGAGCAGGAAAGAGCATTGAAAAGGCAAAATGGGAAATTAAGAAATTTGAATGGGATATTAATTTTTTAACTGAACAGCTTCAAAAAGCTGAAAAAAATAGCGAGATTTATCCTATACTTAAACTTACGTTGGAGAAAATGAGAAGTAAACAAGGAAATGCGCCTCGTAAATTACTTCGAGCTCAACGTACGTTATTGAATGCTACGCGAAAGTTAAAAAAACTGAAAATTATTAAACCAAAATTTATTAAATTTATTACTGAATTTTTAAAATCAAATTCTGGTCCTAAAAAACCAACTTTAAAGTTTCGAACAATTATTTGGTTAGGAGAAGAAGTTCACAAGTTGGAATGTGAACCAAATCTTTTGTCTGTTGAAGATGGTGATTTTATATCAAAAGGCTTTGAACTTATTCCAAATTTGTTTTCAAAAACATCTGGTATTGTTAGTCTCATTTCAAAACCGAATAATATTCAAATAATTTCTATTAAACCTGGTCTACTGTATAAAGGTAAAAATTTGAAAAAATTCGACAGAAAAGTTTATTATCCCGGAGAAGTTCTATTTCCGAAAGTTAAGATTCAAACTTTGTCATTTTGTGAATGTATTAATGAAAAAACTTATGATCGACTTTTAGTTCGTCCAATTCAAATTTATGAATTTGCATATTCTATCGCTTCTAAATCTATCGCACAACAAATGGTTAATCCACAAGTATCTTTTAATTTAGAGTCAATTGGAAGCTATTCCTATAAATCGAATCAGCGCATTAATGGAGTAAACAATGTTAATTTAGTTGCAACTCTTCTACTTTTTAAAACAAATAATGTTTTTAAAAAGCATATTAATATTGAGTTATTAAACAATCATTACAAAAATGTTGTTGAATTTAATGTTATTGAAAAAATTCGTTTTAATAATCATATATCACCATATTTACGTGATAAAAATATTGACCCTTGTTTCCTGGTTCAAAAAAATCAATTTGTAAGTAATTACAATGTTTTAGCTTACTTAGAAACTCTTACTTCTGATTCACTTGAAATAGTGAAATTTAAAATAAAAAAACAAGATGAAAAACAAATCTTTTTAATTTCAAATGATGATTGTACAATCTTGCCAAGATCTGAGATTATTGATAAAAAGTTAAATGATTTTATAATGAATAAATCAAATTTAGCTAAAACCGGTAAAATTATCATTGAAAACAAGTCTCTGGTTACTCTACAAAAAGGTCGTCCTTATTTTTTCCCAAATTGTAATAATGATAATTTAGTAGTACAAACAAATCTACAATATAAAATACTTCCTCGATTAATAAACAATTTTAATTCTGTTATTCATCGAAATATATCTATAAACTATTATGACTTACAAAAATTATCGGTTACAAATTATTTAAATCCAAAAATTATTCAAAATAGAACAATTACTTTAAAGTCAGAGTTTTCAAAGTTCTTTTTAAAAAAAGAAGGAAAATTTTATAGTTGTTTAATTCCTCAATTTTTAAAAAAATTCACGATAACAAATAATCATTTAAGTTCAAAATTTAAAACAATTTTATGTCCAAGTAAAAAAATCAATAAAACTCGGTTTGATAGAACTGTCTTAGTACAAAGCTCTGAATTAATTTCGAATAACAATCGAGAAATCGATTCTGATTCTTCAAAAAATCAACTAACACTATTAAAATTTACTGAACAACCGTTTACAAAATCCACAAAAGCAGTGGGTTTACATTCAATAACTGAAGATTACTTTGAACAAAAAGTTAATAGTGTATTTTGTAAAAATACAGAATTTATTGAATCAGGTAAAACAATTGGATTATTAAATCTTGAGAAAGAAATTACAGGTGATATTGTTCAAGGCTTACCAAGAATTGAAGAAATTTTGGAAGCTAGAAAGAAAACGAGCCTACTTAAAAGAATTCCTATTAGCCAGAAGAAAAGTGTTTTATCTCAGAAAACAAGTTTAGATGTTAATTTCGAGTTTCAACGAGTTGGAACTCCTATAAAAGAAAATGATAAAATTAATCCACATAAACTAGTAAAAGCTTATTTTAACTACTATGGACTGTTAAAATTATTTTTATGTGATCGAACTAAAACATTTAAATATGCAAGATTAACAAATAATTACGAAGCAAGTCATAACAGTTTTAAAAAAGTTCAACTCTTTATCTTAAATTCTGTGCAATCAGTATATAATTCACAAGGTGTTCGAATTAATGATAAACATCTTGAAGTCATAATTAAACAAATGACAACAAAAGTTTTAATTACTCACGAGGGCGAGACTCCGTTATTACAACGTGAGGTTATTGATTTATATCATATTCAATATATTAACAAAATCTTGACAAGTGAAAATAAACAAACTGCTTGTTATGTGCCATTATTACTTGGAATTACAAAAGCTGCATTAAATAATCCAAGTTTTATTTCGGCAGCAAGTTTTCAAGAGACAACTAGAGTTTTAACAAAAGCTGCAATTGAAGGCCGAATCGATTGGTTACGAGGTTTAAAAGAAAATATTGTTATTGGTCACTTAATTCCAGCTGGAACTGGGTCCCAAAATTATAAAAATTCTTTTAAAAAATACTCACTTACAAATAAATTTACTAAATTTAATCCAGACGATCTTTTTGATGCTGAGGCTCGATTAATGATGTCTCTTAATCCTAGACAAATGAATTAAAACTTGGTAATCTTAATTCTAAGATTTCTATAAAATAATAAATAAGTAATTTAAAAATATTATGTCTGATATCAGTTTATCTCAGTTATTAGAAGCAGGAGTTCATTTTGGTCATAAGGCCCATCGATGGAATCCAAAAATGTTCCCGTATATTTATAGTGAAGTAAATAACATTCACATTTTGGATTTAATTCAATCAGCCACTTTATTAAAGAAGGCAACGCAATATTTAGAGAACGTTGCTGCTAGTAAAGATAACAAAATTTTATTTGTTGGTACTAAACGCCAAGTTACAAAATTAATTGAAACGGAAGCCAAACGATCTAATTCATATTATGTAAATCATCGCTGGTTAGGTGGAATGTTAACTAATTGGACGACTATGAAAGAACGTATTGAGAAATTAAAAGATCTTGAAAGTCAAGAATCAGAGGGAACATTTGATTTATTAACAAAAAAAGAAGCAGCTTTACGTCGAAAAGAATTAACGAAACTACGTAAATACTTGGATGGTATTAAAACTATGACTACTTTACCAGATGTAGTTATTATTGTTGATCAAAGACGAGAGATGACAGCTATTACCGAATGTCGAAAATTAGGGATTCCAATTATTTCAATTTTAGATACAAATTGTGACCCAGATTTAATCGATATTCCAATTCCAGGAAATGATGATGCTATTCGTTCAATTAAATTAATTTTAAACTCGCTAACTGAAAGTATTATAAAAGGTCAAAGTAAATAACTATTTAATTCGTTTTTAAAGCAATATTTGACCTAACAGCTTAAATTTCCTAATTGCAATTGGGAAATTTATTATTGTTTAAAGTTAAAGTAAATTGGTATAAAAAATTTATTTCTTTGAATAGACATTTATTTTTAATAATTACTAGTTCACTCGTTTTTCTAAGAGAACTTATAAATATTTCTAATAACTCTGCTTTTCATGCGTTAGTTAATGACATATTTAGTTTAGTTAGGATTATAAAAAATAAGTTTTGATCTGAGTTTTAGAATAAATTTTATTTAGATATCAAATATTTTTAATAGTAAAATTAATAATATTATTTTAATATTTTCAACTTTACTGTTAAAATTTTATTATTTTATTTGTTTCAAAAAATTAAACAAAGAGTAATTACAATTTTAATATTATTTAACTTATAGAAATAAATTGTATACTTTAATTTAACTTTAGTTAGTAAAAAGTCTAGTATTAAAGACGGGCATCAAATCAATTATTAACGAGATATCATTTGTAAATGATTATTTATCAAATGAAATTTATTATCTTTAGATATCTTAATCATGCCATAAATAATTGTTATAATTTATATGTTGATTTAATAATTTTTATTTTAAAAAATGACTTGCTTTTACTGACGTAAAGCCAATTAATGCTGTTATTACTTTTAATTTAAATATGTCTTTATTTATTGCGTTAATATCACTATAAATAAAGTAAAATTTTTTTGTCGTAGTATTAGCTAAGTAATATAATATGTTTATATCTCTTTGTTTTAATGAAGAGATATAAACATATTATTTGATAGTTATTTTAAAATGAAGAAGTTAGATTAATCAATAGGACGCATTGATAATACTGGTTCATTTGCACGATTAATACCTTTTTCAAAACCAGCTGCAGCAGCACGAGCACGACCCGAATGCCACCAATGACCAACTAAGAAGAAGAAGGCTAATATGAAATGTGAACAACATAACCATGAACGTGGAGATACATAATTAACTGAGTTAATTTCTGTTGCTACCCCACCTACAGAGTTAAGTGACCCTAAAGGAGCATGTGTCATGTACTCAGCAGCACGACGTTCTTGCCATGGTTGAATATCATTTTTAATTTTGTTGATATCTAAACCATTTGGACCACGTAATGGCTCAACCCATGGTGCACGTAAATCCCAGAAGCGCATTGTTTCACCACCGAAAATAATTTCTCCACTTGGAGAACGCATTAAATATTTTCCTAATCCAGTTGGACCTTGTGCAGATGAAACATTTGCACCTAATCGTTGATCACGAACTAAGAATGTAAAAGCTTGTGATTGTGAAGCTTCTGGTCCAGTTGGACCATATAACTCACTTGGGTATGCTGTATTATTATACCAAGCATATAAAGCAGCTGTCCAACCCATTAAAGAAATCGCAGCTAAACTGTATGAAAGGTAAGCTTCACCTGACCATACGAAAGCACGACGTGCCCAAGCAAATGGTTTTGTAAAGATATGCCAAATTCCACCAGTAATACATAAAACACCAACCCAAATGTGGCCACCAATAACATCTTCCATGTTATTTACAGAAACAACCCAACCGTCACCACCAAACGGAGAACGGAAAACGTAACCAAAAATAACAATTGGATTTAATGTTGGTGTTGTAATGTAACGAACATCACCACCACCTGGTGCCCATGTATCATATACACCACCAATATACATAGCTTTAGCAACTAATAAAAGAGCACCAAAACCTAGAAGACATAAGTGAATACCTAAGATTGTTGTCATTTTATTTTTATCACGCCAATCATAACCAAAAAATGGGAATGATTCTTCTAATGTATCTGGACCTAATAATGCATGATAGATTCCACCAAAGCCTAAAACTGCTGATGAAATTAAATGAATTACACCAACTGCAAAATATGGTACAGTAGTAGTAATTTCACCACCTGGGCCAATTCCATAACCTAAGGTAGCTAAATGTTGCATACAAATAAAACCTTGCTCATATAAAGGTTTTTCTGGTACAAAATGTGAAACCTCAAATAAAATCATTGCACCAGCCCAAAAAACCATTAAGCCAGCGTGTGCTACGTGAGCACCTAATAATTTACCTGAAACATTAATTAAACGAGCATTTCCACTCCACCAAGCAAACCCAGTTGACTCAATGTCGCGACCTGCTATACTACTATTAAAGGGCGTTTCCACGTGGTAATACCTCCTCAGGGAATACAAAGTTTTCATGTGGTTGATCTTGTGCAGCCATCCACGAACGAATACCTTCGTTTAATAAAATATTTTTTGTATAGAATGTTTCAAACTCTGGATCTTCTGCTGCACGTAATTCTTGTGAAACAAAATCATATGCACGTAAGTTTAATGCTAAACCAACGATACCAATTGCACTAGTCCATAAACCTGTTACTGGTACAAACAACATGAAGAAATGTAACCAACGTTTGTTTGAAAATGCTACACCGAAAATTTGCGACCAAAAACGGTTAGCTGTAACCATTGAATAAGTTTCTTCTGATTGAGTTGGTGTAAATGCACGGAATGTGTTTGCAGCATCACCATCTTCGAATAATGTATTCTCTACTGTTGCTCCGTGAATTGCACAAAGTAGTGCACCACCTAAAATACCAGCAACACCCATCATGTGGAATGGATTTAATGTCCAGTTATGGAAACCTTGTAAAAATAATAAGAAACGGAAAATTGCTGCCACACCAAAACTTGGTGCAAAGAACCAACTTGCTTGTCCTAATGGGTATAATAAGAATACCGAAACGAAAACTGCAATTGGACCTGAGAAAGCAATAGCGTTGTATGGACGAATTCCTACTAAACGTGCAATCTCAAATTGACGTAGACAGAAACCGATTAGACCAAATGCACCGTGTAAAGCTACAAATGTCCAAAGACCACCAATTTGACACCAGCGAGTGAAATCACCTTGTGCTTCTGGACCCCATAAAAGTAATAATGAGTGACCCATACTGTTTGCTGGAGTTGATACAGCTGCTGTTAAAAAGTTACATCCCTCAAGATATGAACTTGCTAAACCATGTGTATACCATGATGTTACAAATGTTGTACCTGTCATCCATCCACCAGCTGCTAAGTATGCAGTTGGGAATAATAATAAACCTGACCAACCAACGAATACAAATCGATCTTTTTTTAACCAATCGTCGATCAGATCAAATAAGCCACGTTCTTGGTTTTGCCCAATAGCAATGGTCATATTTTAATAATCCTTTAATTCAATTATCAAGAGAATAAACACTTTAATAAGCTTTTATTCAAAACTCTATAACTCTATTTTGTCATTATACAACAAGAGTATATAAATAACTTAACTTTTTATTAATTGCTAATGTTCACTATTATATTGATTTTAAAATTTAAAGTTAAAATCTGAAAATACAATTTTCTAAGTAATCTTTTTAAGTATCAAAAGTTTTCGTTTGAAGAAAAAAACCATTCTATATTTTTAAGTACATTTTTAATAGATTTTTAGACTAATTTTGGTTCTAATATATAAATTACTAACAAAAGGTTCTGTTTACCAACAAGGCTATGAAGAAAAATTTAAAATTATTAAAATCTAGTTTCAATGGTAACTCTATTTGAGTTTAAGGCCCACATTATTTTAAATAAAGAAGAAACTTAGTTCAAAATTTATTTAAAATGAGTTTATTTTTTGCTTCTATTATGACTTCAGTAAAATTGGTTTTTAAATATAGTTTTTCAACTTTTAAATACTAAGTAAAAAATCACACTTTTTTTATTTAGTATTTAGCTATTGAATTAACTAGTTAATAATTTTATAGAATAAATCTAAGTAAGCTATTTATGTAGTTAATTCTTAAAAAGTTAAGTAAAATAGTTAACCTTTTAAGAATTACATTGTTAAGCAAACTTACCAGAAGTTGATGCAATAACAAATGAAGCATAAGTTAAAATGTAGCCCACTGCGAAATGAACTAAACCAACTAAACGTGCTTGAACAATCGATAAAGCAACTGGCTTATCGCGCCAACGAACTAAGTTTGCAAGTGGTGTACGTTCATGAGCCCAAACTAATGTCTCGATTAATTCTTGCCAATAACCACGCCAAGAAATTAAGAACATAAATCCTGTCGCCCAGATTAAATGACCAAATAAGAACGTCCAAGCCCAAACAGATAGATTATTCATACCGAATGGATTATAACCATTAATTAATGGTGACGAATTTAGCCATAAGTAATCACGTAACCAACCCATAATATAATTTGAAGATTCATTAAATTGACCTGGGTTCCCACTCCAAATTGTCATGTGTTTCCAATGCCAATAGAATGTTACCCAACCAATTGTGTTTAACATCCAGAACATTGCTAAATAGAACGCGTCCCAAGCTGAAATATCACATGTTCCACCACGTCCTGGACCATCACAAGGGAAACTATAACCAAAATCTTTTTTATCTGGCATTAGTTTTGAACCTCGAGCATCTAGTGCACCTTTGACTAAGATTAATGCTGTTACATGTAAACCTAAAGCAATTGCATGGTGAACTAAGAAATCACCTGGACCAATTGTTAAGAATAAATCATTTTTGTCATTATTAATAGCTTCTAACCAACCTGGTAACCAAACTTGATTTCCAGCAACTGTAGCGGGACTAGTTGATGATGAAAGTAGTACATTAAATTCATAGACTGCTTTACCAGATGCTGCTTGAATATATTCTGCAAATACAGGTTCAAATAAAATTTGTTTTTCAGGTTGACCAAAAGCAACTACTGTGTCATTATGAATATATAATCCTAATGTATGGAAACCTAAGAATAACGATGCCCAACTTAAATGTGAGATAATCGCTTCTTTATGTTCTAACATCCGTGCTAAAACATTGTTTTTATTTAGTTCAGGATCATAATCACGAACAAAGAAGATAGCACCATGTGCAAAAGCTCCAACCATTAAGAAACCAGCAATATATTGATGATGAGTATATAAAGCAGCTTCCGTAGTGAAATCTTTTGATAAAAAGGCATATGGTGTTAATGCATAAATATGCTGTGCTGTTAATGATGTAGCAACACCTAAACTTGCTAATGCTAATCCTAGTTGCATATGTAGAGAATTTGTAATTGTTTCAAATAATCCAACATGACCAGCACCTAATCGACCTCCTGGTGGTCGATGAGCATCTAAGATCTCTTTCATGTTATGACCGATACCAAAGTTTGTTCGGTACATATGACCTGCCACAATAAATACAACAGCGATTGCTAGTTGATGATGAGCAATATCACTTAACCATAATGATTGAGTTTGTGGATGAAAACCACCTAAGAAGGTTAAAATTGCTGTTCCTGCGCCTTCACTTGTTCCATAAACGTGTGTAGCACTATCAGGATTCTCAGCATAAACTGTCCAATTTCCCGTAAAGAATGGCATTAGACCCGCTGGGTGTGGAGGAGTTGTTAAAAAATTATCCCATCCAACATGTACTCCTCGCGAAGCTGGAATTGCTACGTGAACAAGATGACCAGTCCAAGCTAAAGAACTTACACCTAATAAACCTGATAAATGATGATTTAAACGTGATTCATTATTTTTAAACCAAGCTAAACTTGGGCGGAATTTTGGTTGTAAATGTAACCAACCTGCAAATAATAATGCACATGAAAACAATAATAATCCAATTGAACCTGCATATAGTTCTTGATTAGTGCGGAAACCAATTGTGTACCACCATTGATAAACACCTGAATATGCTATATTAACGGGATACGAATTTCCTTTACTAAATGCTTTTAAAGCCGAATCACCAAAATGGGGGTCCCAAATTGCATGTGCAATTGGTTTCACTTTTAATGGGTTACCAACCCACTTTTCGAAATTTCCTTGCCAAGCGACATGAAAAAGATTACCAGAAGTCCATAGAAAGATAATAGCTAAATGACCAAAATGTGATGCAAAAATCTTTTGATACAAGTTTTCTTCTGTCATTCCATCATGAGCTTCTAAATCATGAGCAGTTGCGATTCCATACCAGATTCGTCGCGTTGCCGGATCTTGTGCTAGGGCTTGGCTAAATTTTGGGAATTTAGTTGCCATAATTATAAATACCTTATTTATATAAATTTTAGTTAGTAATAAAATATTAGTTTTAATACTTTATCTATGATGAATAGAGTAAGTCTTATATAAAAACTTAACTAATCGATAATGAACGCGCTAAGAAGAACGACCAAGTTGTTCCAATACCACCTAATAAATAATGAGCTAAACCAACTGCACGGCCTTGAGTAATACTTAAAGCACGTGGTTGAATCGCTGGTGCAAAATTTAATTTATTATGTGCCCAAACAATTGATTCAATTAATTCTTGCCAATAACCACGACCACTGAATAAGAACATTAAACTAAATGCCCAAATAAAGTGAGCTCCTAAGAATATTAAACCATATGCTGACGACGCAGATCCATATGATTGAATTACTTGCGAAGCTTGTGACCATAGGAAATCGCGTAACCAACCATTAATTGTAATAGCACTTTTTGCAAAATTACCACCAGTAATATGTGAAATACTACCATCAGGTGAAACTGTACCCCAAACATCAGACTGCATTTTCCAGCTAAAATGGAAAATTACTACTGAAATCGAATTGTACATCCAAAATAAACCTAAGAATACATGATCCCAACTTGAACTTTGACATGTTCCACCACGTCCTGGACCATCACAAGGGAATCGGAAACCTAAATTTGCTTTATCTGGAATTAATTTTGAACTTCGTGCATATAATACACCTTTTAGTAAAATTAAAACAGTAACGTGAATCGTGAAAGCATGAATATGGTGAACCATAAAATCAGCAGTACCTAATTTAATAGGCATCATTGCAATTTTACCACCAACTTCAACAACCTCACCACCAAAAGCATAACTAGTTGTCGCTAATGCATTTGGAGCTGTTGTTCCAGGTGCTAATAAATGAATATTTTGAATCCATTGTGCAAAAATTGGTTGTAATTGAATTGCTTTATCTGAGAACATATCTTGTGGACGTCCTAGTGCTCGCATAGTATCATTATGGATATAGAACCCAAATGCATGACAACCTAAAAATATACAAACCCAATTTAAATGTGAAATGATAGCATCACGGTGTCGTAAAACTCGGTCTAATAAGTTATTATAATTATTTGCAGGCGTATAATCACGAACCATAAAAATTGCTCCATGAGCTGCACCACCTACTACACAAAATCCACCAATCCACATGTGATGTGTGAATAAAGAAAGCTGTGTAGCGTAATCAGTTGCAATATAAGGATATGGTGGCATTGCATACATGTGATGTGCCACAATTATACTTAATGAACCCATCATAGCTAAATTAATTGCTAATTGAGCATGCCATGACGTTGTTAGAATTTCATATAAACCTTTATGTCCTTCACCAGTAAATGGACCTTTATGAGCTTCTAAAATTTCTTTCATGCTATGACCAATGCTCCAGTTTGTACGGTACATGTGTCCAGCAATAATGAATAGAACTGCTAAAGCTAAATGATGGTGAGCAATATCGCTTAACCATAATCCACCTGTTACAGGGTTTAATCCACCTTTAAATGTTAAGAAATCTGAATATTCGCTCCATTGACCGCCAAAAAATGGGGCTAATCCTTTTGAAAAACTAGGATATAACTGACTCATTAATTCACGGTTAATTAAAAACTCATGAGGTAACGGAATCTCTTGTGGCGATACACCTGCGTCTAATAATTTATTAATTGGTAAGGCAATATGAATTTGATGACCAGACCAAGATAAACATCCTAAACCTAATAAACCAGCTAAGTGGTGATTCATCATTGATTCCACATTTTGGAACCATTCTAGCTTAGGTGCAGCTTTATGATAGTGAAACCAACCTGCAAATAGCATAATTGCTGACATAGCAAGTCCACCAATTGCAATCCAGTATAATTCTACTTCACTTGTGATACCTTCAGCACGCCACATTTGGAACCAACCTGATGTTGTTTGAACACCTTGGAAATTACCACCTACATCACCATTTAAAATTTCTTGACCAACAATTGGCCAAACGACTTGAGAACTCTGTTTTATATTAACAGGATCATTTAACCAAGCTGAATAATTAGAAAAATATGCACCATGAAAATGCATACCACTAATCCATAGAAAGATAATTGCTAATTGGCCAAAATGGGCACTAAAAATTTTACGAGAAACTTCTTCTAAAGAACTTGTTTGAGTATCAAAATCATGAGCATCAGCATGTAAATTCCAAATCCAAGTAGTTGTCTTTGGACCTTTTGCTAAAGTTCTAGAAAAATGACCCGGTTGGGCCCATTTAGCGAAACTAGTTTCTACTGCATCTTTTTCAACAAAGACTTGTACATTATTTCGACTATTTTGACGTTGATCAGTTGAACTTATTACCATTTATAATTCTCCTTATTGGGAGATAAAAATCTACGAAACTCTCATAAGTTAGAAAAACACCTTTGTTTATTCGTATGAGTTTTATTTTCTAATAATACATTATACAAATATTTTAAGAAAAAATTGCACAAACTGTAGGAAACTCTAATTTAGACGTTAATTAATTTAACCAAATCTCAAAGCTGCATAATAAACTCGATAATTTGCATTGCTAAATGATGAATACACTAGAAATATAGAGCTGATTTTAATTTGTTTTGAAGTTACTACTGGATCTACTTGATTAATTTTTGAATAGAAATATTTATAAATCGACCGCATTAGTTTAAAATAACCATAGCATGTTAAAATACTACCACCAATCAATATTATTTTGTCGACTGGTAAGTTAACAAATAAATCTTTAAACGTAACTGGGCAATAGCTGTTACTCCCAGGAACGAAAGATAAACCTTTATGACCCGTAATTATTTTACTTGGACTACGAAACCATCCTTTTTTAGCAGCTCTATTCTCTAATATATTTGCTGCTGAATTTAGTTTGTCTCCTGCTAAGCTCAACCCTTTTCCAAAGCATCCCAATGCGACACTTATATAACTCGGGCAACGCACCATCATCACTGAGTTATAAAGAGAACACGCTGAACCTAAGCTGTTACACGTAATACCCACACAATAGAAGCACTTTGCTATCCTACTTTTCGATAATATAATACGATTACCAGCTTCACCAACAAAATAGAGATTGGTAGCACTAAATGCACCATTCATCATGACGTAGTTGAGCGTCGTGCCTTGATAAATTCCTACTGAGACCGAGGGTAAGTTGTGAATACTTGATTCAACCATATCTTTCGAATATTTAACAATTATTGAAATATCATTAATAACCCCTAAAACTTGATTTGATGCTTCCGCAATAAGTTCATATTTCTGGACTCCACTATCATAATATGAGCCGAAGCCCTTTGACATACAATAAAAAAACATTGACATTAATCTTTCAGACATAGTCTTTTGAACTAAATCTTGAGCTATAAGTTTAGAATTCATAAGAAACAATATAATAGTATAATTTTCACTCAATTATAATATATCGACAGTTTTGTTGCAAGCCCTTGCAACAAAACTGTCGATATATTATAATTAAGTCTAGTATTATCTTAACAGTAGTATTGTAGTAATAAAATACAACACGTTATAATAATATACATTTAATTAATAAAATATGCTATGCTCAATGAATCGGATTCTGAATCTATACTAGAATATTTCGCCGCGCGTGAGGGTGCTAGTATAGGTCTACAAATAGCGTCTGATATACAATCAGGTAAGATACAACTACCACCAAATAAAACAATAGAAGTGGATATTAGTGATTATTTAAAAATTCCTCTAAAATATAGAATACTTGCTGCAGTGGGTTCGCCTTTAGGTATAAACTTAGCTAATGGAATTGTATCGATCGATGGAGGAAGAATTTTTCTGAAATCGGGAAAAAATTATTTTAGAGCGAAAAACAAGCCGGCTAAGTTCTTTTACGCTCTGAGTATGGTTTGTTCAGGTACCGGTTCCATAGGCTCGGGGATAAATGTCCTTTTTAAACGCTATCAAGTTAGTTCTATCGGAGTGGCTGGTGATTGGGCAGGGCGAGGGTTCCTTTCCATAGGAAACTCTATGAATTCAATCGGCGAAGCGTTAGAAGGTAAAACCAAAAAAAGATGGTTTCGTAGTCCAAGTAAAATAATTACGGGTCATAAAGGTTTATCTTTCGTTCCTGGGAGTAACAGCTATTGCCCAGTTTCGTTTAAAGATTTATTTGTTAACTTACCAGTCGACAAAATAATATTGATTGGTGGTAGTATTTTAACATGCTATGGTTATTTTAAACTAATGCGGTCGA
>Ga0315315_10000562_pt1 | contig 31689 bp, 1 predicted proteins | sample M140m3416metaG_FD_203699 | JGI IMG/M metagenome (GOLD analysis project Ga0315315, IMG submission 203699) | Ammonia-oxidizing marine archaeal communities from Monterey Bay, California, United States - M1 40m 3416 | ecosystem: Environmental > Aquatic > Marine > Intertidal zone | place: USA... | reverse complement strand
AATGTAAAATTAATTGAAGTATCAAATGATTCCGAATTAACTTTAAATAGTTGTAATATAATACCAACACAAAAGAGTATTAAAGAATATATTCAAAACTTTATAGGTAATTATACTACTGATAAATTAAAGATTGGTATAACTACATTTAGTTTAGATAATATTGATACTGGTATTCGTTATAGTTATGGTAATGAAACATTTACGATAACTGTAGAAATGGATTATTCAATTATAGGTGCGTCTGGAACAAGTCAATTTACAGGTATATCAAGTGATATGATATCAGGATTAAGTCGTTTATTGAATATTCCAACAACAGATATAACAATAACTGAGGTTTTATTAGGATCTATTAAATTTATAATTAAAGTTAATTCAACAACAGAACGTAATTCAGCATTGAATATAGTAGAAATGAGTAATATATTTGTAAATTCAAATATAGATGATATAATAGCTAATTATAATTTAAATGAAAATTTATTTTCAAATATAAATATTGAATTAAATGATGATTTAATAAGAAGATCATTATCATCAAATATTGATGTTGTATATATTACATTATATAATGATAAATTACAATCAATAGATTTACGTAAATATATATTAACAAATTATATTGATTTTAGTATTGAAAGTGATCCATATAGTAATATTGCAATTAATAATATAACAAATAGTTTGGAGATAACTGGTAATTATAGAGGTTTAACGTATGATGTAATTTTAAAGATAAAACGTTTTGAATTGGAGAATTTAATAAAATTTGAGATAACAGAGATAGATGAGATATTGGATGCTTATGTTGAATCAAATATGACAATAATATTGGATGATAATGTAAAAACGATAAATATAATGGATAAATTTAAAGGTCCATCATTTACCGAATTTGAATTAACACAAAATTCAGATTTCTTTAATGTTGTATTAAAGAATGCGGATCAACAAATATATGAAATATCTGGAAATTTCAGAAATACTACATATGATTTGATATGGAGTGGAACACAAACTGTTGAAAATTTAGTTGAAGGACAAGAAAATAAAACATTGTTTTGGACTTTAACAATTATTGAAATGCCATCACCACCAATTAAGATCTTTAATGATATATTGGATTTAACAATTAATAGTAATCAAACATTAATATATGATCTTAATTCTGTATTTACTGGTATAGATTTACAATATTCTTTAATAGGTAATGCTTATGATTCATATTTATCTAATGATAAATTATATGTATTAGAAGATCAACGAGGTATTAATTATACATTAGAAATACAAGCTAAAAATATTGCACAAACTATATCTTGGAATGTTACTGTTGATGAAGTATTACCATCAGCTCCTATAATATTATTAAGTAATATGTCAATAAATTTAGATAATATTGAAAATTATAATATAGATATAGATACAATATTTAGTGGTAAATATTTAACATATGATTATAATGTCATATATAATACTGAATTAAATAGCAATATTGAAATTATGAATGATATATTTATTACAAAGAATGTATATTCACGGTATCATTCAAAGAATTTCAATAAATATAATCAAATAATACCGAATTCAATATTAAATAATGATTTTAATTTGGAAGTATTAGAAGGTAATGTATATAATAAAATTGAAAATGATATATCATATATTTATGGTGATAAAGATACAGTTATGAGATTTAAGATGCCAAATATTGCAGAATATTCTATATGTGCTTTATTGAAATATAATGGAACAAATAAAGGAACAATATTGGGGGATGATACATCATTTATAGGGCATTGGAACGGAACTTGTGGATTTGTTCGGATTGATGGGGTTGGTTTAAATAATATAACTGGTTTGGATAATCCTAATGAATGGTTAACGATAATTTATAATAATTCTTTAGCATCACCCAATAATATTAAAATGTATCCTACAAATCAAAATGTTCAATCATTAACTAGTAATCCTAAAACTTTTGATTATTTATATATTAATAAATCGAAAAACTCCGATTGGGCTTTAGCAGATCTAATTATATTTAATGATGAATTATCACCAGAAGATAATACTACAATTATAAATTTATTTAAAAGTTATCAATTTGATAATAATAAATCATTACAGAATGATATTGAATTAATTAATATTAATTCATTCTTTAATAATATCGATTTAAATACGGAAACTAAAATCGTTAATGTTTATAATAGTAATTTAGGTATTAATTATGATTTAACTGTATCTGCAATAAATAGTTCAGGAACAAGTGATTGGGTATTAAGTATAAATGAAAATGAAGAAATAAATACGAATGCGAAGGTAAGTTTAAGTGCAGGATTATTTAAGTTTGGTTTGAATAATATATTTGAGAATTCAAATATAGATATAAGTTCATCAATAAGTTTTAATAAGAATTTATTAATAGATGATGGATATTTGTATATTTATCCAAGATATAGAAATATAGGATATTTGGTAGAATTAAAAGATTCAATAACAACAAGTAATTTTATAATAGAAATAGTAGAAAGTAATGTAAATAGACCTTCATTAATAAATAAAGAACATTATTTATTAGATTTGGATAATGATTATACATATTTTTCTAATGTTTTTGATGAAGTAACAAATAAAAATATTATTTTTACAATTGATTTAAAAGAAACCGATTCGGGTCATAATTATTATATATCAGGTATTGATCAGACAAATACAACATTTGATGATAGTATAACAAATGATTTATATGAAAAAACGATAACAATTGAGAGTTCAAATATAATAGAATTTAATATAAATGCGAGTTCATCACATCCATTTGTAATTGTTAAAAGTGATACAAATCCACAACGTATTATGAATGATACAAATAGATTGCAAGGTGATGAAATAACATATGAAGGTAATTATTATGTTAATAGAGGTTTAATTAATGGTAAAATATTATGGAATACAGATAATGCTGAAATTGGAACATATTATGGTATATGTGTTAATCATACAGGTATGTATTTTAAAATTAATTTAATTGATGATCAAAATCCATTTATTAAATATGATCATAATACAAATATATTACAAATATTAAACTCTGAAATAACTACAACTAATTATGAGTATAATATTTTTGTAAATAATTATTATGGAACAAGTCACAATACATTATCTTTAGTAAAAAATACATTAACAACTAATACAATACAAAATATATCAGATTCAATTATAATTGAACAAGGTGAAACAAAGGAAATTAATTTGTTTAATTATAAGTTTGCGAATACATATGAATTAATAAATGAAATTACAAATACAAATATAACTTTAGTAAATAATATATTAACAATAACTAATTCTTCAAATGGTATATATGATCTATTAATTAATATGGATGGTATGTTATATATATTTAGAATTACTGAAAATTAAATTATAAATAAATTAGATTTACAGATTATTTATAATAATAAATTATTATTTACAGATTATTTGTAATAAATTATTTTTGTAATAATTTAATTAGATTTACAGATTTTTGTAATAATGAATTAAATTTACAGATTATTGTAATAATTAAATTATTATTTACAGATTTTTGTAATAATGAATTAGATTTACAGATTATTTATAATAATGAATTAGATTTACAGATTATTTATAATAAATTATTTTTGTAATAATTAAATTATTATTTACAGATTATTGTAATAATGAATTAGATTTACAGATTATTTATAATAATGAATTAGATTTACAGATTATTGTAATAATTAAATTATTATTTACAGATTATTTGTAATAATGAATTAGATTTACAGATTATTGTAATAATGAATTAGATTTACAGATTATTTATAATAATGAATTAGATTTACAGATTATTGTAATAATTAAATTATTATTTACAGATTATTTGTAATAATGAATTAGATTTACAGATTATTGTAATAATGAATTAGATTTACAGATTATTTATAATAATGAATTAGATTTACAGATTATTGTAATAAATTATATTTGTAATAATAAATTAGATTTACAGATTATTTGTAATAATAAATTAGATTTACAGATTATTTATAATAATGAATTAGATTTACAGATTATTTGTAATAATGAATTAGATTTACAGATTATTGTAATAATGAATTAGATTTACAGATTATTTTTGTAATAATAAATTATTTTTATAATAATGAATTAGATTTACAGATTATTTTTGTAATAATAAATTATTTTTATAATAATAAATTATTTTTATAATAATAAATTATTTTTATAATAATAAATTATTTTTGTAATAATTTAATTAGATTTAGAGATTATTGTAATAATGAATTATTTTTGTAATTTAATTATTATTGTAATAATTAAATTATTTTTATTACATCTTAAAAAGTTTTTTTTTTACTTTATAATATCTTCTAAAAAAAAATACTTTTTTAGAAGAGATTAGTGTTATAATAATAGAGTTTTTTTTATAATTAAAATGAAAATAAGATATTAAATAATAAATGATAAAGTATCAAAATGCGATAAATAAATTATTTCATATTAATTTGAATAAAAATGATATAGTAATTGCGGATGATACTGTAGAAGTAAATGAAAATTTATTAGATGATAATATAAATAGTAAATTACGAGTTCTAAACAATATTGAAACTCCTATACTAAATACAAATGAAATTAAAGCAACTTATAATTGTAATATATTAACAGTAGGTGATGAAACTAACATAGTTAATATAAAAGATAATTTAGGTATAAATGAAGAAAATCCTAGTGTAATAATAGATATAAATGAAAGTGATGGTATAAAAATTCCTACAGGAACTACAAATCAAAGACCAACTAATGTTAAATTAGGAACAATACGATATAATAATGAATTAAAACAATTTGAAGGTTATGGTGAAGGTAATGTATGGGGATCTTTAGGTGGAACAATAGATATAAATAAAGATACATTTGTAAGAGCAGAAAATGAACCAAATGCAAATAATAATGAATTAGAGTTTTATACATCAAATGTTGAACGAATGATAATTAGAGATGATGGAACAATAAATATAGGGGGTGGGGATACAGATTATTTGTTAAATATTCATAATATAATGAAAATATCAATAGATAGTATAAATGTAAATCGTGATATAATTCCTGAACAGGATAATGATTTGAATATAAGTTCTACAGAAAATAAATTTAAGAATATTTTTATTTCTGAAAAAGGTATTTGGTTAGGTGATAAACATCAATTGTCAATATATAATGATAATGTTTATTTTAGAAAACGTAAAATAACTACAATACCTCAAGCTATTATTGATAATGGTGGAACAATAGATGGTATTCTTACATTTGCGAATAAAACGAATATATCAAATATAAAATTATTTGAATTGGAGGGATATATGAAGACTTTAACAGATACGAATAATACGATTGATCATATATTTGATAATATACGAGATGATTATGAATATGAATCAATAATAGAATCTTGGAAAGTGAATAATAATAAATTATTTTTAGATAATAATTATTTAAATATAGGTATTGGAACGGATGATCCTAAGGTTAGTTTAGATATTGTAAAAACGGATGCAATACGAATACCAAAAGGTGATGTAAATGATCGTCCAATAAATTTAGATGCAAATGATCGTGGTTTAATTCGATATAATAGTGAATTAGATCAATTTGAAGGTTATGGTGCTGGTGATGCGTGGGGATCATTGGGAGGAACAATAGATATAAATAAAGATACATTTGTAAGAGCAGAAAGAACACCGAATGTTGATAATAATGAATTAGAGTTTTATACATCAAATGTTGAAAGAATGATAATTAAAGATGATGGAAAAATAGGTGTAAATGTATCAAATCCTACACATAATTTACATATAAAAGGAACAACACGTATAGAAGGTGATTTAATAGTAAATGGAGTGCAAGATATAATTGATAGAGATACATCAACAACAGAAAGATTAATAATAACGAATGATGGAACGGGTCCGGGATTAAAATTGAATCAAATAGGAGCCCAATCAATAATAGAAATTCAAGATGATAGTAATTCAGTGTTTCATATAAAAGATGGTGGAAACGTAGGTATAAAAAATAATGATCCAAAAGTATCTTTTAGTATAAATACAAAAGATGGTTTATTGATACCGAAAGGAACAGTAAATGAAAGACCAACATATTTGGAGAAGGGTATAATACGATATAATAGTGAATTAAATCAATTTGAAGGATATGGTGTGGGTGATGCGTGGGGAAGTTTGGGTGGAACAATGGATATAAATAAAGATACATTTGTAAGAGCGGAAAAAACGGCTGGTTGTAATAACGATGAATTAGAATTTTATACATTGAATAATGAACGAATGATAATTAAAGACAATGGAAATATCGGTATAAATACAAATAATCCAAATGAAACATTGGATATAAATGGAAATTTGAAGATATCTGGTAATATAGTGGGAAATTATTTAAAAGGAAATAATTATTCAAGGGAATATATAGATAATAAATTATTAGGTTTAAATTATAATTTAAATAGGGAGAATTATAAAAGTGATAAAGATGAAAGTATAATAGGATGGTATAATTTTGATAATGAATATCGTATAGGTGTAGATAAATCTAAATCATTAAATGATTTAGTAAATATGAAAATAGTGGATGAATTAACAAATCCATTAATATTAGATGAAAATATAAAAAGAACAGGGAAGAAAGCATTAAAAATAGATAGTTCCGAGGAATATTTAAAAACAGCAAAAAATGTATTATTATATGATTATTGGTTAAATAATGGTGGATTTAGTGTATCATTTTGGACGAATAAAGTGATAAAATCAACAAATAATATAATATTAGGTATAAATTTAATAGATTTTGTGGTTTATTATAATAATAAATTGGAAATAAGGATAGGAAATAATTTAATAACAACAGCAAAAAACATAATATTTAATTTGAATGAATGGGTTCATCATACAATAGTATTTGAGAATAATAATAATTTAACAAATGTATATTATTATCAAAATGGTAATTATGAATTAATAGTAGAAGGAATACAATATTTAATAAATCAAAATTTAAATAATAGATTAAATATAGGTTATATGCAATCTACAAATGTTGAATATAATTTTTATAAAGGTTATTTGGATGATATTCGTATATTTAATAAAAAATTAGAATTGGAAGATATACAAAATGTATATAATGATGTATCAATATTTTTTGAAGCTGAAACATTGCAATCATTAGGTCAATTATCGATGAATAGTAATAAAATACCAATATTTTTGGATGAATATAATTCAGGTGTATTAGATTTTTTAAATGAATCAAATATGGTGAGTGATAGTATAACTGCAATACCATCACAACATAGTGTAATAAATTATAAAAATAAAGAATTTTCAAATTTAACAGATGTATTAAAGATATTGGAGGGTTCAATAACAAATAATTTATTGGCGGGTAATATAACGGATGATAAATTACTTGAAAGATATGTTAAAACAAGTGATTTAATAAATGTAAGAACTCATACAACTGATATATTACGTGTAGTGAATGGTGGTTTAGGTGTAGCAAATGATATTGTATCCGATGAATTATTATTAAATAAAGCTCATATTAATTTAGATGTAATAATAGACGAAACAACACAAAAATATAATGAAAGATTGGAATCATTATCAATGGAACCTTTTGATTCAAATACATTACCAATATATACAGATATAAATAATTTTAAAGTATTAAAATTTACAAATGATACAAATTTTAGTAATGTAGATGATTTAACAATACCATCTCAATATGCAGTAAAAGGTTTTATAGATTCATATACAACCGAATATTTTAATGAAGTATTGGGTTTATCGCAAGGTGAGATGGATCCATCAACATTTGATCAAAATTTAGATTTTAAAGAACCAGATTATTTATTTGATATTGTATATTCTGAAATGTCAATTGTAGATATAGGTGCAGTAGGAACTCCAAGTTATGATTTATTTACATCAAATTTATTGAATGATATAAGTAATCATAGTGGTATTGCATTGGATAATATAGAAATAATAGCAATAGATTCAGGATCATTAATATTTAAATTGAAAGTAAAATCAACAAAAACAGAAAATGCAATTTTGCAATTATATAATATGAAACAGAGTATGATAAAAGGTTATATAACACCACAATATTTACGATTAAATACATTAGATAATTTAACGGATGAAATATATAATAATTTATTAAATGATATAATTTATAATATAGATTCATATGATTTAAGTGAAGAATCTAATTTATCAAATATAACTCAATATGATTTCACATCATTTGTAAATAATACTGAAGTAATAGATTATACAAGTAATATAGGTGGTGTGACTTGTAATTTATCGCATTATAATTCTTTGGGTGTATATAATAGTGGTAATAATAAAAGTGATATAGTAATACCAATACCTGAATATTTTGAAAATGGTTATATATATATAGAATATACAAATGCAAATTATAATGGTATATTATTTTATTTAAATGATATTTTGATAGAAACAGTAAATGCAAATCAAACAAAACAAATATTAAAGAATTATAAAAAAAATGATATTTTACGTATAACAGAAATAAATGGAATAATAGCATATAATTTGAAGATAACAATATTACCATATTTATCAGTAAATACACGATTTCATAATGTAAAATTAATAAATAATTTACAAAAACGTATTGATTTGAAAGATTTTATTCCAAATGATTTTGTAGCATTTGAATTAATAACGAATCCATATGGTAATGTAAGATTAACCCCAGCAAATGAAATATTAATAACTGGTAATTTGAATAATAATACATATGATATTGAATTAAGTGTTATAAAGGCTAATTTTAATAAAAAATTAATATTAAAAATAACAGAAACCGAATTTAATCCAAGTGTTGATGTATTAAATAAAATAATATTATCAGATAATACAAAAGATTTAACAGTAATAGATCATTTTAAAGGTGTATTTATTAAAGATATAATATTGGATAGTGATCCTGAAACGAGTGTAAAAGTAAAAAACGCAAATAAATATATTTATACAATAACGGGTGATTTTAGGAATAAAGAATATACAATAATTTGGCGTGCAATACCGGATAATGATTTAAATCCAACATTAATTGATGAAAATGATGATAGATTGAAATTAATATTAAATGTATTTGAAATGCCTCCAATACCAATAAAATTATTTGAAGATGCATCATTAATATTGAATAAAGATAAAGATCGAACATATGGTTTAGATGCAATATTTTCAGGTGTAGATTTAGAATATGAGTTGATAAAGAATCCATTGGATTCATATATATCAAATATGTCATTATATTTGATAGAAGATCAGCGTGGATATTCGTATGATGTTCATATTCAAGCGAAAAATATATCAAAGACTTTAGTATGGAAAGTAAATATAACTGAAGATTTACCAGCATTACCAACAAAAGTAAATAATGATATATATTTATTGAGTAATAATTATGTAGAAATAGATTTTCAAAATATATTATTAGGTGGAAAACATTTAAAATATTCTTATGATATTGAACATTCTACATTGGATATTAATATACCAGAACAACCAGAATTTTTTAAATTAAATAAATCATATATAAGGTATCATTCAAAGAATTATAATCAATATTTAAATAAAGTTTTAAATACGGGAACAAGTGATGATGAAATTATAGATTTTTATAAAACTGAATATGGTATTTATAATAATATGCCTAAATTGGAATTAAATGAAGAATGGAGTATTGTTATAAGATTTAAGTTTGATAGTTCATTTGGTGGTTATTCATATTTATTAGAAACTGATACAGAAACAAAAATATGGTATTATGGTAGTCATAATCGTTTTAGATTTACTTGGAGTAATAGTGAAGGTTATGTAGATTTATCATCTTTATATGTGTCTTGGATAGGTGAATATGATGAAAACAATAATTATAGAGAATATGCAAATTGGTCTAAAATAATAGTAATACGTAATAAAACGAATACATTATTTTATTTATATGATGAACATTTTAAAACAATTAGAAGTCAATCATCATCGTGGCGGGGTGCAATAGATCATAATAATGTAACATTTAATGCAGTAGGTGGTGAAGGATCATATGTGAAATATTATCCATATGTATTATCTGATGTAAGTGGTTATTTAAATGAAACACTAATATTGGATAATAATAATACATTAAATGTTATAAATGGTGATATTTATAAAGGTCATTTTAATAATTTAACATATATATATGGTGATAAAAATAGTGTATTAGAATTTCAAATGCCAAATACAACTAATTATACAATTTGTGCTTTGGTAAAATATAATGGTAATAATAAAGGTTCAATATTGGGTAATGAAAGTTCATATATAGGGCATTGGAATGGTATGAGTGGTATTGTAAATATAAATGGATCAAATTTAACAAATGTATCAACGATAGATGATGGTAATGATTGGACAATAATATTGTATAATAGTTCTGAACCGAATGATATAAAAACATATCCAAAATCTGTGGATATAATAGGATCAACAAAAAAATCATTTCATAAATTGTATATAAATAAAGAAAAAAAATCAGATTGGGCATTAGCAGATTTATTAGTATTTGATAAAAATTTATCAATAGAAGATACAAATAAATTATTTAATTATTTTAAGGATTATTTATTGGGAATAAATAATGATTTACAATTGGATAATTTTGTATCATCGATAGGTGATATAGTAGATTATTTAATATTTGATGATACAAGTAATAATTTTAAGATTCAAGGGTATGAATTGGGTTTAACATATAATTTAATATTACATAGTTCAAATATTGCGGGTGAAGTATCAAATAATTTGAATATAAAAGAAATCAATGAAAATGAAAATAGTGAAAGTATAATTAATTTAACAAATGGTAAAGTGAAAATAAATTTAAATTATATTTTAGATAAATATAATAATACAAATAATATTATAAAAAGTTTTAAAGCAAATATTAATAATGATGAATCTCATAAATTGAATTTAGAAGATTTAACATTAACAGTATTTCCAATTTATAGAGATTTAGAATATAAAATAATTTTAAAATATGAAAATCCAATATATAATGATATAACACATAATAATGGTTATGATTATTATTTAGATATACCGGGATCATATTCAATATCACCTAATTTAAATACAAATACTAATTGGAGTTTTTATACAAGGATAAAACAAAGTATAGGAATTCCATTGCATCAAAGAAGATATATAGTAAGTGGTAATGGTTGGGGTGTATTAGTAAGAAATGGAAATCCTCCGTGGATAGATTTTGAACATCATACAAAAAATATAAATTCTACAATATTTTTTTATGAATCAGGATATTTCAAATATGATTATAATATTAATTATAAATTGATAATAACTCGAAATGATAATTATATGTATATTTATATGTATAATGAAGATACAAAAGAAATAAGAAAAGGATATTTACCATATTGGCCACAATATGGTATATGGCAAAATTTCAATGGTATGACAAATGAAACTAACAATAATATTAATTTTGATGGTAGTTCAAGTGAATTAACAATTGATTATTTAAAATTTAAATTAGATCAAACTTATAATACAATTGAAGAAGCAGGAATATATTTTAATAGTGAAGAAACAAAAGTGGAATATAAGATATTAAAAATATTGGAATCAAATAAAAATGGTCCAAAATTAAATTATAATTATTGTATAATAGATAATAGAAAACAAGAAAAATATGAAATAATTGAGAAATATAATGATAAATATAGTATAAAAAATAATGAAATATATAAATCATTAGAAATAAAAGAAACAACACAAATAATAATACCAATTAATTTTGTAAATTGTGTAATATTATTAATAGATAAATTTAAATTTAAATATATTGAAAATGTTGAATTAAAAGCTGGTTTATATAATATAGAAATTTTAGATGAAAAAGTTAAAATAAAAGGTAATAATGTTGAATATGAAACGGATATGATAATAAACGGTAATGTAATAACAAATAGTATAATAAATATAATAAATATAGATAATTTAATTTTAAGATATTTAGATGAAAATATTTTAATAGATAATGATGGAACAATAACAAATAATATAATAAATAGTGTATTATTGGGTAATTTATTAAATACAAATGTTTGGTCAATATCATTTGTATTATTATATGATATTGATGAGATATTATTAAATAGATCAAATGGTATAAAATTAAATATTGAAAATGGAAAATTAAAATTATTAAATTATAAATTGAATAAGGAGATAGAATCAAAAACAACATTAAATAATAATGAAGAATATAGGATAACAATATTATCAAGTTTAACAAAACAAGAGATATGGATTAATGATTATTTGGATAATTCAATAGAAGATATAATTGAAATCGAAACAATAATAAATAATGAAATATTGATAGGTAATATAAATGATGTAAGATTTTATTCAAGTAATTTGTCTAAATATGATATAATGTATATTTATAATAAAAATGAAAATACAAATATATTGGAAGTTCAGGACAATATATCTATATTGAATGATAAATTAAAACAATTTAATTTAATAGATGAATTAGTTTTTAGAACAGATAAAATAAATGCAAGAATTTATATTAAACATCGTTCAATTTATGATGATATAAATATAAGTGAAATTGTATCAGAAAGAAATATAAATGATGATATTGAAATAACAGAAAGATATAATAATGAAATAGATTTATTAATAGAAAATACATTTGTAGATAATAATGATAATTCTAATTATAATTTAAAAATTACTAATTCAAATATTAATATTAATTTTAAATATAATTATATGAATAGTAGTATATTATATATTAATAATGATCATTATTATTACGAAAATAATATTGAATTATTAGGGAATTATTCATTTAATTTATTAAATTCAAAATTAATAGAGATAGATAGTAATATTGTGGATATAGCGAATAGTAATTTCAATATAAGTTTAAATAGTAATGAGGATGTATTATTAATAAATTATAAAAAGCAAATAATAGAGAGTAGTGAATTGATAATAAATAAAGGAATAATAATAACTGATTTTGAAATAAATAATTATTCAAATATAAATGAAAATACGATATCAAATATAGAATATAATAATTATATTGAATTATCATCAAATTATAATATAAAATATGATGAAATATCGAATTTGAATATAGATATAATAAATGAAAATGGAATAATAGAAATAGATAAAACAATATCAAATGTTGAATTAGGATTATATGATCATTTAACAAATAAGTTTTATTATAAATCATTATTGTATATTGATGATAATTTAAATATTAATTTATGTAATTTGGAGAAAGATATAAATAAATATAATTTATTATTTTGGTATAATAATGGAATAGATCAACTTAATAATTATAATATAGAATATTCAGAATCAAATATAGAAATAACAGATTCAATTAATTTTAATAAAAATTACTTATCAATAGGATCTTTAGATTTATCATTTAAATCTTTTACAATATTATTTGAATTAAAATTTGATGAAATAAATGATAATTTTCATATATTAAGTATAGATAATTTAGAATATAAAGTAAAATATAATGAAGGATATATATCATATGAATTAATAATAAATAATAAAAGTTATGAAAGTGAATTAATTTATGGTAATGATAAATCAAAATGGAATTTATTTAATATAATAATAGAAACAAATAATAATATAAATGTGTATCGAAATTCTGAGAGGATAATATTTAATAATAATTTTAATTATTTGACAATAAACGGTGATTTAATAATAGGTAATAAGAGATTAGAAAATAATTTTAAAGTTAAAAATATTCGTATTTATGATAAGGAATTGAAATATTTGGATATATTAGATATATATAATAATAAAGAAAAACATATATTTAATGAAATTCAGCCATTAAATGATAATAATTTTAAATATCCAAAATTAACATATACATTTAGTGATAAAACAAAATTTGATGATAAAGGTAAATATTTTGAAGTAGATGAGAATCTACAAAATAATTTAATTGAAATTATAGATAATAATATCTATGTTTTTAAATATCAAAATAATGAATACCAATATAGATTTAATTTTAATGAAGAAACCGAAGTAGATATATTAATAGTGGGTGGCGGTGGTATGGGTGGTAAAGATGGTGGAAGTGGTGGTGGTGCAGGAACAGTAATTTATCATAAAAATCAAAAATTTAATGGAAATTATATAATAGAAGTGGGTAAAGGTGGTGATCATTTAAATAATAATGGTAAAGATTCAATAATAAAAGATATAAATAATAAGATAATATATAAAGCGGTAGGTGGTAGTGCAGGTTTAAGTGGTATAAATGGTTATGTAAATGCAGGTGGTTCATCAGGTGGAAATGCATTATTGGATACAATGAATTATAATGAAGATACATTAAGTAGTGATAATATATTTAATATGAATGAAGTGATAGTTGAAAATGAAAGTTATATAAATAATATAGAATATCCGGAAGGTGTATATGGTAATATAGGTGGTATATCAAATGAATTAATAAATTATAATTTAGTAACATATAAATATATAAATTCGAGATCTATAGTGAATTTAAATACAAATTTAGAATGGACATTTATAATAAGATTTAAAGGAACAAGAGGAATATTATTTGGAAATGAGGCTGCAAAGAGTGTTGGTGGTGCAGATGTAAATCAAGGTTGGTTTTGTCATCTTCATAAGAATTCAAGATATGTAATTTGGGATAGTGGACAACATGGTGTAAGTGAATATCATGCTACAAATTTAATAATATCAAATTTGAATGATTATCATATATTAACAGTATCACGATATAATGATGATTTATATTTAATATTATATAATGAAACAACAAAAGAATTTAATATAACAACAACACATTGGAGAGTAATTGATTATACAGCTGCAATATATGATGATGTTGTATCATTTCAACAACAAACACCAGATTCAGCAGCTCAATTTAATTATTATATATTTAATGGTGAAAAGAATTATTTAAAATTTGCAAATAATGTTTCATATAAGACAATAGAAAATTTTGAAGAATATGTAAATAGATATAAAATAATAGGAGGATCTGGTGGTGGTGGTGCGGGTTCTAAAGGTAATAATACAATATTAAGACAAAGAGGTGGATATGGTGGTGATGGTATAATGATAGATATAATAGGTGAAAATAAATTATATGGTTGTGGTGGGAATGGATCATATTATAATGGTAATATGATAGAATTGTATAATAAAACGAATGAATTGGGAATAAATGGTGGAATGGGATCAGATATAATGGAGGGTGGTGATGGTGTAGATCATACTGGATCAGGTGGTGGTGGTCAAGGAAATAATAAATATAGAAGTGGTAATGGTGGTTCGGGGATAGTAATAATTAAATGTTATCCAAATACTGTGTTAGAAATAGTTCCAATAACATATTTATTAAATGATTATTTGAATCAAGAGCCAATAAAAATAAATAATTATTTAATTTATTTATATAATGAGAGATATGATAATGGAAATGGTCAAACTGAATATGAATTAAATTTCAATGTAGGTATAAATATAGAATTATTAATAGTGGCGGGTGGTGGTGCAAGTGGATCAATTAGTAATATTGAAACAAATGAACAATTACCCGTATATTATGTAACATCAAATTTGGTAGGATTTCCAAAATATTATATAACTTCAAATATTGAAATAATTTCAAATATAGAGACATTAGTATATGAATCAAATTTATTGTATGATATAACATCAAATTTTAAGAAAATACCGCGTTATAATAGAGTGGAAGATATAGAATCAATATTAACCGATACAATTATAACTTCAAATATTGAATTAATATCAAATATTGAAATTACTTCAAATATTGAATTATCATCAAATTTGATAATAACTTCAAATTTTAATGAAGAAACACAAGAATATGATTATATTAGTAATATTAATGTTATAAGTAATATAGTATATTCAAGTAATATAATATATGAAAATTTATTAGTATATGATAGTAATTTGATATATAGTATAAGTTCAAATATCCAAAATGTTCCACAATATAATATAACATCAAATATAGAAACTGTATTATCAAATATTGAAGTGATAACAAATATTGAAATAACATCAAATATAATAATTTCATCAAATTTAAATGAAACAACAGGAGAATATGAATATAGTAGTAATATAGTATATGATAGTAATCTAGTAAATATAAGTAATTTAACATATGTTAATAATATAACATATACGAAAGATTTAATATATGATACGATCATAGTGATTGAGAGTAATATAGCATATGAGTCTAATTTTGTTTATGAAAGTAATTTATATTATATAGATAATAATTTAATAAATAGTGATATATCACCAGGTGGTGGTGCGGGTGGTATAATATATATTGATAATTATTATGTTCCTAAATATGCAAATTACATAATAAAGGTGGGTCGTGGTGGTATAAGTAAATTATATGAAAATGGTGAAAATGGTAAAAATACGAGTATATCATTTTTAAGGACAGAGGCGGTGGGTGGTGGTGGAGGTGGTGGTGGATCAGGTAAAGAGGAAGCAAATTTGTATGGTTTTGATGGTGGTTCGGGTGGTGGATCATTAGATAATACAAAAGTAGGAGAAGGTTATATAAGTGATTTAATAGATGCGAAAGGGAATATATTGATAGAAGGATATCGTCAAGGTTATAAAGGTAATTTGGGTGGTGGAGGATATAGTGGTGTAGGTGCATTAAATTATGAAAATGTAACATTAAATGGTTTTGATAAGATGCCAAATATATATGAAAATATGGGTGAATTATATGAATCTAATTTATATTTTGGTTTGGGTGGAAATGTAATAAATCGGATATCAAATGGTAATAGTGGTAGTGGAGGGAATGGAACATTATATAATATGATAGGTGAAGATGGTAGTTCAGGTATAATAATAATAAAATATTTGGAAAATACAGATATACAATTATTTGTACCAATAACGAATACAATAAATTATGATGAATTAAATTTGATATTTAAATTATTTGAAAATGTATTAATTTATAAATATAATGAGGATAATGATAATGGTATAGGTCAATCTGAATATGAATTAATAATAAATAATAATACAAATATAGATATATTATTGTTGGGTGGTGGTGGTGGTGGTGGTAAAGGATTAATGCATTATGAAATAGAACAAATAAATACATTAAGATCAAATATAACAGAAGTATATTCATCATATGTATCAAGTAATATATATGATGGTGCGGGTGGTAATTCTGGTGAATTAATATATTTAAGTAATATAGAATTAATACCAGGGACATATAAAATAAAAGTAGGTTGTGGGGGAAGTGGTGTATTAAGTAATTTTGGAATAGGTGAAAAAGGTAAAGATACTTATTTTTCTTATTTAGAAACAATTGCATTTGGTGGTGATGGTGGTATATATTCAAATTTAAATGGAAATTATGAATATGAAGTATTATCAATGGAACGTATATATCCAACAAGAAGGATAGTAAATGATAGTAATTTAATAATAAATAATGATTCATATGGTGTAGGTGAATATGAATTTGAATATTCTTCAAAATATATAGATATTAATTTGCCAATAAATATATTTAATGATATTTTGAATGATGATAATGGTGCTCAATGGAATCATAATACATATGATATAATAAATGGAATATATATAAATAATAGTAATTCAATAGAGAGTTTTGATGGTGTATATAATGGTGAATGGATAAAAATAAAATTACCATATAAGATATTATTGTCAAGGTATATTTTAGAATCGCGTTTAAATGCGGAATCAAGATCACCTGGTGATTTTAAGATATATGGTTCAAATGATAATACGAATTGGATAGAATTAGTTCATAGAAGTAATATAGAATATACATTAAATTTGTATGAAGATACAATTGAAGATAATGAAATATTATATCAATATTATGTATTGGTAGTGAATAAGTTATTATTTGTGGATGAATTATCATATGTATTGAGTTTTAATAATTGGTATATATATGGTAAAGAGAATATACCGATACATATAATAAGTAATAGAAATGATTTAAGTGTTGAAGAGAATATAAAAGGTAAAGATGGGATGTATGAATATAGTAATATAAATATAAAGGATCATTTTAATATAAAGGATGATGATTTAATAGGTGAAAGTGATGGTAGTAATATATATTTTTGTGGTGGTGGTATGAATTCAGGATTATATAATTATATAAATTATAATAATATAGATAATTTTATAGATCATAAGTATGATATTTTTGTATATAAATATGATTGTAATTTAGATAATGGTAGTGGTCAAACCGAATATATATATAATATACCGGAATCAAGTTTATTTCAGAAAATGGATATATTGATGGTAGGTGGTGGTGGTAGTGGTGCTCAGAAGGTGACAGCTGGAGGTGGTGCGGGTGGTTTAGTGTATATTCATAATGCAATTATAACATCTGGTGATTATAATATAAAGGTGGGTAAAGGTGGAGTTGGAAATCAATTAAATCGAATAAGTTTGCATTCATATGCAAGTGGTAATCCAGGTTATAATTCATATTTTGATGATATAGTGGCATTGGGTGGTGGAGGTGGATATTCAATGTATACAAGTGGTGGAATAATAGATGGTGGATCTGGTGGTGGTGGTGATATTCAAGGTGTATCTTTACAAAATCAACAGAATCAAACAAATATTCATAATATATATCAATATGGAAATAATGGAATGAATTATGGTGGCGGAGGTGGTGCTGGTGGAATAGGATATTTACAAGGAACACATCCATATATAGATATAATGGGTGGTATAGGTTTAAGTGGAATAAGTGATTTAAATATAGATTTTAAAGATCATTTTGATATAAAAGATATAAATGTAGGGCATCATATAAATGAAAATAATATAGATAAAGTTTATTTTGCAGGTGGTGGTTCTGGTTCATTACGTTCAATTTATGATACAAATTATACTATAGGACAAAAAGGTGGTGGGGGTGGTAGTGCTCCTTATACATTCAATATAAATGATTATCCAGAAATATATGATGCATTACCAAATACGGGTGGTGGTGGTGGTGGAACTGGAAATACTGATCATAATGGTGGTGGTGATGGTGGATCAGGAATAGTAATAATAAAAGTTTATACAAAATTATTATCAAATTATGTTGATAATAGGATAAATACATCATTATTACTAAAAGGTGGATTAGGTGGTGGTGGTGGAAATATTGAAAATAATGGAAAGAATCATACAGGTGGTGGTGGTAGTGGAAGGATAATAAATAACAAAAGTGGAAATGGTGGATCAGGATTAGTGATGATAAAATTATATAATAATAATGTGGAATTATTGCAACCAACAAATTTAACATCAACATTAAATTTTAATGATATAAATAAAGTTATATTAAATGAAATAAAAATATATAAATATGATGAATTAAATGATAATGGTAATGGTCAAAGTGAATATTCTTTAATATTTGATGAAGATTTAATATGTGATATATTAATAGTAGCAGGAGGTGGAGGTGGTGGAATGGATATGGGTGGTGGTGGAGGTGGTGGAGGAGTGATTTATATTCAAGATTATGTAATGAATAAAAATATAATAAATACAATTTTAGTGGGTAAAGGTGGAAATGGAGCACCAGGAGGTGCTTCTAATGGACAACCTTCCGGTCATCAATTTACAATATCTGCAACAAATGGAAAGGATTCAGTATTTAATGATAATATAGCGATAGGTGGTGGATATGGTTCAAGTTCTCGACATGATTATCAACCAAATTATGGTCAAGCAGGAAATGGTGGTTCTGGTGGTGGTGCAAGTGGTTATAGTAATACAGGAAATAAACAAGGATTGGGTGTAATGGGTCAAGGTAATGATGGTGGTAGTGGAAATGGTTCTCATTATTCTGGTGGTGGTGGTGGTGCGGGTGAGATAGGAAATTCAGGTAGATTTAATGGTGGTGCAAAAGGTGGTGATGGTTTATTAATAAATATTTTAGATGAAGCATATTATTGGGGTGGTGGAGGTGGTGGTTCAGGTTATTCTGTAAATGGTGGAAACGGAGGTTTAGGAGGTGGTGGTGGTGGTGCAGTAGGAACAACAATAGGTGGTTTAGGTTATAATGATGGAAAACCGGGTGGTGGTGGATCAAAAAATTCGAATACAAATAAGCCTGGTGGTGATGGAGGAGAACATACGGGTGGTGGTGGTGGTGGTGGATCACATTATAATAGAACAAATAAAGGTGGTGATGGTGGTTCAGGAATAGTAATTGTTAAATCGGCATATAAATATAAAGAAATATTTAATATTGAAGATGTAAAAATAACATCAAGTTTAATTGAATATAAAAAATCGATTGAAAATAGTTCAGATAATATATATATATTTAAATATAATTCAAAATATGATAATAATAATGGACAAACTGAATATAATTTAATAATAAATAAAAATATATTTGTAGATATATTGATGGTGGGTGGTGGTGGTGCGGGTGGTTTAGATGATATGAATAATATAAATGCTGGTGGTGGTGGTGGTGGTTTAATATATTTAGAGAATGTATTAATGGAACAAAAAGATTATAAGATTAAAGTGGGTAGAGGTGGAAAAGAAAGATATGAAAATGGTAAAGATACAATATTTTCATATTTAAAGACTAATGCAATGGGTGGAGGAGCAGGAGGAATAAATGAATTAATAGGAAAGGATGGTGGTTGTGGTGGTGGTGGAAATATAATTGGTAAATATGAAACAACATTAATATTTAATTATAATAATGATGATGTAGATGTAACAAAATATGAAGTAAAATATGATGATTTATATGTAGAAGCAGATATATTAATAGTAGGTGGTGGGGGAGGTGGTGGTGCGGGTGGTGGTGGTGGTGGAGGTGGTGGTATTTTATTTAAAAAATCTATTAGATTATTAAATAAAAAATTAATAATAAATGTGGGTAAAGGAGGTTTGGGTTCTGATCATTGGCAAAAAAAGGGAAATAATGGTATTGAAAGTTCAATAATATTGGATGATATTAAATATATAGGATATGGTGGTGGTGGTGGTGGAAGTGTTCAAAATCAAATGGGAGAAAATGGTGGAAATGGTGGTGGTGGTTATAGAGATTATATTGGTGGAAATAATATTCAAATTGAATATAATGAATGGGAATCATATGGAAATAAAGGCGGTGAAGGTATATATAGATCAACAAATACAAATCATATGGGTGGTGGTGGTGGTGCTGGAGGTGATGGTTTTGATGGTATTAATTATGGATATGGTGGAAAAGGAAAAGAATTTATATCATATTTTGGTAGTAATGTAGGTGATAATGGATATTTTAGTGGTGGAGGTGGTGGTAATGTATATAATGATCCTACATTAAATATAGTATATGGAAATGGTGGAAGTAATTTATATGGAGGTGGTGGTAATGGTGGTCTTGATTCATTTGTAAAACATTATAATTCAATTGATAGTGAAAATTGTATTGAACCAACAAATGGATTAGATAATACGGGTGGTGGTGGTGGTGGTGGATTATATAATGGAAATGGTGCAAATGGAGGTTCAGGTATAGTGATAATAAATTTATTTAAATCGAGTAATTCACAACCAATTATAGTTCCAGAAATATCTTGTGTATTATCATTTATACAATATTGGAGTTGGTATGGATTGGGATATATAAGTGATATTATAAAATATGATGATACAATATTAAAAGAAAATTATCGTCAAGGTTATAATGGTAATTTAGGGGGTGGTGGTGCAGGTAGCATTGATGTAACAAGTTCAAATATTTTTAATGGAAAAAGTAATGAAAATAATTCATATTTTTTGTACCAATTTAATTTATATAATAATGATTTATTTCCAAATGAATATTTTTCAATTGGTGGATCAAGTAATATAACAAATAATATAGGTAATGGTGGTTATTCAAGTTTAAATGAAATAGGTGAAGGAAATCCGGGTATTTTAATATTAAAATATAATAGTGATTATGAAAGTGTATCACCATTAATAATAACGGGATTGGGAGATAATTATGATATAATTGATAATATAATAATATTTAAATATGATGATATAACTTCAATGGATAATAAAACGAATTATATGTTAGAAGTGATGAATAAATATTTATTAATAGATGTATTAATAATAGGTGGTGGTGGTGCAGGTGGTAATAATAATGGTGGAGGAGGTGGTGCAGGTGGATTCCAATTTTTTGAAAATATAAAATTAAATTATCAAAAATCTTATAATATAATTGTAGGAAATGGTGGTATTGCATTAGATAAAAACAATTATAATAATAAAAATGGTTCTATGAGTTCTTTTGATAATTTAATATCATATGGTGGTGGTAGTGGTGGATCATTTGATGGTGATACATATTCATCATATCCAAATTCATTACAAATGAATGATAAAATAGGAAGTGGTGGTGGTGGTGTTGGTGAATATAAAGGTGGTAATTGTAGTTTTAATCAAGGTAATATAGGTGGTGATGGATTAAATAATAATGGTGGTGGTGGTGGTGGTGGATTTACAAAAGGTTTTGATGGAAATAATTATAATAATATAAATGCGGGAAATGGTGGTGATGGTATAGATGTGAAAGATATATTTGGATCTTATGTGGGTCTTCAAGGGTATTTATGTGGTGGTGGTGGTGGATCAACATATTTTGAAAATAATTTAGAGATAGTAAATGATAATAATATATCAAATGGTGGTTTAGGTGGTGGTGGTAATGGTGCATTATTATTAAATACAAATGGAAATAATGGAATATCAAATACAGGAGGAGGTGGTGGTGGTGGTTCAAAAGGTGGTATAGGTGGTAATGGTGGATCAGGTGTAGTGATAATAAAATATTATTTAACAAAAGATATAGATATACCAATATATTATAATTTAATATATAATGTTAATAATTATAATAATATATTATTGTATTATTATGATGAATTAAGAGATAATAAATTTGGTCAAACAGAATATAATTTAACTTTTAATAAAAATGTAATAGCTGATCTATTAATAGTAAGTGGGGGTGGTTCTGGATATTATTCAAATTTAAATAGTTATGGTGGTGGAGCTGGAACAGTATTATTTTTAAATAATATAGAAATTGAAAAAAATACTTATAATATTAAAGTAGGAAATGGTGGAACTGAAACTGATTTAAATGGTAAGAATAGTTCATTTTCTTATTTAAAGAATGAAATATTGGGTGGAATGGGTGGAAATAATTTTAATAGAACTGTAACAAATATATTTGATAATACATTAAATATAAATGATTTATCAAATATTGAAATTATAAACTATACTGAAAATTCACCAATTGAATATGATTATAGTATAACAAATGTAGTTGATGATAATGGTGTTCCTTTATATAATAAAGAATTATCAACAGAGGAGATAAAGAATAAGGATACAATAGTGGGTTTTATTTCAAATAAAATTGAATATAGAGTATTACTTGCAGGTGATGATCTATCTTATTTATTTGATAATAATACATCAACAAATTGGCATATAGATAATGCATTTATATGGGATACGAATGGTAATTTTGATATTGAAATGTATAATAAAAATCATATAACATATTTATCAAATGGGAATGAAATAAAAGGTTTATGGATAGAAATAGGATTAAGTAATGAAATATTTTTAACAAAATATTCATGGAGTACTAAAAAGAATTCATGGGATGTAGGTAAAATACCTGTATCTTGGTTTATTGTAGGATCAAATGATAAATTATTATGGGAAGTAATCGATGAATTAACTAATTTTACTTCATATACATTGAATAATGATATGATGTTTAATGATTTTATATCTGAAAAGTCTTTTAAATATTATCGTTTTATAATAACAAAAATATTATATCGTAATGATATATTAATATCATCATTTAAATTATATGGTTATAATAAATATGATAAATATATTGAAAATAGTGATCATTTTAAATTAAATAAAAATATAATAAAAATAGGAAATCCTAGTGGTAATATAGATAATATAAATGTATTGAATAATGATATAATTAAATATGATGGAACAATATTAAAAAGTAATTTTAATCAAGGAAATTTGGGTGGATTATCGGTATATAATAGTAATTTATTATCATTTGGTGGTTCAGGAGCAAATGAAAGTGGTTATCCTAATATATTGAATAGTAATATATCAAATGGAGGAAATGGAATTAATGAAGTAAATGGAATAAAATTCATAGATTTATTTAATAATATTGGTTATATTTACAATAATGAAATGTATTTTGGTGGTGGTGGTGGTGCAGGTTCAAATAGTGTAGGTGGATTGGGTGGTGGAGGGAGTTATAATAATATAAATGGATTAAATAATTCTGGTGGTGGTGGTTATGGTGGTTTAATATCGGGTAATGGTGGTTCTGGTATAATTGCTATTAAATATTATGAAATAGAAAATGAAAATGTAATACCATTAACTTATAATTTACTTGATATTTCATATTATAATATAAATGAACATACAATAAATATTTCAGATAAAATATATATATTTAAATATAATTCATTTAAAACAAATGAATTAGATCAAACTGAATATATATTAAATTTATATGATGATGCATATATTGATATATTATTAGTTGGTGGTGGTGGTAAAGGTGGTTCAGGTTATATATTAAATGAAAGTAATATTAATGAAGGAATATCATTAATTAATAATACATCAAATATACCGGGAGGAGGTGGTGGTGGTGGTGGAATTATATTTTTATATAATCAATATATTGAAAAAAATACATATACAATTAAGGTAGGTAATGGTGGAATTATTAATAATGGTAAGAATACTTCATTTTCTTATTTACAAACGGAAGCAATAGGTGGTTCTAAAGGTTGTTCAATAGTAGATGAAAATGTATATAATGGTGGATCTGTAGGTGGATCGACAATATTGGGTTATAATTCAGAAAGTAATGTAATTAGCGGTAATGAAAATATTGAAGATATTGTAAAATATGATGGAACAATATTAAAAACGAATTATCGACAAGGTTATAATAGTGCAATACAATTAGAATTGAATTATCCATATGGTATGGGTGGTGGTGGTGCAAATAGTGATTCTAGTATAAATGTATTTGAATCAAATGTAAGATTTGATGGTGGGATTGGTAGATATGAAGAAGATGGGGTTAATTATTTATCAAATTTTGAATTATTTGATAAAGAAATTGGACATTATATAAATTGTAATTTATATTTTGGAGGTGGTGGTGCTGGTGGATTAAATTACAATATTGATTCAGTTTCATATGGTGGATATGGTGGTGGTGGAAATAATTTTATTAATTTAGATGGATTACCACATACAGGTGGTGGTGGTGGTGGATCAATGTATAAAAATAAATCAGGTAATGGTGGATCAGGTATAGTTATAATAAAAATAAAGAGTGCAAATACGGTAGATAGTAAATTTGCTATAAATTATTTGAATGAAAATGATGTGTTAAATGAAAATTCAAATTTCAATGAAATATTTAAAATAAATAATTATTTGGATTATATTTCGGATAATAAGATAATAGTGGAGCATTTTGAGTTTGGTAAAATTGAATCAAAATTAAATAATAATGGTAAAACGACAATAAATGATGGTATTTATAGTAATTATGTTAAAGGGTTATATACATGGTATAAACCTGAAAATGTTAATTATGTAACTGCTTATGTTTGGGGTGCAGGTGGTGGTGGTGGTAGAGGTCAATTAGCACATTCAACAAATTATAATATGAATTATTATTATCCGGAAGATATAATATATGATGTAAGGGGTGGTAATGGAGGTTTTGTTAAAGCAAGAATAGATGTATCAAATATAGATAAATTAAAGATTGTAGTGGGTGAAGCAGGTGGTCATGGTGTATCAAAGGGTTGGGGTGGTGGTGGTGATACATATGTTTATTATGCGGGTGGTGGTAAAATTACATCTTTTGGTAAAGGTGGTGGATTATCAGGTATATTTTTAGATAATAATTTTATGATGGATACAACAAATAATTCAATTGATGAATCAGTTCCAGATAGTTCAATATTAGTAATTGCAGGTGGGGGTGGTGGTGCAAGTGGTTTTGGTCCAAAGGAATATAATGAACAAACAGAAAATTATTTAACAGAAGATTATTTTGATAAAATAGGTTCTCATGGTGGTCATGGTGGTATAATTGAAGAATTAAAGATATCAAAATATGGTAATGATAATACGATTTTAAATAATATAAATGGAAGTGGTGGTAGTTTTATAGGTGGAAAAGCTGGTATTAGTGGTGGTGGAACTTCAAGTGTAAATGGAACAGATGGAATTCGTTTTAAAGGTGGTCGTGGTGGTAATGGAGTTGATTCAAATCCAACAAATGCATATGGAAATAATGGTGCAGGATCGGGTGGTGGTGGATGGTATGGTGGTGGTGGTGGATCAAGAATGAGTGTAGATAATAATATGATAACGGGTAGTGGTGGTGGTGGATCATCTTTTTGGGGTAATATAATAACTGATGATATTGTTTCATATGGTAATACAACGAAATTAATAAATACAAATTTAGATGTTAAATATGATATTCCAGAAAATATAAGTTTAGGTGGTTCATTTTTAGAATCAAATATGGATGGTGGCAATGGATATATAATATTAGAATATGAAATAGATATTAATAAAGTAAATTATAAAAGTTTGTATGTAAAATATGAAAGAAAAGAATATAAATTATATAAACCAATAAATGAAGAAATTACTTATGTAAATATAATAGGTAATAATTTTAAAATAATAGATACATATTACGATGATATAATAGATAATTATAATTCTTTAATTTATAATAAAAATTATAATATAATTGAAAAGAATGATAATATATTAATAATTACAAATGATACAATAATAAAATCAGAAGAATTATTTAATTGTTTAATATTATATGTAAATGGAAATAATTATTATTACGATCCTAATATTAAATTGGATAATAATATTTATAATATTACATTAAATAGTATAAAATCGATATATAATGAGATAGTGTTTGATGTAAATGATGTGGAATTAGTGGTAAAAGATGAAAATTTTAATGAATTATTGGAATTATTTGATATAACAATATTAGATTTAACGCAAAGTGAATTATTAATAATTAAATATTATAAGAATAAAAATAATTTAAATATAAATAAAAATAAATTTGAAACTTTATATTTTGGTGGTGAATATAAGAATAGTGAAATATTAATAATTGATAATTTTAAATATTATTATAACATTGTAGATTTATTAGGATGGTATAATTTTAATTTAATTCATAATAAAACTCAAATTAATAATATTAATATTAATATTATTACATCAATTATACCAAGTTTAATAAATGGTAATGAAATATTAAAAAATGGAAAAGAGAATACAAAAGTAATTGATAGTGTGGTATATCGTTCAGATACGGTTGAAATATCGAATGATAATAATATGTTAATATTTAAATATGATATAAATAATGATAATGGCAATAATCAAACAGAATATGAAATAGATGTAATGTCTGATAATTTATTTGATATATTAATTGTTGCAGGTGGTGGATCAGGTGGATATTTTGGTGGTGGTGGTGGTGCAGGTGGTTTAATATATAAACAAAATTATAATATTAAAAAAGGTAAATATATTGTAAAAGTAGGAAATGGTGCTCGTGGAACTGAATATAGTGGTAATAATGGTTTTAATAGTAGTTTAGGTGAATTTGAAGCAATAGGTGGTGGTGGTGGTGCATATTATACAGATGAGAAAGGGAAAGATGGTGGTTCAGGTGGTGGTGGTATAGCGAGTATTTCTCAAGATAATCAAATGGGTGGTAATTCAATTAATGGTCAAGGTTTTAATGGTGGAATAGGAAATGGTATATCATCTGGAACGGGTGTAGTGCGTTTATCAACTGATATAAGTGTAATTTATGCAGGTGGTGGTGGTGGTGGTGCAGGACAACCAGGTGAAGATAGTATTGAACATATGTCTAGTACTAGTGGAGCTGACAAACTAACATATTTACCAAGTGGTGCAAGATTTTCAGGTGCAGGTGGTAATGGATTATATTTTGAAGATTTTAAAGATTATGGTGATAATGGTTGGTTTGCGGGTGGTGGTGCTGGAACAGGTGATTATTCTTTTACTTGGGGTAATTCAGTTCGTAGTTTAGGTGGTGGTGGTCGTGGAACACATGCAATAATAAATAATAATATTAATTATCCTGATGGTTATAATGATACTGGTGGTGGAGGTGCAGCAGTTGGTTATGGATCAAGTGAAAATGATAGATATACAGATAGAACGGGTCATGGAGGTTCAGGTATAGTAATTATAAAGAAATCAATAACACCACAAGTATTAATTCCAAATAAATATATTAATCATTCTTTAATAAATAATATATTAGAAGAAAGATTTGATATATCGAATGAATATGCATTACCATATGATACTGATAAAATAATTAATATTAATTATAATACAAGTGTATATTCATCAAATGTAATAATGAATGTTCGTGAAGAAATAAATAATGAATATAAAACTTTAATATTTGAATATGATTATACAAGAAGTTTAAATGATGAAACAACATATATATTAGATACTTCAGATACATATATTGCAGATATTGAAATTGGTAATGATATTAAATTAAATGAAGTTTTAATGGAGAAAATTACAATTATTAAGATGTATGAAAATAATATGAATACAAAAATGTATGGTATTAATAATATAGAAGGCAATGGTGTATTTAAAATAACTTATAATTATAAGTATCCACAATATAATAAATATAATCCAAGAATAATTATAAAATATAAAGAAATTGAAAATAAAATTTATAAACCAATTATAACTAATGTAGAATATAAATATGAAGATATATTTGATAATATAATTAGTACTAATTTAGTATTTAATATTAATAATAATTTATTATCAGGTATAGATCCAATTACATTAATTAAATATGATAATGAAACAATAACGAATGTAAATATTTCGTGTTATAAAGATACAATGATTGAATTTAAGATTAAATCAAATACCAATAATCCTTTTATAATAATTAATACAAGTGAAACATTGGATGGAACTGATAGTAATAAAGTATTAAGTGTATCAGAGGGTATTTATATAGAATCGAAAGGATTAATAGATGGTAAAATAGTATGGAATGCAAATACTATTGGAACTTATTATTGTATATCAGTAAATAATACTAATATTTATTGTACAATTAATATAATAGAAACAGGTATAGAATATTTACCAATATCAACTTTATCATTAGATTATCCAAATAAAGTAGAATATCATTATGTATGTAAATTTTTATATGATCCAACAAATGATAATGGTAATGGTCAAACTGAATATACATTAATCGTTGAAGAAGATTTATTATGTGATATATTGATTGTTGGTGGTGGTGGTGGTGGTGGTAGTGGAAATACAAGTAGATATTTACCAGAAGGTGGTGCTGGTGGTGGTGCTGGTGGTCTTATTTATATGCAAAATATTAAATTTAATAATAGTATTAATATTAAAGTTGGTAAAGGTGGTAATGGTGCAATATTAACATCAGGTGTAAAAGGAACAAATGGTTTTAATAGTTCAATAAATGAATTTGTAGCATTAGGTGGTGGAGCTGGTGGAATAGCAGGAATAAACGGAATAAGTGGAGAAGTTATTAATGGTAATAATGGTGGGTCTGGAGGTGGTGGTGTTAATAGACGTCATGGTGTAAATGCAGATGGTTCTGTTGGTAAAGGATTACAATCAAATAGTTTAAGTGGTGGAAGTGGAAGTGATGGATTAATTGATGATAATAGTGGTGGGGGAGGTGGTGGTGCTGGCGGAATATTAGGTGATATTATTCCTACTGAATTAACTAAAGGTATTAATGGTTTAGAAGTTAATATAACAGGAACACCGACATATTATGCAGGTGGTGGTGGTGCTTCTGCTAGAACTTGGAAAAATAATATGAATACAAATGGTGGTTTAGGTGGAGGTGGGGATGCACAACAAGATGGTATTAATAATACAGGTGGTGGTGGTGGTGGTGGTGCATCAAATTATTATGAAACAGGAACAAATGGTGGAAATGGTGGTTCAGGTATAGTAATTCTTAAGTTTTATAAATATTTTGAAAATATACCAGAACATAATATAATTAAGTATATAGATGATACAATTATAACTGAAGATATAAATTTAAATATAACTTATAATATTGATAATGAAAATTCAAATAATTATTATGAAAAGAGAAATGTAATTGTTTCAAATTACTATGAATCTTCAATTAATGATATTCATTTTGTGAAATTAGGATATACAAGTGGAATAATACCAGATATAAATGAAAATGATATAACGGAAAGTTTTATATTAAATGGAACAAATAAGGTAATTAAATTAATTGATTATAAAATTGGTAAAGATTATAAAATATTATATACTAAATATGAAACATATAATTATGTATATTTTAATGAATTGAATATAATAAGTAATCAATTAGGTATTTATGATATTATAATTAAAATAGATAATAATACATATATATTTAGAATAAATGATAATTAAACAATATCATTAAACAATATGATTAGAATAAATGATTAGAATAAATGATTAGAATAAATGATAATTAAACAATATCATTAAACAATATGATTAGAATAAATGATAATTAAACAATATCATTAAACAATATGATTAGAATAAATGATTAGAATAAATGATAAGAATAAATGATTAGAATAAATGATTAGAATAAATGATTAGAATAAATGATTAGAATAAATGATAATTTATATTAAAATAAATAATCTTATATTAAATTAAAAAAGATGGCGGCAACAACATTATATTCAGTTAATGATGTTATCAATATCAATAATGATAATAAAGATCTTGTTATAGCATTAGATCAAGTAGCAGTTTATAAAAGTTTAAATGATAGTTCTGTTGATTCATTATTAAGAATTGTAGGCGGTATATCAGGCGATACAATGCGTATTCAAAATATTAAATCACATAAAACCGATGAAGATTTTACATATTATACACCAGCTATAGCAGGAGGAATACTTAATATAGGTGAAAGTGCTGATGATATTAATCTTAAAGGTAAAACAATTGATATTGCAGAAAATGGAAATGAATCAATCATAAATTTATATGGTTGCAATATTATGATTGGTGAAGAAATATCAACAATAAATGTTAAAGGAACAAATACAACAATTGCTACAAATAATTTAACAAATAGTGTAAC
>Ga0315315_10000561_pt1 | contig 31712 bp, 28 predicted proteins | sample M140m3416metaG_FD_203699 | JGI IMG/M metagenome (GOLD analysis project Ga0315315, IMG submission 203699) | Ammonia-oxidizing marine archaeal communities from Monterey Bay, California, United States - M1 40m 3416 | ecosystem: Environmental > Aquatic > Marine > Intertidal zone | place: USA... | reverse complement strand
TGACTGCCACCTCGGCAAAGCCGAATGTGCTCTCGACCAGGCCATCGCTGGCGATGACCTGGACCTTGTAGGTGTGGTGCTTTCCTGTGGCCTCTGATGGGTAGGTCGCTGATGTGGACTCTGCCGTGGCGACGCCGTCCTCGAACCACGAGTAGGCGTAGGTCACGGTGCCGGTGCCCTCCGGGTCTTCAGAGCCCGTGGCCGTGGCGACGAGCATCTGGTTTGTGACGGCGGGGTCTGGTGCCAAGGTCACGGTGGGTGCGGTCGGTGGCTGGTTTAAGTTGAAGGACACGGTGTCTGTGACGTACAGGCCGTCGGTGTCTGTGGCGGTCACCGTGACCACGTGGTCGCCTGGACTGAGCGCGTCGATGGAGATGGTCACAGCACCCGATGAGTCTGAGCCGTCGGTCGAGAACACGCCGTCGAGATCGCTCTCCCAGCTGAGGCTGACCTCGTTGGGGAGGTCTTCGTTGTCGTTGACCTCAGCCTCAAAGACCACAGCGTCACTGTGGTTGAGGATGGTGCCGTCGGTCGGCGCCGTCACGGTGAGTGTGGGCGGTGTGCCCACGGTGAACACAGTGTCGGTGGAGCAGGTGGCACCGACTTCATCGGAAACCGTCATGGTGATGACGTGAGTGTTTACAGTCAGATCGCCAAAGGGAAAAGTCACCCCGCCCGCTGAGTTGGGTGTAGAGGTACCGATGGGTCCATCTTTGTCACTGGACCACTCTACAGCGAGCCAGTCCGAGTCTACATCGACGTCTTCAGCTGTGCCGGCGAAGGTCACGAGCTCACCTTCGGACCCGGCAGCGCCGGTTTCGGGCTCGGTGATGGCGCAGGTTGGGTTTGAATTTGGTGGGCCGACATTGATTGTGGTACTTGCTCTGCCCTCTTTATCTGTGGTGTCGGTGACGGTCAGTGTGATGAAGTGTTCGCCTTCTGTGAGCATGGCTGCGCCCAGCAGTCCGCCCTCGGAGTCGGGAGTGTTCAGCTCGCCTTCGATGGCACCATCGAGCTCGCTGGCCCAGCTGATGGACAGGGCGTCGACACCATCCTCAGTGTCGGAGACGGTGCCAGTAAATGTTGTGAGCTGGTCGGAGTAGTAGACGCCGTCTGAGGTGGGCGCTGTGATCTCAGCCACCGGAGCATCGGTGGGCTGCACATCGAGCACGACCTTCGCTGATGCGCCTGCACCCTCAGGGTCACGAACCTCGAGGAGTACCTCGCCGCCATCGGTGGGGAACACCATGTCGCAGATGACGCTTCCTTCCTCGTCTGGGGCGCTGTCTGTGCAGGTCTCTGAGCCGTTGAGCAGCCAGGTCACCGAGAGGTCAGCGATGCTGTGATTGGGGTCGCCCACCTGGCCACGGATGGTCTCGGTGACGGCCTCTTGGACGGTGTCACCGTCCACATGAGAGGTGATGGTGGCCTCAGGGTCTGAGTTGTACTTGCTGAGCCCTGCATCAGAGCAGGACACAGCCATGAGAGCAGCCGCTGATAGACCAAATAGGCGCATCGATTTCCCCAAAATAGGGGGTGATACTATGGGTGGATGTCCGGCTTTACAAGTCCTTTTTTATGGTGTCTCGTTCTCTACTCTAAGGACCTCAGCCTTCGGTGCTGAAATTCAGATTTGAGATGCCGAGATCTGGTCCGGTGCCGCAGCACGATGAGTTGGCATTGAACTTCACCTGAGGGCCCACGAGCGCCTCTGGAGCCGCGATGAAGCATGTCTCTAGCTCATCATCAACCCACAGCTGAACGAGTCCGTCAGACTGGAAGACCTCGAGTCGCATGTTTACCCAGCGGTCAAAGATGTCGTCCCGAGAGCCTGCGTAGTACGGACCACCCTCACCACCGACGGTGAGGCAGGGGTCTTCACCGTCACAGCGGTCGTCGGTGTAGCTGAGTACCAAGCCGCCCGCGCTGTGGTTGCAGGCGCCCGCCATCGAGCGGTTGATGCCAAACTCGCCGCCTCGGTCGCCGGAGGGCAGGTACAGATCTACATCCACGGCATAGGTCTCGACCTCATCAGCGATGGGGTCTGGAATCCACAGCGAGTTCCAGTCGGACTCCTGGCGCCACGCGGTGCGGCCGTAGGCATCGCTGACACCTTGATCTCCCCACGCACCATCGCACCACTCGGCCCCGGTGCTCGGCGGGTTGGTGTCCATGGCGTAGGTGGCGACCGACTCCCACATCACCAGTCTCGGAATGTCCGGCATGTCCGGAGCGCAGTCTTCTTCGTCTGGCACGCCGTCGCCGTCAGCATCACCCACGGTCAATGTGGCTCTATCGGATGGTCCTGAGACCTCGCCGTCATGGGGTGTCACCGTGCAGCCCCAGTCAGCCATGCCGTCGAGCACAGCCATCGGCACAGTGTCGCCCTCGTGGGTCGTGGTGGTCACGGGTGCCTCGTGAGGCTCGCCGTCGACGTCCCAGACAAAGTCATAGCTGATGGTGTCCAGGTCATCGTCTGCTGCAGGTACATCCACCGCGCAGATGAGGTCTCTCATGGTCGCTGGCTGCTGGCATGCGTAGCCAGTGGTGTCGGACCCCATGTGACAGAGGTAGTCATTCCAGAAGCCGATGGGGCCCGGGTCAACGGTGTAGATGAGGGCACAGTGCTCCCCAGTGCCGTCGTTAGAGGGCTCACCCTCGAGCCAGCTCTCAAAGGCGGGCTCGGAGCCGTCCGTCCAGACCCAGTCGCCCTCGGACTCGATGTCGGTGTAGCCAATCCAGACGTGCTGGATGGTGCCGAGGTCGACCAGCTGTGCGTTGTCAGCCTCGCTGCGAACGCTCACGAGTTCTGCGTCCATGGCCTCGCATGATGCCTGTGCTTCGTGCCAATTTGGACTACTGTCGTCGAACATTTTGACGCAGCGCTCGCCGTCGCCCATCATGCTCCAGCCCTCGTCACAGCCGAGCTCACGACCGAGGCTCACCTCGGGTGCCTCCGGTGCTGTGTTCAGGATCAAGACCGCATCTGATTCGCTCGTGGTGGTGTACTCACTGTCGCTCACAGACGCGATGACGGTCACAGCCTGACCCTTGTCGAAGTACATTGCACCGTCGAGGGTGGATGAGAGTCCGTCCTGGACCACAGTGCCGTCAGCGGAGAAGGCATAGGTCACGGTCAGATCGTCACCGTCGATGTCTGAGACCTCGGCCTCTGCCACTAAGATGTCGTTCGTGTAGGCCTCGAGTGGCCGCAAGACCACAGATATCTCGGGTGCGGTGTTCGCTGGTGCAGCGGAGTCCTCGACGGGATCATCTCCTGGAGAGTCCCCTGGGTCCTCATCGCCAGAGAGCTTGGTGACTCCGGAGTCTGAGCGACAGCCCATGGAGAGCAGGGAGAACACAATCGATGACAAGAGCAAGCAACGCACAGCAACACCTCAGTGAGACGCTGATGCTACGGGATAGAGTTCGGCGTTTCAACTGTATTCTGAGGTGTCGGTGACTCTTTCTCAGGTGAACTTGTGTGGTGGACCCCTTGTGGCCCTCAGGTTGATGAGCCACACTGACTGAGCATGACTGGAGAAGACAATGCTCTCAATGAATCTACTGTGGACCCTCTTTGTTGGATGCATGGCGCCGGATGTGGTCGACACAGGCGCGATGGACGGCGGCAGCGGCATGGTCAATGAGGGCGGCGGCGCCTGTGAGGTGGTCGGAGAGGAGAGCCTCGGCTTTGATGACTCGGCCGTCGGCACCACGGCAACTGCAGTACTCGGTGTGGTCCAAGGGGTGCACAACAAGACCCTCACCTGGTCGAATGACACCACCACAGGCATCTCAATGACCTTGTCTGCACCCACCAACGCGCGCCTTGTGGACTACGAGGTGGTCTCAGACGGCGGCGGTCCAACCATCGAGATTGCGTGCATGGACTACCTCGCCATCGACATGAACCTTCGGATTCAGACAGTCGATGGACAGCTCAACTTTGATGCGCCAGTTGTGGTGCGTGCCTACGCCGCCGATGTCATTGGCTTTACAGTGTCTCTGGATCGAGCAGACATCTTGTTTGACCCGAGCGTCTGGGTGGATGAGGACTACGACACCCTCACCTCAGAGCTCGGCGCTGAGTGGGTTGCCGGTACTGTTATCGGACAGATCTCAGCCCTCGCGGAGAGCAATTTCGGCAGCGGAGAAGATGCAGCGGTCATGGTCACCAACACCGTAGTTGCCCGGTTCTGAGCACCACCCTGTCTCGGCAAAGCCCTTCAGATTAGAGGCTCGAAGCGGAGGATGATGATCATGGGTGCAACAATCTGGGCTGTTGCCCTGACACTGACGCAGGCTCTGGCGACCGAGACGCCACCACACACTGCCCGGACTTTCACGGAGGGCGCTGCGGCGACTACACCCAGCGGAAAGGCCTCGGTCTGGAGAATCGCTGGCAAAGAAGAGGGTGCCGAGAACGCCTTCTTTGGTGTGCTGGAGCTCGAGCCCGGCGCCAAGGTTCCGGTACACAGGGACGCCACCGAGGAGTACCTCTATGTCTTGAGCGGTTCTGGTGAGATCACCATCGACGGAAAGACGACTGCAATCTCAGCAGGCTTCGGTGTCTTCATGCCGGCCAATGCAGAGGTGAGCTTTATGGTGACCGGTACGGAGAAGGTGCGGGTGGTCCAGTTCTTCGCAGGGCAGGGGCCTGAGTCGAAGTACAATGGCTGGCTCAAGCGCGAATAGCTGACTGATCGAGATCCAAGAGAGACGCCCGGTGACAACAGAGTCATCACCGGGCGTAAGTTCACAGCGAGCAGGCTTACATGCCGCCAGTGTCGCCGCCGCACTCGAGGGTGTCGAGAGCGAGCTCACAGGCCTCGAGTTGTTCGTCTGTTGGCTCCTCTTCGACTTCTGCACCGCAGAGAGAGTCATCGCACTCACACAGTGCATCAGCGTACTCTTGGCAGGCATTTTCTTTGCCGCAGCCAGCTGCAAGGAATGCCGAAAGGAAAATAAAGCTTCGGATAATCATGTTGTCCTCCTCCATCTGTTGGACGTGCCCACTGTACAACTTGCGGGCAGGGAAGTGAACGGGCGGTGAGCCAGAAACTTCAGGTCTGATCCAAAAAAAAGCGCCTGGTCCAAGAAATGAACCAGGCGCAGTCAGTTTTTAGGCTGGGAACGGCCTACATCACGCCTGTGTCGTCAGCGTCAGCGTCGGCATCAGCATCAGCGTCGGCATCGGCGTCGGCATCAGCGTCGGCATCGGCGTCGGCATCAGCGTCGGCATCGGCGTCGGCATCAGCGTCGGCGTCGGCATCAGCGTCGGCATCGGCGTCAGCATCAGCGTCTGCATCAGCGTCGGCATCAGCGTCGGCATCAGCGTCGGCATCAGCGTCGGCATCAGCGTCGGCATCGGCATCAGCGTCTGCATCAGCGTCGGCATCAGCATCAGCGTCAGCGTCGGCATCGGCGTCAGCATCAGCGTCAGCTTCACTGCAGTCGAATGCATCCAGGGCTGTCTGGCAGGCCTCAAGCTCTGCTTCGGTTGGCTCCTCATCGGATTCTGCATCATCGACGCAGAACGCCTCGTTACAGGCGCACATCTCGTCAACAAGCTCCTCGCAAGCGTTCTTCTTTCCGCAGCCAAGCGCCATAAGCGCTGTAAGGAAAATCATCGGTCTCATCATGTTGTCCTCCTCCATGTGTTGGACTCAGACAGTCTACATGGGCTTAGGGAGATAGCAACAAAGAGAGGAAGCAGGTTGATGAAGGCTCTTCGCCAGACTGCAGGCCGACCCGTGGGGGTGCGATGTCAGCCGGATGATTTAGTCGCTGGCACACTCAAAGTCTTCAAGCTCTTCTTTGCAGGCCTGTAGTCTCTTTGAGTCGTACTCTTGGTCGTCTTCATCGTCTGAGCACATCGACTCGTCACAGTCACAGCGAGCATCTGCGAGCTCTTCGCATGCATTGCCCATTCCACAGCCAGCCACCAAGGCGACTAAACTCAGAAAAAGTAGGCGTGTGCTCATGAATACCTCTGCTATGGCTCTCTACAATGCATAGCCGACAAATCGTCGCCCCGACACTGCCCAGACTCAGTAGCGAGGCACGGATGTGTCGATATGGATGGACCAAGCGTCGATACCGCCCTCTAAATTGTAGACCTTTCGGAAGCCCTTGGTGAGCAGCTGGCCTGCAGCCTGCATGCTGCGGATACCGTGATGGCAGTACAGAACGATGGTGGCCCCCTCATCGAGCGCCTCAAGCTGCTTCATTCCCGCTTCATCAAGCAGCGTGGCCCCCTCGAGGCGAGCGGTGTTCCATTCTTCTTCGGTGCGGACATCAAAGAGGTGATGAGGCTCGTCGAGATCTCTCATTGCCTTGTAGCCCTGCACGTCCAGTCTCCGGACGGCCGCAGGCTCATTCGGGTTGTCGATGACGATCCCACCCTGAGGGCCCTCGCGGAAGTCCAGAGTCATTCCATCTGCGCGCTCTGCGGTAGAAGCATCAACAAGTATGGTCAGTCCATTTGACTCGACCTTGAAGTCCCCAGGGGCTTCCTCGGACATGCCAAAGCCGTACTCAAAACGCGGTGAGATCTGAAGCCTCGGCGCTCCACCGCCGGGAGCACTCTCCATGGCGGCTTGGATGGCTGTGACGAAGCTGTCAGTCAGCGTCAACTCGGGCGCTGCCGGAGGCGTATAGGTCACGCCGAGCAGGGTGTGCAGCTCGCCTGATCCATGCATCTGGGTGACGATGTCTGAGCCACCGATGAATTCCTGATCCACATACAGCTGCGGAATCGTGGGCCAGTTGGAGTAGTCCTTGATGCCCTGACGAATGCTGGGGTCGGCCAGAACGTTCACCGTCTCGTAGTCGACACCTGTCGACGTGAGCGCCTCGATGGCCTTTGCTGAGAACCCGCACTGCGGCATCTGTCTGTCACCCTTCATGAAGAGGACGACTTTATTGGCCTTGACCAGGTTTTCGATTGTTGCGTGTGCGTCTGACATGGAAACTCCGTTTGATGCAGGCTCCTATCTCCAGCCATCAACGTTCGTCCAATCGATGGCTGAGTTGGGTTGAAATCCGATAGGGTGCAGGCATGTCTCAATCCGAAACAGACGCTCGCGCTCAGCTTCTTATTGAATTCTTTGATTTGGCGCCCATGAAGCACACCTTTGGGATGGTGCTCTCGTATGATTCAGATGGAAATGCGCACTTTGAGATGCCCCATCAGGAAAGGTTTCAGCACGCCATGAAGGACACTCACGGAGGTGTGATCGCTACGCTACTGGACAACGCAGGTTGGTTTACGGCGGCCACTCGGTATGACCACTGGGTGAATACATCCGAGATGACTGTCCGCCTCCATGAGCCAGCAAACCGCGAGGATCTCGTTGCCTCTGGGCAGATTGTTCGCGCAGGAAAACGCCTGTGTGTCGCCACGATGGAGGTTCGGTCTGTCAGCGGTAGGCTGATCGCCACAGGCTCGGGAACCTTTGTGGTCAGCAGCAAGCCAATCAGTCCGCCTCAGTGAGGTTGAGCTTCTCAGCCACCTCTTGAGCTTCTTCTGTTCGGCCAAGGGCCATGAATTGCCTGTGAACAATCTCCCAAGCCTTGCGGGCTAAATTGGACATACCGGCAGCCTCACAGGCCCGAGCCGCCATCCCGCCAGAGATCGCCACGTCGGTGTCGACAAGCCCCAGCTTTGTGATCTCAGTGCCGAGTCTCGAGAGATCAGCGTTGACGCGCTCCCAGTCCTTGAGATCGATAAAGCAATTGACCCGAGCAAGCTGTGTCACCGCCACAACCGCCGGCTGATCTGAGGTCTTCAGCGTCTCCTCCAGGGCATCGAGAATGTGCTTGGCGCGACTGAATTTACCGCCCATGATGTAGGTCGATCCGAGGTTCAGTTTAGCGAAGGCGGCCGCAGGTGAGCCGCAGCTCTCAAAGCGTGCATCAGCCTCTAAGTACGCCACCTCTGCTGCCTCTAAGTTGTTAGCGGCGCGCGCAAGCTCTCCACGTGTGTTCCAGGCCTCAGCAAGACCACGTCTACACCCGGTGCGCTCGTAGCGAATGATGGCCTCGTTTAGATAAAATTTTGCATCGTCTATCTGGCCACGCTGCCAGTTTGCTCTGGCCATCATCGTGTACGCATTGGCCACGCCTATCGTGTTGCCCCAAGCCTCTGCCGTCAGTCCCGCTTCTCGAGCAAAGCTGGCCGCTCCAGCGACATCTCCAGTCCGAATACACAGGAAGCAGAGCCTGTTGAGGACCTCTACGGTGTCGGGCAGGTGGTGTCTTCTCGCGACCTCGAGGGTCTCGATCATCAGCTCTCTTGCTCTCTCTCCGCGACCCGCGTGCAGGTGACCCGTGGCCGTGCTCATCCGCAACTGCGTCACGGCGTCCCACTGCTCGAGCTCTTCTGCCCAGCTAATCAGATTCTTGCCGCGGCCTTCCAGGATCGCCGTGCGCTCCTTCCTGCTGACAAACATCAGCTCGGTGACCTCGGTCGACAGTGCATGTGCTCCCTCTGGGTCAACGGCGAAGTTCTCAAGTATTGATTTACGCAGGTCTCGCAGCTCGTGTGCACGGCCCCACTCACCGACGGCAATTTCACTGGCCACAGCATTCTTGAGGGGCATCAGGGCCTCCTCTGTGCGGTCCGCGGCGACAAGGAGCCGTGCCTTCCGTGTCACGCTGTGGGCATTCGCAGTGACCACATCTGCACACAGCGATGACCACCTCGTCTTTCTCTTGTGTCGGTGGACGCGCTCAAGCACGGCTTCTCTGAACAGAGCGTGGATGAACGACCAGTCGCTGCGCTGGTTGTCAGTCACGATCAGCCTCAGTCGAAGCAGATCAGACATCAAGGCCGTGGGTATGGGTAGCTCGGCGGCGCGCAGTGCCTCGAGCCACTCACCGCGCTGCACCTCGTTCCCCAGGATGGCACCCAACTCAATCGCGAAGGCGGATGCCTCGGAGTGCTGAGATAGAACCTCCTCAAGTCGGTCAGACCAGATGGCGAGCATGGACTCGGGAATAGACTGATCGCTGTCCGCTGCGAGCGTAAAGCCTCTCGGCCCGGGCACCAGGATGCCGCGCTGAACCCAGGTGGAGACCAGCTGCACCGCAAACTGAGGGTTTCCTCCAGACTGTGACTCGACTCGCGCAGCCAGTACAGGTTCTAGGCCCAGGATTTCCTCGATGAGTGTGACTTGTCCTTGGCGATCGAGAGGTCGAAGGTCGATCTCGCTGGCCAGATCATGTGCCATCAAGGACCGAAGGCGCGCATCCATATCGGAGCCTTCGATCACTTCTTCAGCTTGTACCGTGGCTAAGATCAAGACCGGAAATTGAGTGACTGCGTTTAAGAGGTGCTTGGCGAGCGCCTGGGATTCCGGCGAGTGATGGAGCTCGTCTAGCCAGAGGATCAGAGGACGATGTGTTGCCAGTGTCTGGAAGAAGCGCGCGATGAGTGCGTGCTTCTCTGCAGGGCTACTGAAGTGTGCCTCAAAGCCGCTGCCCTCTACTGCCTCCTCATTTGGACGGCTCAGGTGAACCAGACCGACTGCATCCTCATGGCTCGGTGTACCGCGATATTTCAGAAATTTGTTCACGTCACTGACTGCAGTCGCGCGATCCTTCCCGCGCGTCCTCAAGAAACGATCGAGCATGGGTCCAATGCCATCTTCATTCCCGCGCTCAGCATTGTGTGTGGCCATCAGCCAGCGCGCTCCACCGACCTCGTCCGCACGTGTGCACAGCCAGCTCGCCAAGGTGCTCTTGCCAGACCCCGCCGCCCCCTCGAGCAGCAACAGCTGGGCGCGCTGTGTGGAGATGGTTGTCTTGAGGGCGGACCACATCCGATCGCGCTCCTCGTATCGCCCGACCACACCGTTTGTTCGCAGCCCAAAGAGTGCCAGCCCAGCGCCGTGGAGATGCAGTCGAGTTCGACGATGACGGCCCCAGTCTCGCGGCAGTGGTGGTTGAATTCGTGTGAGGTTCGAGGCGCTTTGAGCCTCGCCACCGTCGATATCGAGGCCATCGAGACTCAGTGCAATCGTGGCCTCGCCAGGGCTCAGGACTGTCGTGGCATCCGGATCAAGGACCAGCGTCTCGAGGTTGCTGGCTTGAGGGTCATAGATGAGCGTCTCGTTGTCGAAGACCTCACTTCCGAGAGTGCTCAGGGATTGACTTGAGGTAGACGGATCGATCTGGCTGAGTACCCAGGCGGCGTCGGCTGCCCGTCTGAATCTGTGCTCAGGATTGACCTTCATCATCGACTCCATCCAGTCCAAGAAAGGGAGCGGTGTCGATAGTGCTGGCTCAAATTCTGGCAGTGCGCCGGCGAGGTGCTTGTTGAATACAGCGTACATTTCCCCGCTGTAGGGTGGTCGGCCTGTGGCCAGAGTCCACGCCATCACACCGACCGAGTACAGATCAGTCCATGGACCGAACTCGCGCCAGGCGCACTTGATCTGCTCGGGTGAGATGTACGAGGGGGTCCCGGACACAAAGTCCTCGTCAACCCCGCTTGTGGGTCGTGAAGGATCGTTTGCGCCATCAACACCAAAATCGGCCGAGTGTACCAGGCCAAAATCGGTCAGCTTCACGTGACCTGTGCGGGCATCGAGGAGCACATTGCCAGGCTTGATGTCCCGATGAATCATGCCTCGAGCGTGAGCGTGCGCCAGGGCATCGAGCACATCGAGGAGGATTCGCTGGAGCTGCGGCCAGGCCACCCGGCCAGCGAGGCCAGATATTGTTCCACCCTCTACAAGCTCCATCGCAAGCCAGGGAGATCCAGCGAAGCCGGACTCTGAGGTGTCCTCCTGCGCTGTGACAATGCCGTGGTCAAACACTGCAGTGATGCGCTGATGGTCGAGTCGGGCTGCTGCCAAGACCTCGTGACTGAAGGCTTCCTGGAAGTTCTGCTGCTTGGCGATCTCGGGTCGGAGTACCTTCAGTGCGACGGGAGTCCCGTCACTGTTGTGCTCGGCCCTGAAGACCGTCGCCATGCCGCCCTGGCCCAGGATGGGACCGAGCGTGAACGCACCGATGTGAGAGCCTTCTTTCATCGTCTCTCAGTTTTAGCGGTTTCTGTGACTCGGGATCAAGCGCAGTCTGCAGCTTTGGGCGTTGACTGTAGTGGTGTAGGCTTGCTCTGTAGGTTTTTGCCACTCGAGGAACTATGTTCATGTCTCTGCTGCTTGTTGCTCTGTCGATGTTGCTTGGGTGCTCAACCACTGACTCTGAGCCCCGAGTAGAATTGTCGGTCCAAGCGCCTGCGGTAGAGGCCGGGTCTGCGGCGCTTCCTGTGCTGGCAGAGCCAGCGCCTCTGCGTGACAAGACGCGTGCGGAGATCTGCACGACCGACGCGATGCTGCTCATCAAGTACCCAATAGGTCAGCTAGAGAACACAGGCTGGACGGCTTTTTGCTGCGGGGCTGACCCGGTGTATGACGACGGACGGTGCGAGCTTGACTGGCCGTCGAGTGATGTACCTGATTGTTCAATCTGGGATGAGCTGCGGAACCAGGTCTATGCGCGCCATGGGTACCCGTTCACGAGCAAGAAATGGCAGGCCTGGGCGACTGCTCAGTCCTGGTATGAGCGGCGAGAAGACTTCTCCGAGAGCTGGCTGAGTGCAGCCGCTCGCAGCAACATTGAGACCCTCAAGCGCTATGCCAAGAGCCGCCACAACTGTGGCTGAACAGCCGGCTTAGTACGCCAGTTTACTCCGATGACGTTAGACACCATCGACGGAGAGAGAGATGTCAGCATCCAATAAAGGCCCCGCGTTTCCCCGAACACGACTGCGTCGAAACCGTGCGAGTGACTGGTCTCGCAGGCTGGTTCGCGAGCACAACCTGACGGTCAATGACCTCATCTGGCCTGTGTTTGTGCAAGAGGGCAAAGATCTCAAGACGCCCATCGCGTCCATGCCGGGAGTACATCGCTACAGCATCGATCGCCTGGTCGTTGCAGTCCAAGAGGCAGAAGCGCTGGGAATACCTGCTGTCGCAGTGTTTCCCGTTACCCCGCTCGACAAGAAGACCGAGGGCGGCGAGGAGAGCTACAACCCAGACAATCTTGTCTGTCGTGCTGTGCGTGCAGTCAAGGCTGCGACAAGCAACATCGGCATCATCTGTGATGTGGCGCTCGATCCATTCACGACTCACGGCCAGGACGGCCTGTTGGTCGATGGTGAGGTGCTGAACGACGAGACCATCACGGTACTCTGTAAGCAGGCCATCAACCAAGCCGATGCGGGCTGCGATGTGATTGCTCCGAGCGACATGATGGATGGTCGCATCGGTGCCATTCGTGATGCGCTGGACCACGCGGGCCACAAGAACGTTCAGATTATGGCGTACTCAGCCAAGTACGCGAGTGCGTTCTACGGACCCTTCAGGGATGCAGTCGGGTCCAAGTCTGCTCTCGCTGGTGGTGACAAGCGCACCTATCAGCAAGATCCAGCCAACACAGATGAGGCCCTTCGTGAGGTCGCCCTCGACATCAATGAGGGTGCGGACATGGTGATGGTCAAGCCGGGGATGCCTTACTTGGACGTTGTTCGTCGGGTCAAGGATACCTTTGCTGTGCCTACCTATGCCTACCAAGTGAGCGGTGAGTACGCGATGCTGCACGCTGCAGGAGCCAACGGCTGGCTTGATCTCGACAAGGTCGTCATGGAGAGCTTGCTCGCATTCAAGCGGGCAGGAGCCGATGGAATTTTGACCTATGCAGCAGTGGATGTTGCTCGGCGGCTGCGCGGTTGATTCGGCCTGATTAGGGCTCCCTCTGGAGGTAGCCATGATCCTGTGCCGTGAGTCAATCCTGGAGGCCTATGAGCGTGGAGAGATCGTCATCGATCCCTTCGATATCCGCTTGGTCAATCCCAATTCAGTTGACGTTCGCTTTGGTGCTCACCTCTTTCGGATGAAGAGCAGCTTCGGGATCCGAGACCTGTACAACCCGAGCGATGAGCTCTGGGAAGAGGTGTCATCAGTGCCGGCAGCACAGATTCGTGCTGGTGGGATCGATGGTCTACTGCCGGCTCCAAGCTGGGGTGAGGGAATCATTCCAGATGATGCTCCCGTCTTCTGCTTGAATCCGGGCGAGTTCTACCTGGCCACGACCTACGAGGCGATTGGAACACGGGCGCTTGCTCCAGACCAAGAGTCGATCATTCCAGAGATGAAGGCCAAGAGTACCTTCGGGCGTCAGGGCCTCACCGTGGCCCTGTGCGCGGGGCTCGGGGATGTCGGCTACTGCAGCAAGTGGGCACTCGAGGTCAGGCTCGTCGGTCGCTCGGTCGTACCGCTCGCAGTCGGCACACCGATTGGTCAGGTCGTCTTCCACAAGGGCACTCCGACAAGGAGTGTTTATGGTGGAAAGGGGCACTACCAAGCGGCCGGAGCAGTACGGTTCTTGCCCAAGCCTCTGAAGTGGATTCCGTAGGCTGGAGATCTGTTCGGGCGGCTTAGAGTTGGCCGGCCTCGATGTTCCAGGTGAACACGCTGGGCTGGAGCTTGCCGAGGAGTGTCTTCTCGAAGGTGGTTCCGTTCCAGTCATAGCGCTTGAGCTCTTGCTGGTTGTCGGCAGCCACGTACAGCTCTGACTTTCCGTCTGCATCTAAATCTGCAGCGACAATCGCGTGCTCAAAGCTCGACGAGTTGGCATCGAACTGCGTGACGGTCCAGGTCTTACCCTCTGGGTTTACCCGGTACAGGCCGGTCTTCTTGGAGGCCGCAATGATCTCTCGCATGCCGTCGCCATCGAAGTCCTCTGCAATGATGAACCGCGTCATCGTGTCATTGATCTGAGCAATCTCGGTGTAGCTGAAGCCGCCCTCATTGTTCTGAGTGTATTGGCGAATCGTGACCGGCTTGACCATCTTCTTGTTCTCTAGGACTGCCTCTTGAACACTGAAGATCTCGGTCTTTCCGTCACCATCAATGTCTGCCGCAAGGATCTCCTTGGCGTGTGTGCCCTTGCCCGGGTCAACAATGGAGCGGGCATAGGTCGTGCCGTCCCACTTGTACATGACCACCTCGCCGTGCTGGCTGACATTGGCCTTGTTGCGGTCGGATGGGGTCGCAAAGAACTCGAGCTTGCCGTCGCCGTCGATGTCACCGATCTCGATCTCGTGGACGAATGTGTCGGCCTTCTTGTCGAGCTCAACCACCTGTGCTTCTCCGCCGTCGGTGGCTGGACTGTAGACGGCGACAACACCGAAGTCGTGAGTGGCGATGACGTATTCATCCTTGCCATCACCGTTGACATCACCGATCTCGATGTCTCGGAGCCGATCGAACTTACCGCCCCATGACTGACTCCAGAGCTTGTCTTGAGACCACGTTCCTTCAGCAAAGGTCCATCGCTTGAGGTGAGCGCCCATGGCGCCAATGGTCAAGATGGCACCATCCTCAGTCAGGATGGCCTTGTGAAAGACGTTGGAGTCTGAGTCTTCGAGACGCGTGAAATTCCAGCCAGCTGGACCCTTGCGCCAGATCTCGAGGCGTGCAGGGCCGGGCTTGGATTTACCAGCAGCATCCTTCATGAACCACGCCTGGCTGAGGAGCAGTGCGTCCGTCTTGTCGCCGACGATTGGGTCCTGCTTTGCTTGGTACTCACCAGCGGGCTTGCTTGCCTTCGCGGGTGTGGGTGCGGGCTTAGTGGCTTCCTCTCCACCGCAGGCGGTGAGAGCAATTGAGAGAAAAATCGAGTTGCGTGTCATGGTGACTCCAGATCTGGTTGGCCGCTTATCGCCTGACCAGGGGAACCGTCCAATGTCAGTGAAAATCAGTGGTGATGTCCGCCGCTTCCGTCTTCCTGCAGACGAGGGATCAACTCTGCGAAATTGCAGGGGCGGTGCCGGATGTCGAGCTGGTCTCTCAGGATGCCGTCCCAGGCGTCCTTACAGGCACCCGTAGAGCCTGGAAGCGCAAAGATGTAGGTGCCCTTGGCGACGACTGCTGTGGCTCGAGACTGGATGGTTGAGGTGGAGATGAGCTGGTAGCTGATCCAGCGAAACAGCTCTCCAAAGCCAGGGATGTGCTTCTCTCCGACCTGCTCGACGGCCTCGGGTGTGACATCGCGTCCGGTGACACCGGTTCCGCCGGTTGTGAGGACAACCTCGATTGTGTTGTCGGCCACCCAGGTCTCTAGCTGTGACACCAGCCCATCGTAGTCATCAGCGAGAATCGTGCGTGCGACGACCTTGTGTCCAGCAGCCTCTGCACGGGCCTGGAGGGTCGCCCCGCTCTTATCAGTCTCCATGGTGCGCGTGTCCGATACAGTCAGGATCGCAATATTAAGGGGGTGAAATTCAATGGTCTCGTCGATGCCTGCCATGTGTCCTCCGGTCTGCGTGCTCTAACCGGCCTTGATAAGATGAGCGCATGCCAGATCCGGTCAATCACAGAATGTTGAGCAAGCTGAATGAGTCAGATTCCGGCATGAAGTGGCTCCAGACACTCGCGAGGTCGGGGCTCAAGCGGACCCATAGCCCCGAGGCTCGAGCTGCCTATGAGCTCTCACAGCGAGTCCACGAGGTTGATGAGGCAATTCAAGCCACAAAGATGCCATCCAAGCTGTCTATTCCGGTACCCAAGGGGTCTTGGTTTTGGGTTCCGATGGCGTTCGGTGCTGGGTACTACTGGGCTTTTCAGGCGGATATGTTTGAGGACAGACTTACGCGCTGGATGTGGTCCTTGATTGCGCTTGGGGTGGTTGCAGGCTGGGTTTTACTGACCAAGGTCTTCAATGACGTCTCGACCGATGTTGCGAAGCGGCGGCGCAAGCCCAGGCTTCAGGAGGAGCGCCGAGGCATGATGGGTGACCTGATTGCAGCGCGAGAGGCGTGTGTGTCTAGGCACAGTTCTTTGTATAGCGCTGACGAGTCCATCAGAGATCTGCCAGGCTCCTAGCGTGCACATGGCCCTCAGTTCTTGTCCTCGAGACCAAGGGCCTGAAGCGCCTGACGCAGCTTGCTGAGGTTTAGGGGCTTGCGGATAAAGTGAACATGAGGGTGATCGGCGAACTGCTCCATTGTCTTTTCATGCTCATCTCCGCTCATCAATAGAATGGGTGATGCTACACCTGAGTCCAGGAGTCTATGTGCCAGCGACACGCCGCTCTCTCCAGGTAGTCGGATATCGATCAGGTACAGGCAGGGTTGAGTAAAGGCCTCTGAGTTGAACCAGGCACAGGCATCCTCGCTGCTTGAGAACTCAATCACGTGGGTACCGAGGGCTTCAAGCATCTGCTTGAGCACCATGCGGACGTCATGATTGTCTTCAACCATGACGATTTGACCCCCATGCAAGTCGTCTGCAGTGCTGGCTTCATCGTTGTCAGGGGCTTCGGCGATGGGTACCCAGAGGCGAAATTGTGTTCCCGTGCCTATGGTGCTTGAACAGTGAATGGCTCCACCGCTCCGCTGGATGGTCGAGAACACGCTCATCAGGCCCAGGCCGCGCCCGTCTCTCTTGGTGGAGAAGAAGGGCTCATAAATGTGAGACATGGTGGTCTCATCCATTCCGCAGCCATTATCTTGAATGGTGATCAGTATGGCTGGGTGGCCGTCGATTTTGGCACCGAATGCTCGCTGTTGAATGACGGCAGCCTTGAGACTCTGGGCGGTCAGGCTAACTGTTCCCTCACTGTCCCCGAGTGCCTCAAAGGCGTTGAGCAGCAAGTTCAAGATGGCACTGACCAGGTCCTGAGGTGCGACCTTGATCCAGGGTAAATCATTGCTGATCTCGTAGGACAAGGTCACACAATCCGGTGCCTGCGCTCTTGCCGCAAGGACTGCCTCCATGATGAGGGCCTTGGGGCGTACAGGCTTCGGTGCAAGGCCTTGCCTTGAGTAGATGAGCATGCCGTCCATCAACTGCCCGGCACGCACAGAGGTGTTGACGATCTGGTTGACGTGGATCTCGATCTCCGCGTCACTGTTCTTGCCCACACGGATGAGCTCAGCGCTGCCCATAATGCTGGTGAGCATGTTGTTGATGTCGTGACTGACCCCGCGTGCGAGTCGTCCCAAGCTCTCTTGTCGGCGAGTGGTCTCCGCCTTGGCAGTACCCATGGCCAAGCGCACGGGGTCCGTCTTCTGTCTTAGGGCTCGGTAGCAGAGCAACGCAATCGGAAGGGTCAGCAGTGGCTGGAGTGCGACTACCCTTGGGTAGCCAATCAGAGGGGCGATGTTTCCAGAGGCAAGCAGGCCCACGGAGACAATCGTTCCGTACAGAAGCCAGTAAAGCTCTGCCCGCAACTTTTCTTCATTGGCCTGACGGAGGCCGGTCACGATGTAGAAGAGAGCACCGCCCAAGCTGACCAATACTGTCAGCGTGTGAACCAGAAACATTGGGCTCAGGATCGGGTGATGTTCCCTCGATGAGAAGTGCACGAACTGCAAGAGCTGGTTGAGCCCACCATCGATACTGCACACAGCGATAGCGTAAAGCACTCCGGGTACGCCAAGCAGTAGCCACCTGCGGGATGCAGGCTTGAGCGGACGAACAACGCCGCTGATGTAGATCATGAAGCTGGATGCAATGAAGCCTGATGCGATGGATGGCCCAATGAGCAGAACTGGAAGCTCGACCACAAGCGGAGAGGTACACAGGGTCATCATCAACACTGAGTAGGACAGCAGTCCTGTTGTCAGCGTAAACATTCGTTGTGTCGGTTTATAGTAGCGCTCGAGATGAAATCCAATGATCGAGAGCCACAGGTGACACGCGCTTGCAGCCCCGCCGACGACGAGCAGCAAAATTTCAATTAATGAAAGTTGAACGTGCACATCACGGAGCTTCGGTGATAACGGCCTCCGAATGCAATAGAGAGAATGAGAGAACTAAATCGAGGTGCGCTGTGTCCAGTTTTGAATCTTGGGTCCGCATGACGATTGCCGGTCTGTGTATGCTCCTCACGTCTGTGCTGTTTTTTGTGGCAATGATCCCGCTAATGCCATGGAGAGTGGCGCGAATCAGAGCCTGTAATATCTATGGCACCATCGCGGGCAGGACTATGGTCTGGGCCTCGGGTGCGCGGCCGATATTCCATCGCCGAGACATGGTGGATGCCCAGAGTCCTGGCCTTTTTGTGTCGAATCACTCATCAACTCTCGACATGTGGGTTGGTATGTGGGTCTGTCCAATGGGTGGCTGTGGTCTTGCAAAGAAGGAGATTCGCTACGTTCCAGGTGTCGGGCAGCTTTACCTTCTGTCAGGTCATCCAATGATTGATCGCTCAAATCGGGAGCGCGCAATTGCCACGATGAATGGCGTTGCTGAGTTCATCAATCGCAACAAGCTCAGCCTGTGGATCTGGCCTGAAGGTACGCGAAGCAAGGATGGGAAGCTCCAGTCTTTCAAGAAGGGCTTCGCGCATGCTGCAATCGCTACACGTCTACCCATCGTCCCGATCGTTGTTCACAATGCGGCCAAGATCTTTCCGCGAGGCAAGCTGAAGTTTAATCCTGGCCCACTTGATATCGAAGTTTTGGACTCGATTTCGACGCAGGACTGGACGACGGAGACCATTGATGAGCACGTAGACGCTGTTCGTCAGGTGTTCGTCGAGCGGCTCGCAATTGGACCTCCGACCTCAGCCTAATCAGCACCTGGGCCCGCCCTCTGATACCCTGGGCTCTATAAGTAAGGAGGCGGGATGTCTGAGGACGACCTGGCGGCACTGGAGAAGGAGCGGACTGTACTTCAGAAGAAGCTGGCCAAGCAGGAGTCCGAGCTTGTCAAAGCGATGAGTGCGGCGAAGGATGCTGCAAAGCAGACAGCGGAGGCCATTGCCAACAAGGAGGCTGCTGCCATTGAGCTTGAGGCTGAGCAGGCGGGCCTCGATAAGGCCGCAGCAGAGGTCGAGGCCGCTGAGGTCGAGGTGTCGAAGAAGCGTGAAGAGCATGATGAGCTTCAGGCTGAGTATGATCGTCTCCAGGCTGAGAGTAGCGGCGGTGACGGAACCCTGAGTGAGCTTGAGACGCAGATAGCTACAGTTCAAAAAGAGCTGGATGCGGTTGATTCAAGCCTGGCAGAGCTCGACAGTGAGAAGAAGGCATTGCAGAAAGATCAGAAGGCTCAGAGCAAAGAGATAGCAAAGCTCGAGAAGGCGATAGCTTCCGCAGAAGCCGAGATAGAGCGGATAGAAGAAGAGCTTGCGGGACTGGAGGACTGAGCGTTGCGCGCTGACCTCGAGGCTGAACTGAGCCGCCTTAGCGGTGATGCTGACCGGCTTGGAATGCTGGCAGGCGTCTTGCAGTTGCTTAGTCAAGATGCCACGCTGACTACAGCAGGAGGTGTGGCATGTCTGGCCCCGAAGGCCACCGGTCATCCAGGGCAGACAGGGGTCAACGATGCCGGGTCAGATGTTGCCGAGATTGCAGCGCACTTGGGCTCGGGTGACCTCTACACTGGAGTCGCGCTCTCCGCGAGAACGGCGCTCTCACTGTACGAAGCTCATGTGGATTGGACCTCTGGAATCAATGACCTTGAGGACGAGCATGGCTTGGATGCGATTACCCGTCTCGTCGGGCTGGGTCTTGTCGCCGAGGGTCTCTCCGACGGTGACTCCGATGCTGCAGCGAGCGCCTGGTTGAGCACAGAGTCGGGGCGGGCGACGCTCGTGTGGTTTTCCGCTGTTGAGATCACACTCGCCTTCGGTACCAGTGAGGACCCCATCGATGGCGATAAAGTCCTCGCTCTCCTCGATGCCTTCTTTGATGAAGCCATTGAGGCATGGGCTGAGTTCGCATCTGAGCGTGCCCTCGCACGTGCTCGAATCATCGTGAACAACTGGACAGACTTCATCTGTCCTGTGGTGGAGGCGGCGGCCAACAACGTCACAGGACTCGCGGATGCTCTCGTCGCTTCGATTGGCTCACAGGTGGATGGGGGCATCGATGAATTGAGAGATGAGGCTGTTCGCCTCGGCGTCTACTTGGGCCTAGTCTCTCGTCATATAGCAGAGGGCATCAATGGTTTAGAGGCACCGACTCCTGTGGCCTCAACGCCTGAACTCAGCACGGATAATACGGAGCTTGAGGCCGAGCTCAAGGCCGAACTTGAGCGGGCGCGCCAAGAGCGAGAGATGCTGACTGCGAAGCTGTCGGCCAGTCGCAAATCTCTATCGGCGGCCGTTGAGGGTGTTCGAGAGCACACAGAGGCCGCGGGTCAGCTCCTGGCAGATCAAGAGCGACTGTCGGACGTCCTGCTGGCGGCTGCTGAGTCCAGCGTGGATGCAGGCACGAAAGGTGCGGATGACGCAAAGGCGCTGTCCAGTGTTCGCAGTCGTGCGACACGTGGGCTGAAGAGTGTCAAGACAGCTCAAGCTGCCCTGAGTGTTGCGGCGCGTATTTTCACTGAGCGCACGGCGAGCGCGCAGCGCGCAGCCAATGCACGAGATCAGACGGCGCTACTGCACCGGAGATCGCTCGGTGACGAGCTCGCGTGCTTGCAACAAGTCAGGGCTATTCAGCAAAGAATCATCAGTCTCCACGGTGCTGACGATGCGCCGCTGACGGCGATAGATGAGCTTCGTAGTCTGGCGATTGAACGCCGCAGTCAGCTAAAAGCGGACCTCAACTCGATGCGGGCTCAGAGACGCGTGTCGGCAAAATCGCAGCAGTCCATCGCGACATCGCTCGAGGTCATCACCGAGCAGTGCAGTGCGCTTCAGGTTGAGATTGATCGAGAGGCGCTGGCGAAAGAGATTGCGAGAGCTGATCTCAAAGAGCGCACCAAGCGGGTCAAGGCTGATGTAGCAAAGCAGACCAAGCGGCAGCGGCGCCTCGAGGAACTCGAGGATCGACAAGCCGGAGGAGATGCGCTGGTTTCTGAGGTGAGCGATCGTATCGGCGACACCAGGGCACAGCTTGCACGTGTGTTGGCATCACACTCAGAGGGTCAAAAGCAGCAAGAGGAGACCCGAAAGGCACGGAGAAAAGAACTCCGGAAGGATCTCATCATTGCCCAGCGCTCTCTTGCTGAGAATCAGGAGGCTCTCGTTCCTCTCGGAGAGGCATCTGAGACCTTGGATGCGGCTTTAGAGCTAAAGACATCAGAGTTCAACCAGTCGCAAGCGGTCCGAGATGAGACAAGGATGAGGCTCAAGTCGGTGACCACCCAGCAAAAGCAACTGGCGTCGAGCAGACTCAAGGGCCACAAGCTGGCTCAGGCGGCCCTCGACATGCTGCGCAACAATGCGCGCCGCCTCGAGGAGGCGCATCACGGACTTCATGGTGCTCAGGCAGCCGCAGATACCCTGCGAAAAGAACACAACCTCGCTACGGGTCGAATCGAGCGTTTGACTGCTGATATTGATGGCGCTGAGCGGACGGAGAAAGAGGCGGCCAATACAATTGAATTGCTCGAGCGTTCGATTGAGCAGTCATGCGCAGCGCTCGAGCGCCATTCAGCCAAGATTGAGCGTGCGGAGGTTCGTCTGACCCAGGCGCGCGCAGGACGAGCCCAGGCACTCAAGGCTCAAGTTGAGCTCAAGCGGTCTGAAATACAGAAGCTTCATGCTTCCATTGTTGATGCCAAAGAGGACCGAGAGGGACTGGCAGTAGCAGAGGTCCGGGCAGGCCAAGCTGCCGTGGTCCAGGTTGAGAGTCGAGCGAGTGCAGTTCAGCGTCAGCGTGACCTTACAGTTCGCCATGAGGCTGCTGTGGGAGCAGGGAGTCGGCTTGCAGAGCGGCTCAGTCTGCTCGAAAGTCGGATCAAGGCGACCCGCGCAGACATTGAGGGCCGAGCCCTAACCCTGCGCGGTATGACAGCGGACCATCGTGCCCGCCAGGGCAAGCTCACCAACAGCGAAGGTCGACTTCAGCATCTCGATGCTGCCATCGCTCGGTCCCGTGAGCGAGAAGATGACTCCGTCGAGCGAGTGGCGGACTTTCAGAATTGGGTTGAGAGAACCCAGGCGTCGATAAAGAAGCTCGGTCGCCCTCAGGAATCAAAGCCCAAGCCGAGAACCTCAGAACCCTCACCATCCAAGATCGATCGTCTGCTTGCAAACCTCAAGCAGCCCTCTTCCGCGATCATTCCAGATCCCTCGGCTGTACCTGAGGTCGATGGTGATGCCACCATGATGGTCAAGGTGGCGGCCCTCAATACAGAGCAGGGGGCTCAGGAACAGGCCACACAGATCTTGAGCCGGAGTGCCAAGGAGGAAGATCAGGAGGCCGCCACTGAGATGTTTACACCGGGGGATCTCCTGGAGCGTCTGGCTGAAGATGAAATCGACCATGACTCAACCGTGATGATGCCGCTCACCCAGCGCCGTCCACCGCGAACCCGCGGCGAAGATGAAGAAGGTTAAGGTGTACGCTCGTCGGTAGGAGGAAGACTTGGGGACGGACTGGCAGGCCCGAGAGACTGGCCCTGGTGCCCATGAGACCCGTGGAAAGACGGCGACTCAGCGGCTCCGGAGGCTCGATCAATTTCTGATGGCCTTTGACCCTGGCTTGCTGGCGCAGCCGAACTCTGTCGTGGTCGACCTCGGCTATGGCCGGATACCAGTGACGACACAGGAGTGGTATCGGCGCCTGGTGAAGTCTTACCCGGACATCCGTATGCTCGGGGTTGAGCGTGACATTGAGCGTGTTGAAGCAGCCCAAGGAATGGCGCACTCTGCGATGTGCTTCAGGCGTGGGGACTTCCAGCTGCCGCTGAAGTCTGGAGAGCAGGTGCGCTTGCTGCGCGCCATGAATGTGCTGCGGCAGTACGATGAGGAGGCAGCACCAGGAGCACATGCTCAGCTGGTGGCTCAGATGTGTGAGGGGGGACTGATCGCGGAGGGAACGTGTGATCCTCCGGGCCGAATGATGGTCGTGAGTCTGCTCAGGCGCACGAACGGGACAGTGTCCAGCGAGGGGCTACTCTTTGCTCGGAGCTTTCATGGCGCCTTTGAGCCGCGAGCGTTTCAGGCCGTGTTGCCCAAGCACTTGATTCATCGGGTGGTGGATGGTCATCCTATCCACGCCTTTTTTGAGCAATGGTCGCGTGCAGCTCAGCTCAGCCGAGCGCGTGCATCCTTCGGAACTCGTCAGCACTTTGTTGCTTCGTGTGAGGCGTTGGCCAAGGAGGTCGGCGGTATCGACACGCGACGCTCCTGGTTGCGGAATGGCTGGCTTCTCTGGCGTGACGCGCCGTACTGCTAATCTGGGTTGTTTCCTGATTGTGCCAGAACAGCACGCTCAGATCCGCTAGTTGTGTATTGCTGGAGGACCCATGGTTCGTATCATTCTGAGTTGTATGTTGTTGAGTGCGTGTGCCACGCCAAAAGAAGCTGATTCGTCGGAGGATGTCATCGCTGATGCCGATGCCGATGCCGATGCCGATGCCGATGCCGATGCCGATGCCGATGCCGATGCCGATGCCGATGCCGATGCCGATGCCGATGCCGATGCTGACCCTGGCGTCCTCCCTTCCTATCCAAGTCATGCGGGTGTGGTCTACGTGGGTGACTACATCGATAGCTACCTGAGGTGGTACGACATCAGCGGTGACCATCCAGTCGTTGCTGGCCAAGCCGAGATGCCATCTTCGGTTCATGACCTCGCTATCGATAGAGTCAATGATCGGCTCGCGGTCGCACTCGACGTGAGTCGAAAGGTCAGGCTCTATGCGCTGGCGCGGCCTGACGGTTCAGTCAGCAGCCCAGCCCTGCAGTCTGAGCTCACCTTTGAGGATCCGCCGTACTTGGTTCAGCTTGATCCTTATCATCACCGCCTCTACGTCTTGACCGCTACGGGTGGCGGGGGACTCATTCATCTATACGATGTGAGTGATGCTACAGCGCCCAGAGCGCTCAACACCGTCGATAGCGCCATCTTCGGCAGCTGGAGCCTCGACTCGGTCCGGCAGCTCTTGTTCCTCGCGAACACAGTCGATGACACCATCGAGATCTATGACGTCGCTGGTGATGACCTCCAGCCGCTCCTGGGCTCTCCAGTCGATATGGTGGAGGACTACCCAGGCGAGAACACCTGGAGCTTTCAAGCTTACAACCTCACCGTCGATCCGTGGACATCGCGAGTCTTTGCTGGTCGCACTCAGGGCAATATGTCTGAAGTCATTGCCTACAGCTACGACGACTTCATTCCCGGTAGCGGAGAGACCTACTCAGATGGACCAGATGCCTATGACATGGCCAGTATTCCCGATGCCATCGACCTCGATGTCGACCTGGACGATCGCTATGTCAGCCTCTTGAGCAGCTACAACGCGGTGCCCGATCCGCTCACAGGCCAGGTCTTCCTGGCGGGTGCAGCCTGGGATGGCTCAGCGATGCGCGCAGGTGTGATGTCCTTTGACGAGGATCTCGGCCCTGGTGGTGACTGTGCATATGAGGACGGGCCCTTCTGTTGGTACCGCTACTGGTCCGCTGGAACGTCCTCCTTCACTCAGGATACTGATGGAGCCGCCTGCTTAGATCCCGATCGGGGAATCTTTGTGGGGAGCTCTATCACCGTCGAGGGTGAAGGCTCAGGGGCGATGCAGTTCTTTAGGACCGATGAGGACGGGAATCTCGACGCATGGCTCTCAGAGTCTGGCGGTGTGCTGCCAAACGGACCGCTCGCCGTCACTGTTGTTTGTCACTGAATAGGCTGTCGTTTCGCCAGCGCCACCACAGCCAAGCAGCAAGCGCAGTGAAGACGGCGAGGCTGGCTTCGGCAGCCAGTGCTCCGTGATGCTTTGCTAGCCAGACGGCGACTGCATTGATCATGGTGTGCCAGCCAATGGCCAGTCCGATCCACCCCCACTTGCGGCTGCTGATTCCTCTCAGCACCAGCAGTGTCATGAAGAGGTGGTTCATCATGGCCATGGCACGCTCCACGAGGGGAGTCGCGGGCGCCCAGAGCGGCTGTGCTGTGAACTCCCTGACCTGCGCCTGGACCCGCTCCAGCTGTTCCGGAGAGAGGCCCAGGGCATTTAGGTCCATGGTCTGAAGCGCGATGATGTTGATCACCGAGAAAATTCCGAGAATCCCGACGAAGACGGCCTCGATACCACCGTGGCCGAGACCGTAGGCTGTCGCTCTGTTGTGGTCTCGGACCTCCGTCACCCACCAGGTCAAGACGGCTGCGCGGGCCAGCTCTTCGCAGATGCCTGCCGAGAGTCCGAGGACCAAGGCCGTCTGTACATCTATACCGGTAGCGTCACCCAGCAGTCCCACCTGGGAGAGTCCCCAGTTTAGCGGGAGGTGGACGACCTGAGAGCCGACAAAGGTGAGCGCGCCAGCGCCAATCCAGCGTGGCTGCCATCCATGTCGCTGTCCCGCCCAGATGACAAGTACGATTGGGCCTAAGACCATCAAGGCCATCGCTGCAGAGACGAGAATATTGATCAGCATGCGCTCTCTATACAGCAGGACTGCTGACCCGTCTAAGAAGCACTGACATCAGCCTGCCTACAGGTTGCTCAGCGGACGCCCTCTGTGACGATCTCCAGCTCATACGGAGAGCTACACCCTTGACCTTCTTTGCTCGAGACAATGGCCTCGTAGTAGCCGTCTCCATCGCCGAACCACTCGCCGCCGTAGTCGAGGAATTCGTCCTCGCCCAGACCCCCGTCATCCTCTTCCTCTACCAGTCCGTGGGATACGCCGTCCTTATCTTCGACCCAGTACAGCTCGAGCTTGTAGTCTGCATCTGCGGGCACATTGGTCAGCGACAGCTCGATGTCAAACCAGTCAAACCATGAGTCCTCGACATAGAACTGGTAGATGTCCACATCGTAGGCGGGTGAGATGTAGGCATCGACGACAATCGTCCCGTCGTTGAGGTCGCCGACGTATGCGGCGTCTACATCATTGGGCTCGTAGTCATCACCGGAGAAGTTTTCGTCGATGTGACCATCGCAGTCGTTGTCGACTCCGTTGCAGTCATCGACCGTCACCCCGGGGTGAACCTCGTCATCGCTGTCGTTGCAGTCACCATCCTCAGGACGAAAGCCATCGCCGTCGTTGTCTCTGTCGTCGTCGGCATCAGCGTCGGTGTCAGCGTCAGTATCACTATCAGCGTCAGCGTCAGCGTCAGCGTCAGCGTCAGCGTCAGCGTCACTGTCCTCAGAGCCTGGAGAACTCTGCCACTCACCGAGGTCTATTTGCTCGTAGGGGTCTTCCTTTTCTGCTGAGCAGGAGAGCAGTAGAGCAAGAATCGTTGCGCCTGCAGCGTGCAAGGTGTGTCGGGCGGAAGTCAAAGGCCCAAGCCCTGTGCTGCGCTGGAGAGTGCAGGATATTGCGCGTCTGCGGTCTGAATCAGGTGTCCAAGCACCGACTGGAAGGTCTGAAAGCCCATGCCATCATCGAGATTGATCTCAGCGCTGAGGCTGATGGCTCCAGAGTTTGGATTCAGCTGTAGCTTTCCAAGCAAGAGTTCATAGTTCATCGCTGCGAGCTGTGTGAGCAAGAGGACCATGCTCTGGGATGAGGTGGCGGACTCGAGCTCCATGTAGCCAGCGGTCACCATGAACAGGACCTTCTCTCGCTCGAAGAGCTGGATGTTGACCTTGAAGTTCGTGTTCTCACCACGCACCGGGATTGAGATGACTGAGTCGGAGATGGCCTCGATTTCGGTGTACTGCGCTTTATTCAGGAATCCCACAAGACCCGTCATGTCGACCTGTGTCAGATAGTCTGATGGCCGCGTCTCCACAGCACAGGTCTGCAGTTGATCTCTGAGCTCGGCATTCTCCCGCTGAAGCAACTGGTTCTCGAGTCGCATCACCTTAGGAGCAGACAAGCAGCCGGACAGTAGTAGGGGCCAGATGGTGTACACCTTCACAGGGTACCCGGGCTGAGTTTACAAATCTACAACTCTGTGATTTCACGGGTGAGTCGGCTCACCTCGAGTGTGCCTGCGATGTCTGCGTAGTCGGCGAAGCCACCCGCCCAGCTTGTGGCGATCTCACCACCATCGATACTGCCTTCGGAGGCGAAGGGGAGTCCGCCGAAGATGGGAATCTCGACGAAGGCATCACCCTCGAGGCTGGTCTCATCGAGCGCATACTCGAAGGAGTGATTTACCTCTAAAGTGAGGTAGCCCAGCAGGTCGAGAGTGCATGCTGAGCTTCCCTCTGCCAGCTCGCCATAGGCGTCGACCACGAGCAGTGCTGAGCCGATGCATGATGTACCGATGGGCGTGCCGCCATACTCCATGTCTAAGCTGATGATCATGTCACCCACATAGGTGCCCGCATCCTCGTGCTGGACGAGGACTCCGCCAACAGTGTGTGCCACGCGGCTGCCATCGGGCAGGACTGCTGAGGCGCTGATGTTGTGTGAGCCCACATCGATAGTGTCATCATCGAAGAGCCCGCCGCTTGGCATCCAAGCATTGTCTGTATCGCTGATCCAGTCAATCTCCTCGAAGTCGAGCAGTTCACCTTCTGGTGTCTGAATAACGGCCTCAAATTCGTGTGCCTCTCCGTAGGCCAAGAAGTCGCCAGATGCTGGGTGAACGATGTGAATCATCGCTCCCTCGAAGGAGGCAATCTCCTCTTCGCTCAGGCCCTCCTCTTCTTCAGGGTCCTCGTTTTCAGGTGGATCCGACTCTTCATCATTGGTCTCGCTGCCCACACCCTCGGTCAGCCCTCCTTCATCAATCGCGACGCCATAGTCCGGACCACAACCCATGGACGCAGTCAGGAGAAAAGGAAAAAGAGTTCGGGTCATATCGTCTCCACGATGAGCGCTTACGATGTCACTGGTGGGTTTGATCCGCAATCAAAAAGGGTCAACGCTTTGCAAGAGAATAGACCGGTGGAAGGCTCGGCCGGTCGGGGTTAGCCCCTTGGACCAGAAACTGGAGAATCGATGCTGACATCAATGCTGTTTATCGGGGCCGCGCTTGCAGGAGACTGTGATCTACCCACCATGTCCAAGGAAATCTTGGAGGTCGGACCACATGAGGCGGCGCCAATGTTTGTACAGCTGGCAGGTTGCGATGCCAAGGCGGCGGCCAAGGTCGCGCCCAAGGTGATACCTACACTCATCGGTGAGTCTGATGGTTTTGATGCAGCAAATGCAGCCATCGAGGCGGGTGCGGGCGCAAGCGTCATGACTTGGCTCGAGGGCCTCCAGCAGGATGAGCGCTCACGGGCTGTGCGCTCATTTGGTAAGCGCTGTAATGAGAGCCAGGCGGTACAGGGCTTTCTCATCGAGGCAGAGGGCACACTGGGTCAGGACTTCTGGACTGGTCGCTGGTATCGCGCGCTCACAGAGTGCCGGGCAGAAGGCATAACAGCACTGCTCTCAGCCAAGGTTGATGCCGGTGCTGCTGACGACCGCAGCGGCTTCTTTGGTGTGGTCGAGGCCTATGCGGTCAACGTGGGGGCTCAGGCGATCCCGAAGCTGGTTGCGCTGGTCGAGGCCGAGAGTGATCTCGAGATGCAGATTAATCTGGTCGGTGCCTTTGCTGATGCCGCTCAGGCCGGAACGGTCTCTGGGCTCAACGCGCAGATTGCCGAGCAAGCCGCTACAGCGGTGCGTGAGCTTGCGCCCAAGCTGGAGGCCAAGGCGGTGGACAAGGCGCGCATCACACTCAATGTCCTGCTCGATGAAGAGGGCTCCGATACGCTCGTTGCGGTGCGGTACAAGGACAGACTTCAGGACGATGCGACACTGCTCTATGCAGCGGTTGTCTTTGAGAATGCAACCTGTAAGAACGGCAAGTTGACGCAGCGCCTACATGTGGCAGATGTGACCGACCCGGGTCAGACCTGGCCGGATCAGCTGCTCGAGAAGGTGCAGAGCACGGCCGAGCTCACGTGGACAATGAACCTCGCAGAGCGGTGCAAGGGAGAGGGTGAGGTTCGATACTTTCTTCCCGATGATCCCTTCGCGGACAAGGACGCCCAACGTCAGTGGATGAAGGACACCATCCGCAAGAACGCCAAGCCTGATGTAAAGAATGCAGGGCGAGTGGACGAGGAGACCATCAGTCTCTGATTCATGCTGCGTTTGATCGGCTGACGCTTTTCTAGTGGCAAACAGGAGGCAGCGGCTCGCTCTCAGGCAGGTGTCATGGGTACAAAGAGCACGGGAATCATGGGTGTGGTCTCGAGACCTGCTGCTGTTTGTTTGATCTTGAACAGCGTCTGTTGCTCGCGTGCCCCAGTTGGGATGAGCATACAGCCACCCAGCCGAAGCTGAGCTGTAAGTGCTGGTGGAACGTCTGCTGGAGCCGCGGTGACGATGACGCGATCGAAGGGTGCGAGCTCATGAATTCCCTCGGCTCCATTCCCGATGTGCAAGGTTGTGTCCCCAGCACCCACCTTCTGCAGCGTCTCTGCAGCAACTGCGGAGAGTACTGGTCGAATCTCGATGCTGTGAACGCGTGCACCGAGAGCTGAGAGTACGGCAGCCTGGTAGCCGGATCCCGTGCCCACCTCGAGCACCCTCATTCCTGGTGAGATCTGAAGTGCCTCGCTCATCAAGGCCACAATATATGGCTGAGAGATGGTCTGACCTTCACCGATGGCTACCGGTCCGTCGCGGTAGGCGAGGTCTCGGTTTGACTCAGGAATGAACAGGTGGCGTGGTACCGCCTGCATGGCGCTCAAGACAGTCGGGGAACGGATTCCACGTCGCACGAGCTGTGTCGCGATCATCTCAGCTCGTGCGGCTGGATGGTCCATCAGGCAGGCGGAGGTGGCAGCGCTTTTTTGGGGCTGTCGCTCGTGTCGTCCTCTCCCTCGTCTTCATCAGGGGCTGGAATGCGCTCAAACGTAATGTTGCCGTCGCTTGGATCTCCCTCGACGTCTACCCTGACGATGTCGCCAGGTCCGTAGCCGCCAGCCACGATGGCCTTCGACATCGGGTTCAGCAGATACTGCTGAATGGCTCGCTTGAGCGGTCGTGCTCCGAACGCAGGATCGAAGCCAGCATCACAGAGGGCATGCTTGGCGCCGTCTGTGACCTCGATCTCTAGGAAGCGGCTGGACAGCAGGCCGGCCACTCTCTTCATCTGAATGTCGAAGATGTGGTTCATGTCCTCGCGTGTGAGTGCGTCAAACACGATGACATCATCGATCCTGTTCAGAAACTCTGGCTTGACCGTGCGCTTGAGCTCTTCGAGCACAGCTGATGACGCCTTCTCACGGTCACCGGCTGCCTCCATGATCTTTCTGGCTCCGATGTTGCTCGTCATGATCAGCACACAGTTCTTGCAGTCGATGGTCCGACCCTTGGAGTCCGTGATGCGTCCATCGTCGAGGAGCTGGAGGAGAATGTTGAAGACATCAGGGTGTGCCTTCTCAATCTCGTCAAGGAGGACCACAGAGTAGGGCTTGCGCTTGATAGCCTCGGTCAGCTGACCGCCCTCTTCGTAGCCGATGTATCCAGGGGGAGCCCCGATCAGGCGCGCGACAGAGTGCTTCTCCATGAACTCTGACATGTCGATTCGGAGCATGCTCTGTTCATCATCAAACATGAACTCTGCCAGAGCTCTCGCGAGCTCCGTCTTTCCCACACCGGTCGGGCCAAGAAAGATGAACGAGCCGATAGGACGGTTGGGGTCCTGGAGGCCTGCTCGGGCACGGCGGACGGCATCTGACACTGCCACAACAGCATTGTGCTGACCAATGACTCTCCCATGCAGATTGTCTTCCATTCCAAGCAGTCGTTCTTGCTCTCCCTGATTGAGCTTGGCTACCGGTATGCCGGTCCACTTGGCGACGACGTCAGCGATGTCATCCTCGGTCACCATCTCTCGCAGTACACCGCCATCCTCACCTTGCAGTTCTCCAAGCTTCTGGGACTTCTGCTCGATGATTCCCTGAAGCTCTGGAATGTCTCCAAACTTCAGCTTGCTGGCTCCCTCATAGTCACCGTGGCGCTCCGCGATCTCGAGCTGGTGTGTGGCCTCTTCAAGCTTCTCTTTTGCTGCACTGATCGCATCGATGGCTTGCTTTTCACTGAGCCACTTGGCTCGCATCTCATTGGCTTCTTCCTCGAGCGCTGCGACCTCCTCTTTCATGAGATCTGCACGCTCGACGGCGGCCTTGTCGGTCTCTCGTGACAGGGCCTGGAGCTCGACTTTCATTCCACGAATATTGCGCTCGATGCTGTCAATTGGGGCTGGAAGGCTCTCGATCTCGAGGCGAAGTCGGCTGGCTGCTTCGTCGATGAGATCGATGGCCTTGTCTGGAAGCTGACGATCAGAGATGTATCGATCAGACAGTGTTGCGGCAGCGAGAATGGCGTCATCGAGAATCTTGATGCCGTGATGCACCTCATATTTTTCTTTGATTCCTCTGAGAATTCGAATTGTGTCGTCTACCGAAGGCTCCTCGACCAAGACCGGCTGGAACCGACGCTCCATCGCCTTGTCTTTCTCGATGTGCTTGCGGTATTCATCGAGCGTGGTGGCGCCAATACAGCGAAGCTCGCCACGAGCAAGCGCAGGCTTGAGCATGTTGCCAGCATCCATGGAGCCTTCAGATTTTCCAGCCCCCATCAGCATGTGCAGCTCATCAATGAAGAGAATGATGGCCCCTTTTGTGCTCTCAATCTCAGTCAGGAGTGCCTTGAGCCGCTCCTCGAATTCACCGCGAAACTTAGCGCCAGCAACGAGTGCTGCGAGATCCAGTGAGAGCACCTTCTTGTTCTGAAGGCTCTCTGGAACATCGCCCATCGCGATTCGCTGGGCGATACCCTCCACTATGGCTGTCTTACCCACACCGGGTTCACCGATGAGGACGGGGTTGTTCTTTGTT
>Ga0315315_10000559_pt1 | contig 31780 bp, 18 predicted proteins | sample M140m3416metaG_FD_203699 | JGI IMG/M metagenome (GOLD analysis project Ga0315315, IMG submission 203699) | Ammonia-oxidizing marine archaeal communities from Monterey Bay, California, United States - M1 40m 3416 | ecosystem: Environmental > Aquatic > Marine > Intertidal zone | place: USA... | reverse complement strand
TTGTTTCAAGAAATTCGGATGTTGAGAAATTTGAAAATATTGAAGCAGAAATGAATGCCGAAGTACAAAAAGAAGAAGAAATTAAAGAACTTCCAAAAGTAAACGGGGCCCCTAAAAAATTAGCAACTGCTTCTGAAAATGTACCCAAACAACAACAGGTCCCTAAACCTCCACCCCCACCTCCACAGGTACATGGAGAAAATTTAGATTTTAAAGTATCTGGTTATGAAGATGGCGACCTTTTTGCTTCATATGAAGACAATTATGGTGATGTTGTGCCTCTTTCTATGCAGTCGGATTATGCCATTCTAAAAGAAAAACAAATTATTCGCCCTAATTTAATGGGTAATATTGAAGAAGAAAGAAGTCCGGGATACATATCCGAGTCTCAAGCACCTCCATTTGATCCCACCGCAAATACGGGTTTAATGGCTGTTGGTCAAGTTGGAGAAAAAGTAGAAGCCACTGGTTCAAAATCAGTAGAAGTTCACTTCGTCTATGCTGAATGGTGTGGTCATTCTCAAAATGCTATCCCAGCTTTTGAAGAATTAACTAAAGTAAATGATGTAAAGACTCAATCAGGGACACCTGTCACATTTGTTATGACCGAAGAACAATCTGATGGATTTGCGGCATTTAAAGGAAAAGTTCAAGGTTTCCCAACTTATATGACGGTTGTAAAAGAAAACGGAGAAGTTAAATCTATGGATGAACTACTCGTCCAAAGTAGAACAAAAGAAGGCATTTTAGATGCTACTAAAGAATTAGTATAATTTTTGAACATTTATGGGATTTTTTTTACCGCTAAATTGTCCCTCATCAACTCTTTCTTCCGTTGAATAATTTTGGGCAGAATATGTCCAATATGAATCAGCTCCTATTTTAAAATCAGGTCTTTTTTCTGCTTTATACCAGAAAACTTGATCAGATAATTTATTCGATTTAGCATTATTATTAATCACTAAACATTCATAATTTTCTGTACACTGATCCATTACTTGACAAAACATTTCAAACTTAGGGAACATCCCCGCATAATGTTCATATAAACGTTTTCTATTCGATACATAATTTTCTCGTAATATAAAAACATAATCTACATTCGTACGTAGATTTGGAGGAACACCTAAAGCATATTGCATTGTTAACAAAAATAATAATTTATAATGTCTTCCATTCATAAATACAGATCTCATCCATTTATCTTTTGCCCAAGTATTATCATATAAACAATCATCCAATATTAAAAATGCCCTAGGATCAACCTGGGCCTCTCCACCTGATTGATTATTTTTTTCTATTAATAATTTTTGTCGTTTTAACATATTTTGAATTATTTCAGATTTAAATTCATCGTGAATAAATAATTTAGGAACAATCTTACTATAAAACTGATTTGCCCCTTCTGTACCCGAAATAACCTGACCTACAGGTATGCCTTGGTGATGATATAAAATATCTTTACACAAAAATGACTTTCCAGTATCTCTTTTACCAATCAGCACTACTACTTTATCATCTTTTATTTCAGACATATCAAATTTTCGGAGTTCTAAATTCATAGCCATTATATATTACTTTAAAATATTTTATTTAATAACAATATTTACGCATATTAAGTAAGTTTATTCTATAAAATAATTGTATTTGTTTTTTTAATTATGTCAAATACTATAATTAAATATCAAAAATGGAATAAAAAACAAAAAAATGAATTCTTTAAATCTTGTAGTAATAATTTTAATCTAAAAGAACCACAATTTTACCAACCATATTTTTCATTATATTTCCATATTCATAATACCAAATCATCCCATAGAACAATTGATTTAGAACGTAATTTAAATGTTCTTGAGATTATAAGTACTGAGAATGAAAAATACCATACATCAAATAATATAATTAATTGTAAAGTTCTAAATAAAAAAGATAATATTATCACTGAAGAAAAATTATTCTGTAAATGTATTCCATTATTAGATCCCTTATTCTTTATGATGAATAATTATAATAACTATATTCATAGAAATCCACTTTTACCCTCATGCTATTCATATAACACATTCAATAAACTCAATGATATGGATAATACAGCTTATATAGATACATTTTTCTCATTTATATGCTCAGAATTAACTGCCAAAGATATAAATCCATCTTTTCCAATATTTTATGGATCTGTTAACGGAATTAAAGAAGAATATAATTATGATATAAGTGAAGATTATCAACAATATAAAAAAGAAAAATGGTTTTATAAAAATTTAGGTAATCTATATTCTCTCGATTTATATGTATCTTCAGATGAAGAAGAGGAAGATAATGAAGAAGATGAAGATAATGAAGAAGATGAAGATAATGAAGAAGATGAAGATAATGAAGAAGAGGAAGATAATGAAGAAGATGAAGATAATGAAGATAATGATGATGTAATAAGTAATATAGATAGTTTATCCTCTTTATCGTCGTCATCGTCATTATCCAGTTATAATAACGATGATACTATCGCATTACTAAAAAATATACCATGTCAATTATTCTTTATAGAAAAATTGGAGGGGACTTTAGAAGATCTTTTAGATGTAATTGAAAAAATAAATCATGAAGTATTATTATCGTGTATTTTTCAAGTTACATTTGCTTTAGCATATTTACAAAAATATTATAATTTTACACATAACGATTTACATATAAATAATGTAATGTATAAGAAAACCGATAAGATATATATATATTATAAATTCAATAATATTTATTATAAAGTCCCAACACACGGCTATATATTTAAAATAATAGATTTTGGAAGAGCCATATTTACATTTCATAAAAAACAATTTTTTAATGACACATTCCACAAACATGGAGAAGCGGGTGGACAATACTCAGAACCATATAATAAATTATTCAATCATGAAATAAAAAATAATATTATTAAGCCCAATTTCAATTTTGATTTATGTCGTCTTGCTATAACAATTCTAGAAGTATGCGAATATAATAAAAATAAAGATTATAAAGAAAAACAAAAAATATTTGATTTTATTTATAATATGACAATTGATAATCATAATAACAGTCTGGCTGATTTAAATGATGATTTTGAAATGTATGTTTCTATCTCAAAATATGCCTGCTCCTCAAAACCAACTGATATATTACAAAATTGGATTTTTAATGATTATAAAGTTAAAAAGAAATATTTTCCCAAAAAATTATATTATCATTTAAACTAAAATGGAGGTCGAGTAGATTTAGACATTAATATATCTCCAGATTTAGGGGCATCTACTTTAGTTGTCATGCTATTACTAGAAGATATAGATTTCATAAAAAAACACATGGCGAAAGATATCCCAAAAACCATTAATAATTCCTGATTCCTATTACCCACATGACTTTCATATTTAGATGTATTAAATAAATAATACATAAATGTATTTGCTAAACTTAAAATAAAACTAAAAACAAGATTATTATTAAACATTTATTATCTAAACTTATAAAATAATTTCCATCATATTACTCATCAATCGCATCATCAAATAAAGTATATTTGTTTGCTGTTTTATCAACAGAAATATTTTTTTTCTCCATTAACGAAGATACATCATCGAAAAAATTATCTATTGTTTGAGCATCGTCGGGTATATCTTGTTTTAATATTGATATTATTTCTTTATCATTAATATTTTTATTATCATCATTAGAGTTTTTAATTACTTTAATTGTATTGTCTTCCGGTTCCACCTCTTCTTTAACCGGTTCCACCTCTTCTTTAACTGGTTCCTTTTCTTCTTTAACTGGTTCCTTTTCTTCTTTAACTGGTTCCGTTTCTTCTTTAACCGTATTAGAATTAAACCTTTGAAGTAAATCAAAGCCAGGTATGGAGAAATCTTCCTTTTTATCGTCAATTACTTTATCATCATTATTATTATTATTATTATTATCATCATTTATATTATCTTCTTTAAGGACAACTTCAGGTGTTTCTAGTTTTTCATTTATAACTTCTTTAATATTCTCTTCTTCGTTTTCCAAACTATCCATAAAAGTTGATAAGATTTTAACCTTATCTATTTTATCTTCTTGATGATCAATGATATCTACATTATCATATTTTTCTTCTGTTATATCTGGAATGTCATTTATAGCCAAACCATCACACTTTTCTTTTATTTCATCTTCATCTGGAGAAACATATCCAATATCTTCTTTTTCAACTTCTTCTTTTTCAACTTCTTTTTCAACTTCTTCTTTTTCAACTTCTTTTTCAACTTCTTTTTCAACTTCTTCTTCTTCTTTTTCAACTTCTTCTTCTTCTTTTTCAACTTCTTCTTTTTCAACTTCTTCTTTTTCAACTTCTTCTTTTTCAACTTCTTCTTTTTCAACTTCTTCTTTTTCAACTTCTTCATCTTCACTTGAATTATTTTCTTCTTCTTCTTTTTGAGAAGGTATAATTGAAAGGTTTCGTAATTCGTTTACTAGAAGCTCCCTTAGTTCATTGCTATTATTTCTTTTTCTGATTTCAGTATTAGTTGTCTCATATGTATCTAAGTGTTGCCTTAAGATTTCTTTCACGGGTAATAACTTACGTATTGTATTTTCTATAGATTCTTTTATTATTAATTCAATTGTTCTCATATTCTTTTGATAATCTGATCCTATTAAATTGTCATCAAATAAATAAGGATTTTTCCATATTTCACGCGCTATATTTATATAACATTTATGAATAAAGTTAATTGTCTTAGGAATTGTTAAATCTATATTCGCATTATTATTTGAACCTATCGATGTTAATATTTTTGTATGACTTATAAATACAGCAGTAATTAAATCATCCAACCAATCACAATTAGACATTTGAATAATTCTTTCTGTTTCAGTTTCAATAATCTCATTACTCCATAATGGAACTTTTTCTAAAAAAGTTCTAAATATAATTACTATAGACTTATCTGAATGTACTTTTTGATAAGCTTTAGATTCATCATATATAGAACTTAAACCATCAAAAATTTGTGGAGTTATATTATCTATTAATTGAGATGTATATTCCATTTTTGCATGTGTAAAAATAGTATTATTAGTATCTTCCATAAATGATTAATTCTAAAATATATTTTATTTTTAGAATTTATACTATATAAAGTAAATTTTAAAAATAATTATATTATATATTAAATATTAATGGCAAATGAATTTAGACTAGGAGGGAAGTTTGAACAATTAGATGGTTTAACAGTAGGGGGTGTTAATTTTCCAAGTGACTTTAGAGATATAGACAGAAAATACCTATATTACACCAAAGAATCAGGGATGAGGTGGACTATATCGGGTGTTGATTTATATAATGATTTGAGTGGAGATTTATCATATATAATCAATAACCAAGTACTAGGGGCTGGAACGAATTTCTTAGCACCACGGACGAATAAATATTTAATGATAGGTGGTTCCGCTTATAAATCATCTCTAATCGATGGTGGTTCAGATGGTAAAGGAACTGGATTATCTGGAACAATTAAAGGTCAATTAACAATTGGACTTACTCCAGATGATTATTCGATATCAGGGTCAACTGATAATTATGGAAGTTCGCTGACAGACCATCTATCTTTATCGCATAAAGAAATAAGAATAACAGATGTTAAAGAACAAGATAATAATAAGTATTATCCTTCTTTTGATGGAGGATTAGTCCTAAATACAACGGGAATATATAAACGTCAATCCAATAATTGGATAAATTTATCCGAAACATCTGAAGTCCTAAAAAATAAAATTATCAAATCACCTTTCCTTGAAGGGGATATTAAATACTCTGAAATGAAAACGAATATTTTCCAAGGTTATAATAGTGGAACAACTTCAAATACTATAGAAAAAGTTTCAAGTGAAGAAGACTATACAACATCAGATAGTAACGCCATGTACAATACAAGTATTATAAATACTGATGATAATTATTACAATTATAATAAAATATATCTAAATCCAATTATAAATACAAATGATGATTATAAAAATTGGAATCTTACTATAGCCGAGGATATAGGTATTATTAACGGGACAATTGAATCGTCGGGAGTAATCCTCGATGTAACAAATAATTTATATGATATTATACTACATGTAAATGGTCCTGGTACAACAACAGGGGTCCATACAGACACAAATAATTATTTATCTAATGTAGATAATTCTTATAAAGATTGGAGGTTTGTTGTTACTCAAACTGTGGATGGTGAATCTACAACCTTTTATTTTAATATTATTAAATATGACAAAGATAGTAGTTCAAAGAAATTTCATTTTTCAAAATCAGAACTTGAAGTAGAAGATGCTATTACAGTTTTTCAAGGATCTCATGTGATCGGAGAAACAAGGACATTTAAAATATCCCCAAATGAAGATATTCAAAAAGTAGTATCGGACTCTTTTATTGAAGATGGAAGAGTTAAAGGCGAATTATACAGTATTACTAATCCAACCTGGTCAAGTGACATTTATCAACAATCGGATTATGATTACCTTATTTCTTTTGGATATATGAAATTTTTATCATCAACCGTAAATACACCATCATCAGCTAATAAATTTGGAGGACATGATTATTTCTATCATGGATGGAATATAGAAATGCTTAATCCATACCAAAAAGGTGTTGTTCAATATCAAGGAACAGTAAGTACGGGGGCAGGGACGGTTGACTCAAATAGATATTACTCTGATTCTATTATATCAGTTAATAACGGTAAAGATGAATTATATGGTAGTTATAATACTACCTTCGGTCTATTAGCAAATCATTCAACAAAAGATGGAACAAATGCTTTAAATTCTAATTATTATACAGATTGGACTATTGAACTTAAAAATGATTCTGTTTCACCAAATTATATAAAAACAACTATAGTTACTTCAACAAGTAAAAATGTAATAATCACAGGGACAATATCATCGGTAACATCAAATACCTCTCTAATATTAGATAGTAATGCTAGTTCGGTTGATGATTTTTATAATAATTGTAATATTATCATTGAAACTCCAACCGGTTCAGGAATAATCACAGATTATACCGGTTCTACTCGGACGATTACTGTAACTTGGGACGGAACTCCGACAATAACAACCTCTACAACATATACTATTTATGGGACTGAAATAACCTTAAGTGATTCTTCGGGAAATGGCTTGTTAGTAACTGGGTCAAAATATATATTAACCCCACCAAGTATCACTGGAAATATCCTTCATGTTAATAAAGAATCTGGTACTGGGGGTAATCCAGTATTTCAGTTAGAACCACCCTATTCAAATATATCCAATTTTTATAAAGGATGGACCATTAAATGTGGAAATAAAATTTCTGTTATTGATACTGAACCTACTATAGGGGCTTTAAATAGTGGAACATCAATGAACTTTAAAAATCAATCAGGAACATATAAATGGAATGACTCAACAAATGATAATGAAGAAGATTTTAAAAATGTGTTAGACGACAGTTACCGTATCCCGTCTGGATCGTTTTCATCATCCATGGGTACATTAATAAATACATCAGATTATAGATATGGTGATTCGGATTATTATAAAGGATGGACTTTAAAAACCGTAAATCCCCACTCATCTATAACTATTGGGACATATAGTACAGGTTCAGGTTCTTCATTTACTTTAGGGACCCCACCCCTTCCAACAGCATCAGTAAATTCTAGCTTTTATATAATCCCCCCAGATTATACAGGGTGGATATCATTTGATAATTCCGCAAATAAAAATATAATTAAAATTCCATCAACATTAACGTACTCACATAATCCAGAATTATCTGTCATAGGAGCAAATTTCTTTAAAGGATGGAATATAGAACTTACACATTATACCACCTTATTATCAGAAACAATTGTAGATGATGTTACTTTTGGAAATGATAAATTAAAAAAATCTTCATCTGGATGGATCGCTGATGAATATAAAAATAATATCGTATTTGTTGAAACTGGTAATGTTAGAGAAATAAGAACTATTATTTCAAATACAACCGATACACTAACACTTGATAGAACACTAAATACTGCTCCAACTACAAGTACAGCATTTAAAATTGCTCAAATTATTGATGAGAATGGTAAAAGTATTGTTAAACATCAAAAATCATACATTTCTGCTTCAACAGCGAATGCTGATTCACTTATAACTGTAACGTGTCCAGAATTAAATGAAAGTATTGGATCTTCCAACATTGTATCTTTTATATTAACCCACAAAACCCCTTACGAATTATTTCCACCATTAAGGAAAGGTTTGGGTATTATGGAGTTAGAAGGAAAGGGAACAACAATGTCAAATCCAAGTTCAAAATATATACTCTCACCACACATAAAAGGGAAATTCTCAAAGGGGGATTTTGACATGCTCGAGTCGGGCAATTCGGGAACCACAAAATTAAGGTTATCAAATGAAGCTAGTATGGTTAATGATTTTTATAAAGGATGGATAATCAAAACAACAAACCCCGATGATTTTGGTGTAATTAAAGAGTATACTGGATCAACAAGAGAAATTACTGATTCTGAAAATTTTAGAAATACCACAAAAAAAACATTAAACACAACGTATGAATTAATTTCCCATACTGAAGGTCTTTGTAGAGATCAACAAAAATTATCTGCTTATGCAAGTTCTATAGATGATTATTATAAAGGTTGGTCGATTGTTACAAGAACCCCCCAAGAAGGGTCAACAAAAGTAAATATACGTAAAGGAGTTATTACGAGTTATATTGGATCCTCCCAGACTTTCTCGTGTAGTGATGCAGCTACACATATTAATACAGGTACATTGAGTACATATGTCCTGTATCCTCCAAAAGTTATTGAAGTATCTGATTTAAGCGTTTTAAAAAATACCAAATATACAATATCACCACCTCATTTTAATAGTTATGATAATAACACTGAATATGGTGAAAATGGTTCTATTAATGAATCTTTAACTTCTATTAATCATAAAAAATTATTAGATAAAAATACAAAATACTCAACCGAACATTTTTATAATAACTGGAATATAGCAACTTCTAATGTTTCTGGAAAAATTATAAATTATGATAATAATACAAGAAATATAATATCGACATTAGAAGAACATGAAGTAAAAGGAAAAATGGTTACAGATAAAATCCTTGAGTTTACATCGAGTAGAATTAAGGACTATTATAAAAATTGGAAAATATTAATAACCTCAGGGACAAACGCAGGAAAAGAAGCTAAGATTATTAGATATAATGGAAATCAAAGGAGAATTTCAACATTACCAGATGAATTCTATACCGACAATACATCTGAATATATTTTATACCCAATGTACCATTTCCGAAGTGATATTAATACTATAGATAATTCCACACTAACTTATAATGAAGGGAGTAATTATATCATTTATCCATCAGAACATTTATATGGAACTATGGATGCCCCATTAAAATTAGATAGAAATTCTATGAGAATAAATAATTATTATGTAGGGTGGACTATTATAGCAACAACCGGAGGGAAAACAGAATCATCTTTAATAGATAAATATAATAATTTAACAAGGATAATTGTAGCAGATCAATTATCAACAAATTTTACTAATTCAAAAACATCTTATTACTTAACAAAAGATAAACATGTTATGGGGAAAATGAGGACTCCGGTAAGAGAGGTCCTTCAAGAATTTACGCAAGATATAGCATTGGAAGAAAACGAAGAACTAACTTTACCTGATAATAATCCGAATAAAGATAAAACAGGTTATTATGAAGGATGGGATGCTTATGTTGTATATACATATGTGACCGGTAAAGAACAACATATGCATACAAAAGTATCTTACCATGATTATAAAGGTGTTATAGGTCTACCAGGTATACATAAAATAACTGCTACTGAACATAAAATTACTTTGGTTGAACCTCAAAAAATAATCTTATCTAAAGATGCTTTTCCAGTAGATAATCATTATAAAGGATGGACCATTAATGCTACAACAAACGGAATAACACAATCATCAATAATTACAGATTATAATGGTGTATCAAAAGTAATTAAAGCCCCCGGTTTAACAAACATTACAACGGTTTCTACAATATATACACTATGCGAGCCAATTGAAGGGACCATTATAAGGAACTCCGACGATGGAGGAACTAATATGGACGACTCAAATACTATTGTTTTACCAAGTATATTCAATGATAAACCTAATTATTATAAAAATTGGAGTATTGAAATTAATAGTGATAGAAAATTGATTGAACTTTATGAAGTGGATGCAAATACATTAGAAAAAGTTCTAACTTTAGAATCAAATATATCTCCAGGTCCAGGGGGATGGTCAAATACTAAATTTAAATTATTAACCCCTGATGCCAATTATAATGTTGGAATTGGATATCAAAGTGAATTAAATAGAACAGATGGAAATAATAATATATCAATCGGTAAATTTAGTGGTCCATTAGATACAGAAGGCTCAAATGATGATAAATTATATATAGATAGTTCATATGCGCCAAGAGGATCAAACTCATTCATATATGGAGATATGTTTAATTGCTCATTATCACTAAATTCAGATGTAACTATTAGTAATAATTCAGCTAAATCAAGCGGATCCTTAACTGTTGTCGGGATAACATCGATAAGTAATAATACAACATCCGGATCTACAACTACAGGAGCATTAAAAGTAGTTGGAGGAGTTGGTATTGGAGAAAATTTACATATTGGAGGAACGACTGACATTACAGGGATCACATCGATAAGTAATAATACAACAGCCGGATCTACAACTACAGGAGCATTAAAAGTAGTTGGAGGGGTTGGTATTGGAGAAAATTTACATATTGGAGGGACGACTGACATTACAGGGATCACATCTATAACTAATGACACGGATTCAGATGCTACAACAACAGGAGCATTAATAGTCAGCGGTGGCGTTGGTATTGCAAAAGACGTATATATCGGAGGAATCACATCTATAACTAATGTCACGGATTCCGATGCTACAACAACAGGAGCATTAATAGTTAGCGGTGGCGTTGGTATTGCAAAAGACGTATATATCGGAGGAACTACTGACATTACAGGGATCACATCTATAACTAATAACACGGATTCCGATGCTACAACAACAGGAGCATTAATAGTCAGCGGTGGCGTTGGTATTGCAAAAGACGTATATATCGGAGGAACTACTGACATTACAGGGATCACATCTATAACTAATGACACGGATTCCGATGCTACAACAACAGGAGCATTAATAGTCAGCGGTGGCGTTGGTATTGCAAAAGACGTATATCTCGGAGGGATCACATCTATAACTAATGCCACGGAATCCGATGCTATAGCAACTGGGGCCTTAGTAGTCAGCGGTGGCGTTGGTATTGCAAAAAACGTATATATCGGAGGAAACACCGAAATAACGGGAAATCTAACAGTAGGGGGTCAAATGACAACTGTTAATTCTACTATTGTTACTGTTAATGATACTTTAATTAGATTAGCTGATGAGAATCCTTCTGATTTACTTGACATTGGTTTTTATGGTAAATATATTGATACAAGCACCTCGGCGTCGATGCAGGGCAATCTGAAGCTGGCGGCAACCGCGAGCGCTGTGGACGATTATTACAACGGCATGACGATTACGACCGCCGGAGACGTGAGCGAGACCGGTGTAATCACTGCCTACGACGGAACGACCAAGGTCTTTGCTGCGACGTGGGCGGACGGCTCGGCGCCGACCACGACCACGTCGACGACGTACGTGATCTCGACATCGTACTATACTGGTTTAGTCCGTAATTCTGATGATGGAATATATCATTTAATAAATTCGACAACTGACCCTGGTAATGCCAATAACGCCACGGATTTTACTGCTTGGTCCGCACTTAACGTTGCCGACCTTACTGTTAATGGAACGACAGATGTCACAACAATTACTGCCAAGACGGGAACAAGTACTCGGGGTCACGGTAGTGTTAACCAGGTTTTGACATCAAATGCATCGGGTAATGTAGAATGGAAAGATACTAGTATTGGCGCCGTGAGGCACGACAACGACCAAGAGATAGAGTCAAATTTGAGAAGTATAATCCCAGCCGCAGGGGACCTTGTTACTGAAGGTGGAAAATGGAACATCGCCTTCGGATATGAAGCAGGAAATGCTACGAGCACGGGCACCCATAACATATTCTTAGGGAAAGAGGCAGGAAAGATGACAACCACCGGCGACTATAACATATTTTTAGGGGAGAAGGCCGGAACCGGGTTGGCCGGAAACGACGGCAACAATAATATTGTTATAGGCGCGAATGCCCTCAGCACCAACACCGGCGGCGTGCATGAAAGTATTTGTATTGGTGTGAATGCTGGCAGAAACGCTCCGAGTGAATCGACAATAGTGGGATACAAGGCAGGGCAAGACATGTCGCCGTCGGCTAGCGAGACGTGTTTATTCGGATATGAAGCAGGATTGGCGGTGGAGGGCACTCATAACACATATATAGGATACAAGAGCGGAGAGGGGGACATCACCAACACCACCGACGCCTCTAAGGAGAATACTGCTCTCGGGGCGAAGTCGGCCTATTCCCTACAGGAAGGAGCCCATAATACATGTATCGGTTTTGAGAGTGGAACCGCCTTAACGGATGGAGATAATAACGTTTTAATCGGTAAACAGGCGGGTAATATGTTAACTGACGGAAATAACAATATATGTATCGGTCCTCTCTCTGGTTCGACGGCGACCGGTGAACACTACAGATTGTATATAGATACGGGGCGCAGCGACAGGCGTGGTGCTAATTCACTTATCTCCGGGCAACAGTACACCGACACGACTAAAGATACATTATCCTTTAATGCGAATGTAACTATCAACAAACTGAATAGTGGTGAAAGCTCTGATGGAAAATTAACTGTTACTGGAACGACAGATGTCACAACAATTACTGCCGAGCAGGAGGGTGTGTCGGGGCGCGGCACGGGCGTACAGGACCAGGTATTGACATCAAACGAAGCGGGTAATGTAGAATGGAGAAATGCCGCCAGCCCAGCAGCCCTCGAGACCGTATACTTGAACGGCTCCGCGACCGTGCCTACCATTGCCAGAAGTTGGAATTTGAGGACGAAGTGCTACGACTCCAGTACCGGAACCACTGCGTCCTCGACTGTCGGTCAGACGCCGGTTGACGGCGCCGAAGGTAACATCGCCTTTGGTCCTTCAGCGGGCTTTAGTACTGGGGTGGGGGACAATAACATATTTTTAGGGAGAGGCGCGGGTGGTTCCGCACCTGCCAGTGGCGCCGATGGAGGTAGTAATATCGTTATAGGAATGAACACGGGTCACAAGATTAGAGGGAACTCTAACATACTTTTAGGCGCGGCAGCTGGACACGTCCTAGAAAACTGCAATGATAATATTGCTATAGGAATGGATGCTCTAAACGGCTCAACCGATTCCGGTAAGTGTGTTTGTATTGGGGCTGGTGCCGGTCTGCTCGCTCCGAGTAATTCGACAATAGTGGGATGGAATGCAGGGAATGTTATTGCGGCAAGTGCGGAAGAGACGTGTTTATTCGGATATGAAGCAGGACTATATGAAGAAGGGGCACACAATACATATATAGGATACAAGTGCGGGAGGGGAAACCTGAACAACACCACCCACGCCTCTAAGGAGAATACTGCCGTCGGACGGCAAGCTATGCACGCCGTGACGACCGGGGACTCTGATACATGTATCGGTGTTCATAGTGGACTTGCCATAACGCAAGGAAATAAAAATACTTTATTAGGATATGCTGCGGGTGATAGGATAACAACAGGAAATAACAATATATGTATCGGTCCTCTCTCTGGTTCGACGACATCCAATGAAGAATACAGATTGTATATAGATACGGGGGCACGCGTCCCCGCTCCCCCAAACGCCGCCCCCCGTGGAGCTAATTCACTTATCTACGCGCAACAGAGGCCTGCATCATCCGCGTCTAAAGATACAATATCCCTTAATGCGAATGTAACTATCGCCAAACTGAATAGTGGTGAAAGCTCTGATGGAGATTTAACTGTTACTGGGGCAACGACATTAGCAAATACAACTATAAATGGAACATTACACGCACAAACCGCCGGGAGTGTAGGAGATGTATTGACATCGGGCACGAACGGTATAGTAGAATGGTCCAGCTCCGGCGAATTCGGCCTCATCGAAACCGCGTTCGTAGGATCGACGGGCACGGCGCACTTATACAAGTTGAATTTGAGGACGAACTGTTTCGACAACGCCGACGGCTCCTACGCGGCAAATGCCACCGTCGGCGCGGTCTCAAACGCTCAGTCTAATATCTCCTTCGGAGCGAGCGCTGGAAAGAGTACTGGGGCGGGGAACCATAACATATTTTTAGGGAGAGGGGCGGGTGGCACTGCCCCGGCGACGAACGTGAACGCCGAGGGAGATAGTAATATCGGTATAGGATATAACGCGGGATCAAAGATTAGAGGAGAAGGGAACATACTTTTAGGCAAGGACACTGGAGACGGACTGCTGGCCGTCGACCATAATATTGCTATAGGGATGGATGCCCTCGGCACTTCAGATGACGCGGAATATTGTGTTGTTATTGGGAAACACGCCGGTCTGGATGCACCTAGTTGGTCGACAATAGTGGGAAACGAAGCAGGCTGGTCAATGGAGGAGACGGCGCTGAACACGTGTTTATTTGGATCGGAAGCAGGACGATATGAAAAAGGACCTAACAATACATATATAGGATTCAACTGCGGAAAGGGTTGGACGACCAACACCACCGCCGCGAGCGGCAATACTGGTCTCGGATGGAGAGCGCTGTACGGCTACGTGGACTCAACACAGAACGGCCACAGCGGTGCAGATAATACATGTATCGGTCGTGAGAGTGGGTGGCGCGTGACGAGTGGAGGTAAAAATACTTTATTAGGAGCTGCTGCGGGTAATAGGATAATAACAGGAAATAACAATATATGTATCGGTCCTTACTCTGGTTCGACTACATCCAATGAAGCATACAGATTGTATATAGATACTGGGGCACGCCTCGGCACCACACCCGCTCCCCGTGGTGCTAATTCACTTATCTCCGGGATACAGTACACCGGCACGACTAAAGATACATTATCCCTTAATGCGAATGTAACTATCAACAATTTGAACAGCAGCTCTGATGGAAAATTAACTGTTACTGGAACGACAGATGTCACAACAATTACTGCCGAGCAGGTGGGTGTGTCGGGGCGCGGCACGGGCGGACAGGGCCAGGTATTGACATCGGGCACGAACGGTATAGTAGAATGGAAAGATGCTAGTGGTGGAGGCGATGTTGTCGCGGTCCTCGCCGCCGCTCACGGCACTGACGTTTACAAGTCAAATTTGAGAAGTAGTACTCCAGCAGCGGGGACTCTCGGCAACGGCGCCTATAACATCGCTTTAGGATATGGAGCAGGAAATGATATGGGCAGCACCGCTGGTACCTTCGGCGACCATAACATATTTTTAGGGCTCGAGGCAGGCGCAGCTTCAACCAACGGCAACCATAACATATTTTTAGGGTGCAGCAGCGGCTTCCAGATAACAGCCGACGGGTCAAATTATCCGGATTATAATATTTCTATAGGTGGAAATGCCCTTGACTTATCCACCAACACCATCGGTTCTGTTGTTATTGGGTTTCAGGCTGGAAGGGACGCCTCGAACTACTCGACAATAGTGGGATACGAAGCAGGGAGGAACATTGCTGATACTGCGACCGAGACGTGTTTATTTGGATGTATGGCAGGAAGAAACGTAAACGGCACCCATAATACATATATAGGATACCAGAGCGGACACGGAACAAGCCCAAACTCGCAGGCCACCCTCGCCGACTCTAAGGAGAATACTGCTCTCGGGGCGAAGTCGGCCTATTCCCTACAGGAAGGAGCTCATAATACATGTATCGGTTTTGAGAGTGGAACCGCCTTAACGGATGGAGATAATAACGTTTTAATCGGTAAACAGGCGGGTAATGTGTTAACTACCGCAAATAACAATATATGTATCGGTCCTCTCGCCGGGCTCAATTCCGGCTCAATGTCGGGCATGTTGTTTATAGATACGGGGGTGGGAAACACCGCTACGGTTGGTCGTGGAACTAATTCACTTATTTATGGCAACCAAAGTGCCACTAAAGATACATTATCCTTTAATGCGAATGTAACTATCGCAGGTCTGGACGGCAGCTCTGATGGAAAATTAACTGTTACTGGTGATACAACATTAAGCAGCAATGTAACAATTGGCAAGTCGGACAACACCGCAACGACTTTCACGTGGCAGGACACCTCCGGCACCACGAGACTAACGAATAACGAACAGGGCAACATGGATCTGGTGATCGTCGGCAACACCAACAATAGCCAAAAAATGTATAAATGGGTTCCTGGTGGATCTACAGTTATTACAAGGAATAGTGCTGGAAACGGATTCAGCGCCAAAACCTTTGCTCAGGTATGTTTCTTACCTGGAACAAAAATAACATTATCGAATAAAATACAAATCAATATTGAAAAACTTAAAAAAGGAGATATATTATTATCATATAAATTCGATGATATGGATGCATATAATAAATCGGTTGATGTATTATCGTGGTTTTCGGAAGATGATACAGGGGAATTTACTGAATCAGAAGTGACAAATATATGGTCAGATAAATCACCGGGTTATATAATATTAAATGATAATTTACACGTTACACATGAACACCTTATATTTACGAAAGTAGATGATGAATATACTTGGTTAAGTGCTAAAAATATTAGAAAAGGAGATATTGTATTTACTCATAAAGGAGAATATGAAGAAATTACTAAAATAGAAAAAATACAAGAAGAAGTAGAAGTATATAATTTAAGAGTTACTAGCTCAGCAATGAATTATTTTGCGGATAGCTATTTAGTCCACAATGCTTCATTATGCGATGAATGTGCCGCTAAAAATAATAAATTATAATATTTTATATATATAACTTAATATGGGTGTTTTAAAAGATACAGAAATAACTTTAATAGATGGAACTACGAAAAAAATAAAAGATTTAAATAGTGAAGAGGAATTATTATCTTGTAGTATTTCAGGAATATCTAATAAGGGGCGTGAAAGAGATTCTATTCGATGGTCAAATAATAATCCAGAATTAGAAAAATATAAAGCAAAACTAGATGCTTCTTGGATTGATGGACAACACATCTATATGATAATAAATAATAAACTAAGTATATCATATAATCATTTAATATTCTTTAAAGATGATGAAGGGGTTACTTCTTGGGATAATGCTAAAGTATTAAGGAAAGGGTATTTTTTACTAAATGATAAATTTAATTATGAAATTATCAAAAGTATTAAACGTGTCAAAATAAAAGAGGATATGATATCTATAACTCTTACTGAATGTAATACATATTTCGCATCTGGTTATTTAATACATAATACCGACCCATGTGCAGATTGCAATCAATGTAGATGGTATGGTAGTATTTTACAACCATATGGTCCGCATAGCTTCGACGGCCAGACAACCTGCGGAAGTTATGATGATTGGCTTGATTACGACGGAAATGCTGGTACCAGTATTACACATTATGACGGCAACACCACGGGACCACACCGGGGATATTACGACGGCGCGTCTTCGGCTGGCGGCTGGCCAACCAACGCGGACTCGTACCGTTCATGGAACTGTGGCCCAGGCGATCCCGCCCTCAAAGAGCTTAACAGATTCTATGGAGAAATAAAGATTTCCACCCCAGGGGGGTGGTGGGTATACAAACATCTCCAATCGAGTGGAACAGAATATTTAAAGTGGAAGTTGTCAGACACCAAACCCGCGGTCGCTGATGTTTACCCATCTAATATACATCAAGCCTTCAACATCAGCAGCAACTCCCAATTTACCGTCGCCGTCCAGCAGACTTCGAATAACATGAAGAACAATTGTGTACATTGGTCTTTAAGGAACCCGACAACGGGAAATTTTGGGGGCTGGGTACAGATGAACGCCGGAAACTTGTCAAGCACAGGAAACGACAGCTTCACGGTTTCTGCCCCCCTAAATAATGAGCAGCGAAGGGAAGGAATGATCAAAATATTATATGGGTCTACCTCAGACGAGGAGCAAAGATTTAGATTTAACTACAACAGCAACGCGATCATCAGACCTAATGGCTGGATGACCTTCAAGATGAGTTGATGTGCCTTAACTATTATATAATAATCCCCCCATTCCTTCCATTATTCTTAAAATATTATAATTTTGAGCATATACAAATATATCATAATTTGCATAATTTTGTTCTCCTTCAAATTCTAATTGTGCGGAATCTAATTTAGAGAAATTACAAGTTCCAGTCGGTTGATGTTTTAAAGGTTCTAAAGCAAATGAATACATATGAATATTTTTCATTGGTATCCGTAATCCACATTCTTCAGGTTGAATAGTTCTAAAATATACAGAATTCTTTGGTTGGATTCTATCAATACCATTCATAATAATTTTACAAGATTTAAAATGTTCTGCTTTTTCTAAATAATTCAAATATGATTTATTTATATCTTCTTGATGAGAATTATAAAATAAATAATTATTATTTTGAGTAAATCCATTATCATAATTACTAACAAGCGTATAATTATTTGTCATTTTTAGATCTGTTACCCAACCACCGCCGGCCGTATTTACTTCTTCAGTCATCGTTTCATTCTCCCCAGGGGGGGCGTTGGGGTAAAGAGTTCCTCCCGATAAAGGAGTATATTGCTTTTGGTTTTGCCAGTTATTACTAACAGTATCATTAGATAATTCATGACGACAATTCTTAAATTTATCATCGGATATAGAAGAGGACTTACTTTGTATAACCCAGAATAAAGTTTTAACTGAATGGTTAAAAGGGATGCTTACATTTTTTCTATATCTATCTTTTATTATTTGAACTTGTTCAATTAAATATTCGTGTGCAGATTGAGCAAATCTTTTCCTTTCATCTGTATCTAGATAAATATAATTTGCCCATAATTCAATTTCAGGTTTTAATACTTCCCTTGATCTTATCCTTTGTTTTTCGTATTCATTAAATTCTAAATGGATGAACTCAGAAACAACACCATCTTGTTGAGGAATTATGTATCCCGGATTCCAAACCATAATGCTCCGCATATCTCTAAAATTTATATCAAGTTTAACATCATGGTACTGTAGTGCTATCATAGGTAATGATTGTCCAGTATCTTTTGTAAACCAGAATTTTAATGGAACAAATAAATCAATTTCCCTTGGAACTAATGTAAAATCATTCCCTATAACTTTATCTTTTGGAGGCCATTGACCAACTATTTTATTTTTTCCAGTTATATAATCAATATTCTCAGGTTCTTTATTATAAAACTCATCATGTATATCATAGTATTGACCTGTATGTGTATCTATCGTTTGTTCACCGATCTTTAATTCAATATCCTTAATATAACAATATGCCGGTTGATTTTGATAACTAAGCCAAGGGTTTTGGCGTTTGGTTGTGGTGGTATTTCCTAAAGCAATATTACTTGAAGATATATCTGTTAAAATAGACGGTTTTGTATTGTATGTTTCGTTTAATACGATAATTGGATTATCTCCATCAAACTCCCCTGCTTTTAATACATCAATCTTAGTTATTTCACCTTTATTATTACTTACATGTGTCTCAAATTCAGGAGGGTCGCTCACCGTCGCCGATGACGAACTCTCGTAGACCGAACATTTCGGTTCTCTATAATATTCTCCAAAGGCTGAGGAAATATTTATTTTTTTAATTCCGTTTGGTGTTATAATTGCTTCAGCACTAGCACCCGATCCATATTTAGGTAACGCATCATCATGACTAGCTATTCCCGTTTTAAAAGATGGATCACAATTTCCTGTAATAATAACATTTCGTTCCTCGGGGGTTGGAAACTGGGCTTCTCTATCATTAACTATTATTTTAGCAATTCGATTATTATTATTAATTTTTACTTTGGCTATTACCTCAACCCCTTCATTCGCACCCGTAACTGTTGCTGTTGCTCCAAATATATAACCCCCCCCTTGATTAGTAACATTAATATGTGATAAAATATTAGTTCCCATTTCAATGGAGTCGATCCCCGCTGGCGTGGTGGTGGGTGTGGGCATTAAAGACAGATCGTTGTTGTTTCTCTCGTATATTCCTTGACCTTTCGTTAATAATAAATTTTTTTGTTCTGGTAATTTTATTTGTAAATGCATCTTATTTATTAAATCTCCATCTCGTCCTAATTTAAATGAGGCTTTAAATGCTTCAGAACGAATAGGACCCAACATAGGTTGTTTAATACACTCCATAGCAAAATTAGTATGGCGCCTATAAACAGATTTAAAAAATGACATTTCAGGATTTCCAATTATATGTATATCTTGACCACCATAAGCAACTAATTGTAATGTTCCCCCGCCCATTTATATATATAATTTATTATTATTTATTAAACTATACTTTAAATAAATCATATTCATTTTAAAAAATTAAAAGAAATTCTATAAATTTGTCCACTTGAAGTCATTTCATAATATATATCTTTTATATGTGTATCATCTTTAATTAACTCTTTTTTATGAAAGTAATTAGGCAATTTCATATTACTTAAATACTCTTCAATTGTAAATATCTCGACTATTATAATAAAACCAATACTCATAAAATATTTATTTATCAATTTAATATTTTCATCTGTTATATCATCAATATTTAATGTACCTGTCCCATTACTAAATAAATATTTCATACCAGATGTAAAAATCATCAATAATTCTTGAAAAATGTGTAAAGGTATTTTAACACCCGGTCCAGGATTATTTAACTCCAATTTAATTGTATTTTTTCCTTTAGGTTCATTTGAAAATAAAAAAATAGTGAAATCATCCGCATCTCCATCTATATAATCTGTATCTTTATTTTCCATTTTATATTTTTAATATAAAAAATTTAATAATAAAAATCTAATAATATAAAAAAATTTAATAAGCAAATGAATCTAATGGTTTTGTATATGGATTATCCCTAAATGGATTTAATAAATTAGGATCAATGCGATCAGAAATGGAATAATCATCTAATCGATCTTTCATTGTTGTTACTTCACACGTATTATCTGAAGGTATTTCTTGATAGACTTTTTCTAAGCCATTTTCACGATAATTCATATAATCTCCCTCAATCTTCTTAATATCAACATTTACAGTATCCATACCATTTGATATCTTAGTATTATTAATTGTCGGTGTTCTTCCTTGTGAAATAATTTCTTTAGTAGGGTTCGTTTCAGCATTGTTATAATTTTCTTTATTCATATCACCCAATACACTTGCACCTCCTCCACCAGTGTAAGAGAATATTGTAGAGTCTTTTGTTGTCGGTTCTGGTTTCTCATATCCTAAAGTCGGGTTATCAAGACCACCCTTAATATAACCATTATTCTGAGAATTTACTGTAGTTTGCTTCTTAGTAACCTTAAGACCATCCATTAAACCAGTGGTATGGTTAATTAAAGTATTATTAACATTACCATTATTCTTTGTATATTGTGTTGACTCTCTAACAGTTCGTTTAATTTCATCCTGAATTCCCATTGTAGACGAATCTACTCCTGTAGTTAAATTACCATCATACCTTCTTAAAGTAGTTACATCTCGTTCATTTGGAATGTTTCTATAACTTTCTTGATGTAAGTCTGTTCCACTTCCAAATACATTTGCCCCCGGATTTCTAACTGTATCCGTCCCCAGTTGTAATTTTAATGGTTTTCTAAAACTTGGTCTATTTTCATGTGCTTCTGTACTAGCTGGAGCAGCGGAACCAACTTGTTGACTATTAAATTTAGACCTAAATGTATCTTTTACTATTTGTTCCGGACGTTCAGATTTTTCTAAATAAGCCCCTGTAGTTACAAACCATTTATCTGGATTATTCTTATAAAATTTATCTGGATTATGTTGAAATACTTCTCCCAATTTACCCCTTTCTTCAGCAACAGATCTACCATTTAAGACTTTACCTTCATATGTTAATTTAGGATTAGACTTAGCTCGTAATGCGTCGACATTTGTCTTTTCCGCAATAGCCCGATTTATATCTCCATTAAGGTTACTTTTAACATCAATGTGGGAAACCCTTTCTTGTTCAAAGGGTAATTCATTTTGCCGTGTATTTCCGCTTAGATATCTATTTTTATCTCCAATATATTCTCCAAATTCATTCCCATTTATATTTGTTAAACCTTTTTGAGGTTCAAAAAAACTACCAATTTCCCTTTTTTCCTTATAAAATCCCGAATCCCCTTGATGCATATCTAATCTTCTTGAATCATCTAAATTGATTGTTGTAGGAGCACTACTAAAAAATGGTTCCATCTTAACACCTTGATTATTTGACATAAACTCTTCATTTTCAATGTATCCGCCAGCAGCATTACTATATGTATAATTCCCTAAATTATCTTTTAGATTATATTCATCGATTTTTTGATTATTTACTACATTTGAAGAAGGATCCTTTGATTTCTCGTATGATTCTTCTATTTTTAATTTAATTTCATTTTCAACTTCATTATAATGAGTTGAATCATATACATTATTATCACTTGGATAATTTACTTCTTTACTAACAGCAACATCTACAGGATTTTTGTTTTCATTTTGCTCATTGGCTAAGTAACCAACACCAATTATTCCCATTAAAACTAATGCCTCCATTTAATACTTCTATATATAAAAATATAATATATTTTATCTCAAATAATTAATTAATTTTAAAAGTTCATGGGGAATATTATTTTTACAAAAAAATGTATTCATCTGATTTCCATTAAAATGACCAATTAATCGAAAATGCATTTCATCCTCATAAAGTAAAACAACTGTTTTTAATTTATCATTATATTCATACAATAAAGGATAATAATAATATTCTTGTGTTATATCATTATTATATAAGACAATTATATTGATATCTAAATATTCTTTTAATAATTGTAAAATTAAGAAATCTCCCCAATAATCATTACCTCCGATCCTTAATATTTCTTTAAATTTATCAATTGTTATTGTTTCAGGATCCCAATCTTCATAAAATTCTCCACTAATTTTGGTTATTTTATATGTTTCCATTAAACTATTAAATCTTTCATTATTAATAAATTCAGATAATTCTTTTCTTAAAACTTTTGAATCATATGTTTCGTCGTCTATTCTTTTAATAGCATAACTTATACAATTAAATAAACAATCTCCATCTGATCCACATTCGAGTACACCAAATAAAGAATTATTACACTTTTCACCTGATAATTTATTTAATGTTTTAATCCAATACTTATTTAACTTTTCCCAGCCATATTCTCTTAATAAATGATGCCAATTATGATTTTTTATAACATTAATTTTATTCCTCTTTTCATAATAATATTTATTATCTTTAATAAAAATATTATCGGTTAAATAAAATAATTCTTCCATATTTCATATAATAAACTATTTTAATCTTAAATTATTTTTAATAAAATTTACATTTTTTTTGAACATACTTAACATGTTTTTTTATCATTAACCATTCTTTAATATCATTATCTAGATAATCATCTCTATACCTCCTTTTATTTATAGATGAACTAAATATCCATATAAGTTCTTTAATTCGTTCATCTTTTATTTTCGGATGATATTTTCGAATTTGACTTATAATAGAACGATTACAATGGAAATCATTTGCTTGATATATCCATTCTTTATATTTTAAAGGTTCCATCTTTAATTTTATAATAGGTATCTTATCTTCTTGTATTAAAATTTTATTATTTATTATTAAATTAATATAGTATTCAATCATATTCATATCACCTTTCATCCCCCCATATCTTTTTCTAAATCTTAATGGATATAATATATTTTTTTTTTCAAGAAAATAATCAATGTTCGATTCTTGAATATCATCAGAAGAATATTGAGTACAATTTTTATAATTTGATAAATAATAAACAACTCCTAACAACCATTTTATCATCTCAAGTTTAATATGAAAACCTTTACCAACAGCTATCATTAACCAAATGATTATAGAAATAGAAGAATGGATAGTTACATCTTCTAACATGATAATAGGTAATCTTCTGAGGAATGATATTAAATCTAAATCTATAAAATGTTTTGCTGTTTGAACAGATTTTATATCGTTCATTCTTCTTATACATTTTTGTAAATGAGATGATAAATATTGATTTTTTTTATAATGTAATTTACACGGTGGATAATAATTTATAAATTTATCATTTATATTTCCACAAATTATAAATTCTTTCTTGTCAATATTAAATGTTTCTTTATAATTAATTTCTTTACATGTTGGAAGTTCATCAACTATTAAAATCTTATCAGGTCTCTTATCTATCCATTCTAGATAAAAGAACATACTTTAAAAATATTAAAATATAAAATAAATACTAAAATATTAGAAATATAATTTTCAAATTTAACACTCTTTAAATGTATCTACTAAGTTTAAATATGTATCAGATCCATTTCTCGGAAATGGTTCAATTACATTATCCTGTGGCTGTAAATGGACATTTATCCATCGATTTTTAGCCATACCCCTTAAAGTGGATGGAGGATTAGTCAAAAGAGTACTCTCTTCATGAAATAATCCATCTTTTAAATGTAAATAATTAACTTTTTTATGCTCGTCCGGTTTATGTTTAAATTGAAAATTTTTAGTTTGAATACGGTTTATACCCATTAATTCAGAATCAACATCAACCAAATTCTTACCATCAACAATAGAAGCCCCGACCTTCTGTAAACGGATAGTTGGAGCCCACGGATATACGCCTTTTGCTTCTTTTTGAATCGTATTCATATGATATAATCCCGAAGAAACAGATTGAGTTATAGCATCTTTTTCTAAGTTATTCTGAAATTCCGCATACGTAGTCATTTATAATATATATATTATAAATTATTTTAATTTAATTTATTGTTTTTTTTCATCACATCTTTTTAAATAATCAATATTTCTAGCAATCTGTCTTGATGGAATTCCACCTCGTATCCATGAGTCCATAGAATCTTCCGGAATAATATTCTTAGGGTCTTGAACTTCGTTTTCAAGTTTCTTAATCATAGGTGTAATTGAAAATGGTAATGTTGATGATCCAGAAAGAACATTACAAGGTCTATCAACTTTAGTTATCTGACTATCTCTTAAAATAGACTCTGTGTCAACAGCATATGAACCTCTACCAAAGAAACCCTGATTCTGCATATTTCTAAATTGATTAATATACTTTTTATTTGTTAAACCAGAAAATCTTAATTGAGAATCTTTTTCAACTAAACAACCCTTTTCACCAATCCATCCTTTACCACCATTTAAATTAATTGTTGGCTGTTTTAATTGAACTTCCCTTGCTTTTTCCAATCCACAATCACAACCATACATATTGTCTAAATGATAATTTCCAACACCAGTCGATTGTTGAACCTCCAGTAAAACTGTGGCTGGATCAGAATTTAATGATGTTGTATTATCCAATGAAAAATTAGGATCAATTGTATTTTCAGAACATTTCTGTAACTGCTTAACAGGGACGTCGGATTTTAATCCCCCATGATACCCACTCAAAAAGGCATTTGTATTTTCAACTTCAGTCATTTATATTATGAAAATATATTTTATTTTTAGATTAACCTTTTATTATGGACCCGATGGACCTTGAGCCAATCCAACACCTGTACCCCTATATTCAGCAGATAAAGCAGAACATTGTATACCGTTCCCCTCTTTACATGTTGGAGGAGTAGAATATAACCATTTAGCAAATGCGTCTTGATCATTTGGAACCGATTTTCCAGGGACAGAATAAAACTGTCTTTGGGAATTATTTTTACCAAATATATCATTCGCATCTTTATATAAATCCTTATTAAAATTGCTTTCTATCTCCCTTTGAACATCTTTATTATTATAAGATTGACAAGAACTCAAATTTTTTTCACCAAATAATGGTGGATTCATAAATGGATTATTTTCAGTAGATACACGGCATCCATCATTATTTATATTATTTATTTCTTTATCAATAATAGTTTCCCCCGCATTAATTAATTCCAAAGTATTTCCTTCAATAACTTTATTCTTATAAAATTTTTTTAATACGAATGTAATAGCAGCAACAATAACAGGTATAAATAAGGTATTTGTATTTGATCTATCCAATAGATACATAATTATTGTATAATAGATCGATAATCTTAATAAACTATTCAATTTACGATTAAAATCAAAGTTCTTATTCGGTAATACTTCAAAAATATATCTTTTTTCGTATAAGATAGATATGTTTTCTGTCCATAAAGGTGTCATATATAATATTAATATATTATAAAAAAAAAATTTAATCTATTTTTTCAACATTTAAACCCCCTATATTTTTATTTGGGGAAGATTCTTTGTTAATTGGAACAGACTTTATATTACCCAAATCACCCATATTACCCATATTACCCATTAAAGATGAAAATAATGGATTCCCTTTCATTGAAGCACAAATATTTGTAGCTTCATTTACCAAATTTCCCGATTGTAAATCTTCAGATCCGATTTTTTGACTAATACTTTGAATTATATTTCCCATATTTTCTCCTTTAAAAATATCTTCGATTCCCCCACCATTTTCTATCATTTCTTCAATATTTAACTCACTTGTAATATCTTTTGCGATTTGACCTATTCCGGTATCCTTAAACATTGATTCCATCTGCTCCATCCCCTGTAATTGACTTGGACTTACTTCATCTTTATTTTTATTTTCTTCATTCTTTATTTTTTCATCAATTAGCTTATCTAATGCTCCATCATTTTCAAGTGACTTATTTAATTTCTTTAATTTTTTTATATCTTTCAATGTTTCTTTATCTTTCACTTTTTCATTTGATTCAATCGATTTAATTACATCATTAATTTTATCATTTGACGTTTCATTTATTGAAAGAATACAAAATGTCTGTAAATATTTCCATATCTTACTTTTAGTATCCTCAGATATTTCACTATTCCATATTAATTTAAAAGAAACATTATGAAGTAAAATCGGATCCGAATCAAATACAGAAAAATTATCGTCAACAATAGAATCACTTATTTCATTTACATTTTTTAAAAATTCTTTTAATCGTTCATCAATATCATTTCCATCATTCTGTAAAGTATTCTTATAATAACTTAATAATCTTTTTGTATATTCAGGGAACACTTTGATAATATCAGTAACCATTGACTTAAACAATTTATTTCTATTATCCGACATTGTTATTATTATTATTATTTTATTTTAAATATATTCTGACGCATTTTATCTTATCTGTTGATTATTATTTAATTCCCCCCTCTCCTTCATCATCCTTTCATATTCATTATCAATCCCCGATGATTTCTTATAACCATCTTCAGAAACATCTACAGAATTAGGACTATGGTCCAATGGAGCAAATTGTCCTGTATATTCTCCCTCTGACTGCGGAGATTCGTCTAAAGAAGAAAATGCTAAACATGAACCATTTTCACAATATCCAGAATACATATCATCTTCCGAAGATTTTGATCCTTCGCTTGGTTGTTGTTGTTGTTTTTGTTCGGGTTGTTGTTGTTGCTGTTGTTGTTGTCCACTTTCGGCCAACATACGGAATATTTCCTCGGCATTATACAAAACACCTTCGGAAACCATTGATGGAACATTCTTAATAATATTTGGAAATGGCTCATCGTCTATCGATGATACTTTTACAGTTCCTTTTATATCTTCCCTTTGTTGAATCTTAACTAATAATTCTCGACAATATGGACATCTTTTACTAATATAAATTACAGTTTCACTACTCATTTATTTAGTTATAAAAAATAAATATAATAATTTAACTTAATATTAAACTTAAATTATTAAACTTAAATTATTAAACTTAAATTATTAAACTTAAAATATTTAAAATTTGATTTTTATTTATTAGTATATATTAATTAACTAATTATGGATCATGAAATAAGCATAGAACTAAATACAGAAGAGACTACGTCCCACAATAACATAGTATTTGATATAAAAGGTAATAACATTACGGGTCTTCATAAAAGTATTATTAATTCTTTAAGAAGGACACTATTATCCAGTATAAATACAGTCGGTTTTAGAACATCAATAGATAGTTCAGATATAATTGTAAAGAAAAATACAACATCCCTTCATAGTGAATATCTTTTACATCGTATTGCTCTAATTCCACTATATATTAATCCCAAAGAATACAATAAATCATTCTTATTTAAACTAAATGTTGAAAGTAGTTCAGAAAATCCATTAAAACTAATTACATGTAAAGACCTTCAAATTTTTAAACTTAAAAAAGATATAGACCCTGATACCCTTAAAGATATTGATATCAATAATTATGAAAAAGAAGAATTATCAGATGAAAATAAAGAAACCATGTTTAGACCATTTACCTTTAAGGATACTAAAAATTATAGCATTATTACTGAACTAAAATCAGTTAGTTCATCAACCGTTCAAGGACTTGAATTATATGGTGTTCCACGGATTTCAACAGCATACGAAGATTCAAGGTGGCAAGCTGTCTCTAAATCAACTTATAAATTTAAACATAACCCAGAACTTTTTCAAAAAATTATACAAGAAAAAATTAAAGTAAATGAAATACCAGAAGAAAAAGAAGAAAAATATACCAAAGAATTAACTATAAGTGAAAGTGAAAGATACTTCTATAGGGATACAAATTGCGAACCTTACTGGTACACCTTTATGATAGATTCTGTACATTATTACAATTCAAAAGAATTATTTATAGAAGCAAATGAAATACTCATTGATCAACTAACTCTATTTAAAGATGAACTTCCAAAATTATCGTCAGATGAAGAAAATATATTTTCACTAGACATTAACGAAAATACATATCATCTAATTGTTGAAGGTTTTGATGATACAATTGGAAATATAATTCAATCCCATATATCTCTATATGTAATTGACGATGACTCAATACCATCTCTATGTGGATATAAAAAAACACATCCACTAGAAAATACAATTGAATTTTACCTTACCTTTAATCCAAATAATAAAATAAGCAAATCAGATAATCAAAAGAAACTTAATGCTCTTATTCAAACCTTCCAAGAAACATGTGAAAACTTAATCATTATTTACTCCAATATCAAAAAAGAAGCTGTTTTAAACCTTTGAATCAGTTATACGATTTATAATAAAAATTAACTTTTTACCATCTAACTTATTCACAAAACTACTCACATATTTTTGTGTAATCTTTACACTGTTTTTTTTGTAAAAATCATGTAATTCTCCCATGATTGGTCTTAAACAATATTCAACCTCTTTTATATCGATTTCTTTCTTAATTCTATATCTAACATATGAAGAATATATTAAATCTTTAACATATGTTATTTTATCTCTATAACTATTAAATAAATGACGTTCTTCAGGAAAATAACACAAATACTCATTTAATAACCACTTTTGTCGAAGTTCCATATAGCTTAAAAACTTATTGTTGTTATTCATCTTTATACCTTCAACATACTTATAATTTGGATTTATCCACTTATACCTCACACCATCCCCTTTAATTGTAAAACCTTTAATTGAAAAAAATAAATCCCCTGTATAATTTTTCAAATAAGTAGAATCAAAAGAAAAAATTTTTTCAATTGATACTATTTCTTCAAATTCAACACATCTTTCAATCTTTTCCCCCAATTTATATTTTTCAACAAGATATACTTTATTTTCTTCAATTGGAGAAATAATCCTATTCTTAGTATGCTGCAAAACAAATGAATAACAACACTCTTTATCTAAATTAGAATAGAACTCCTTACCAACCACTTCTTCAAACATCCTATTAAATGAAATTTTTCCATCCCAAGAATTCTTAGCACCAATATTACTTCGCGTTGATACAAACCATTCATCATTATGATAAAATACATTTATCATTGTTCCATCAACTAAAGGCTGATATTCCAACCCAGAATCATACTCGTCTATTATCTCATCTAAGTCTTCTTTTTCTTCACTTTTCATAGGGGGGATACATACTAATTTATGATTAATAATATCAATTACAGCACCGCGACAATACTTCATCCATGGATAAGTTTCGTAATCACAATTATTATTTTGATATGTCTTCACAATAAGTAATCCCAATTTAGAATATTTTCTAAAACTTAACTTTAGTTTTTTAAATTCACTTATATAATCATTATTCTGAATAAAATTTTGAAGTTCCATTTATAATTATTTATATTATGTTCTAATTTTTTAAATATTAATTTAATATATATAAGTAATATGGCGTCAGAAGAAAGCGAAGAGATAGATTTTGACTACTGGGATAAACTTATAAAAGAAACAGAAGATATAAATGAATTAAAAAGTTTTAAAGGAAAAAATTCTGTTGTAGATGGCCTTATTGATGAAGAATTAGAAAAACGAGAAGATATAAAAAAAGTGACCATTAAAGATGATTATACCCCTCCCCCAGAACCATTCGAAGAAGGCTTCATACAAGAAGAAAAAGAAAAAGAATTAGAAGAATTAGAAGAATTAGAAGAAGGATTTATAGCAAATACAATTGAAGGGGAAGAAGAATGGATAGAAAAAACACCCTCTTCCCCATCACCAATAAAACCCCTTGATGAAGAAGATGTCGATGAAGATATAGATGAAGAATTTGTTATTAATGATGAGAATGAGGGTGAGGATGATACGGGAAATAATCTAGTTTTCAAAAAACAAGAAAAAGAAATATTTGATAAAAAAATATATGAAGAAGATCTCTATATTATACTTTTTAAAGAAGAAGATGAAATTGTTGATAAATTACTCACTATTAAAGAAATTAATGAAGATCAACACAAATTATCTTTAATTGATGAAGAACAAAACGATATTACAATTCAATTAGAAGATAAAACAAATAGAATAATACTAAAAACAGATGACTATGAAATTATTGATATTGAAAAAGTAGAAGAATTTGATCTCCAAGATTTAGATGAAGAAGATCTATTAATTACCAAAAATATATATCCCGAAATAGAACTATATGTTGATGAAATTAAAGATAGAAAATATTCAATACAAGAAAGAAAAGAAGACTTTATAAGTGAAATGATATCACTTTTTAAAGCTTATAATAATGAAACATTAATTAAAAAAATATGTAATTATGCCGATACATTCTTATTTATGTATGATGAAAATAGAAACAAAAAAGAAATAAAAGATCAAAGTATCCATCCATTTATTAAAAAAATTATACAAGAAAATAATATTGAATTCCCAAATTGGATTATCCCTATTATAAGTAATATTAAAAAACTATATAAAGAAGATGAAGAAGATAAAACTGATTATGATGATATTAAAAATTTAATCTATGAAGAAGAATTTTTAGAAAAAGTAAAATTATTCAATGATAATGATTCAAATAAAACATATAAAATATCTACACAACTCCTTGATAACTATTCACCTTATA
>Ga0315315_10000557_pt1 | contig 31817 bp, 34 predicted proteins | sample M140m3416metaG_FD_203699 | JGI IMG/M metagenome (GOLD analysis project Ga0315315, IMG submission 203699) | Ammonia-oxidizing marine archaeal communities from Monterey Bay, California, United States - M1 40m 3416 | ecosystem: Environmental > Aquatic > Marine > Intertidal zone | place: USA... | reverse complement strand
GCAACATATATTTAATATAGATAACTCGGAAATAGAAGAAATAACGAAAAAATGTATGCAAATATTTAATATAGTTAACAACTCGTCATTATCTACATGTATCGACTTATTACTAGAAAAACCATGTAATTTACATACGGTTTTAAATAACTCCAATACACTATCCAATGTAAATGATATGCGACGCGATATATTCCCAATATTGTTTTCATATGACCTTTTATTTTTTACTCATTTATGTCTTCGTGATCTATTTATTTATGGAGATATTAAGCCAATGCATATAGAAACCCTTTGCGATGCAATCCATAAATATATATAGATAATAACTTCTTAAAAATATAATGTGTCTGCAGTGTATATAAACCATTCATGGCTTCTACCAGAAACAAAAACACGCGCAATAACTATGCAGTTGAACTTAATAAAAGTATCCACACACAGGAATATTTACTTACAGGAGATTATGGAGAGTCAAACACTACCGTATGCCCAGGAAATGGACTAGGGGCAGCACGTATTCCTCGTACACAAATGTCGAGTAATCCAATTGATATTGAAACATTTCTTTTTGGAATTGGTTCGTCGGACTTGACTAAGGATGTTCCTGTTCTCGATGCAAACTTGAATCATCTTCCTACCCATGATATATTTAAAAAGGAACCTACCATAGTACCAAATAAGTTTAGTCCTAATATGTCACAAAGACCCCAGTTTAGGTAAGTAATAATCTATGCAATATATTTACAATAATGTATTGTATAGATAATAATTGAATATTCAATTAGTTCGTTAATATTCAGGCACATGTTTTTTAAATATACATCCCATTGTTGCTAACCCACTAATCTCTTTTGTTACAAGTTCTGGGTTTTGAAAATTACAATTAGACATCCAAATTTTTATAATACAAAAAGATTTTTTAGGTGAAATAGTAATACCATTTATGGATTCAACAAACGTTCGATTTGAACTCAATGTTTTACCAGTTAACATATATGCAAGTTCTTTCCAAATCGTATATACAGTTTTATTTGAAATTTTATATGAAAAACATCCTCCATTACGATTATGTATATCTTCCCAAACTGGAACAATACCCTCTTTCATTATAAATAACATACAATTTACTACTAATACTTCGGGTAATGACTCCATTAAGGCAATAGTCTCTTCTACTGTAGTCATTGTATGAAGATTTCGATAACTTTTCGTACTCCAATCTGTATCATGAGGGAGATGTGTCCATAGAGTCCATTTGTTATCTAATTGATGGTGTTCCACTATAGAATCACCATGTGTTTTACAAGGTGCATGTTCGCCCTCCATAAATATATACATTATGATTTATCTAAGCCCTTTGTAGAATTGATAAATCTGTATGTTAATATACGTTACTTTACATAATATCCAGATTCTTGTATGATAATATTAGCATCTTCGTTATGTGATGATATATTTACATTATGATCCATTAGTTGTATTGAATAAGAAACTCCATAATAATTAAGATTATGTTGTTGATTCACCAAATACCAAATAATATATTTATTGATCTTGTTATCCACTACATAGAGATTCATGTGTTCTGTATTGAATGAAATAGTATGTTGCTCAGAGTCATCTTTAAACTGAACTGACACATTGATAAACTCTGTATTGCTCTTTGCTTTATTGTGAATCCATTTATCTAGTTCATTATCTAAATCAATAATACCTGCTAATCCATTTGACAAACAAACAACCACATCCGGAGTTTCATGTAAATCTATTGTTGTTTCATTTTTATATTGAGGTATTGAAATTAAATGATTATCCTTTAGATAACATATTGTTTTGGTGTCATTAACTTTTTTATTCGAAGATTCGCAATATTGTTTGATTAATGAGTTCGTTTTTATTTCTATATACGAATACCAATATATTGTATTCATAAACAAACTATAAATATTTGAAATAATCACGTCGTTATATTTTACAACACCATAAAAAATACCGATACCTGTAATGATATATAAAGTATTCATTACTTGTTAAATAATTAGATATAATAAAATACATTACTATATCTAATATGTTTTTACACTATTTAAATATTGCCTTTCCATTTTCTAATCTACCAACATAAACATCTGGGTCTCCGTTTACGTCAATACTATACAATGAACCGTTCTGTTCATCTGTTGTGAAATAAGATACGCCGTCTAAGTCTATCTCAAAAACACCTTCCTCTTCCTCCTCCTCTTCTTCATCAGGAATAATTTCATTTATTTCATCAGTGAGGCTTATCTCATCTGAATTGTCTTCTGGTAATTTGGTAACATGCACTGTATCCATTACTTCATTTGCCTTTTTAACAAGTTGTTCATCATATGTATCTAATTCTTCTACACTATTATGATCATTTTCCTTCTGATTATGTATTTCTTGAATATTTAGAATAATGTTATTAGTAGGTGTTGTATCATTAACATCCTCAACACTAGAACTAGATGATTGTATATGGCTTAATTCTTTTTGCATATTTTCTATCTTTTCGCGATGAGATACTATCTCTTCTTCCAGAAGGGAAACATTAACTTTATGTGTTGTATGTTGAATACGAGTCCATTTATCACTAACACTTTTAGAAAGACATTGAAGTTCGGTTTCAAGTCCTTGTATCTTATTAGTATATTCGTCAATCTCTTGTTGAATGCCTGTGACATTGAAGTTTAAAACTGCTTTATGAATATGTGTCTGAATAACATTATTTACATCATTCATTAGTGAAATCATATCTATTTGCATTGTTCTTATACCTGACGCCATTACTAGTCTATGTAACATAATGTGTTTAGATTGTTTTACTATTAATTTAGATATGATATCGCGTCATTTATCATATATTATTTACTTATGTACTAACCATAATAAAGATGGAGACTACACGTATTCAAGAACTTACGGATGAAGATATTCGTAACATGTGTGGGATTGTTCATAGGCAGACGGATTACACTATTGACCAAATTATGGATAAGTTGATTGAATATGACTATAACCATATCGATATAATTAAGGACTATATGGGAATCTCTGTTAATAAAACTTACAAAATAGAATCGATCCAACAAGAAATCTACAAACAAATGCGATATAAGTTAGACGCTGCTACAAAGGATTTCAACGATGAACAATATAATAAGTTAAAAAAAGAACTAGAAGAAGACGACACATGCTAATATGGTAATATGGTAAGATATGAACATAGAGATTGTAGTGTATATGTACGTACGCAGTATGGATAAAACTTTGTATCCAAATGGGTATTTAGAACTAGGTATTGGTTGTATGTTTTCTGGAAAAACATCATGGTTATTAGAAACATATAAAAAATTCACCTTTTGTCAAACAAGTATCGTAGTTATTAACCATGCAGAAGATACACGATATCACGAAACCATGATGTCCACACATGATAAACATATGATTCCATGTATGCAACTTTCAACATTTGACGGAATTATTGATAACATAGATAAAAGTATATTAAATAAAATTATGGCAGTTGATGTTATATTGATTAACGAAGGACAATTTTTCGGTTCTCTTGCCTTATTTGTTAAGTATCTATTAGAACATCGTAAAATTATCTATATATGTGGTCTAGATGGAGACTTCAAACAACAACGTTTTGGTGAAATGCTTGATCTCATCCCAATATGTGATAAGGTTCATAAATTAAGCGCATTATGTACCGACTGTAAGAATGGTACCCCTGCTATATTTTCACATAGAATAAATAGTGATACACAACAAAAGGTTATTGGTAGTGATAATTATATCCCACTCTGTCGAAAATGTCTTCATAATAGGACACATTAAATAAATAATCGTTGAAAAATGAAAACAGTATCTATATTAACATATTATATATTAGAAACAACTTAGACCATCCTCTGCATTTATAAACAAATAGATGGACGTTAAGAAAAAAACAAGGGCTCCATCCAAAAAGACAACTAAAAAGGATGATATGGTTCCAGTTGTAACTGAAACAAATGAAGTAGGTGATTCTACCAATGAACCAGTAAATGTCCCTAAAAAAAGAGGAAGAAAACCGAAAGGGGGTAAAATTATTGATGTCAGTGTTCAGGATACAAAACAAGAAATATTTAAACCAAATATTATATTGCATCTGAAATGTTCTACACAGGATTTAATACGAGATGGAACCAGAGAAGCGGATTTCTCAAAGGTAAATATTAATTCCTATAATAGTGATATGCCCAATTATCATGTATTAAATGCGAATCCAACAGACACTGTAGAAGAAAGTAACTTATTATTTAATCAATCGGATACATTTATCTCAGAAGTAGATATCCCAACTATGAATAATGTGTCAATGAATAATTTGAATAATTCAAATAGTTCAAATAAAGATATATGGAAAAAACTTAAATCTCTTGAACACTTACTTCACATGAATAGTGTTCCAGATTCAAAAGCAGCATGCTTTTGGTGTACATATGAATTTGACAATCCACCAACATATATACCAAAAATGTTTTTAAAAAATAGTTACCACGTATATGGGTGTTTTTGCTGTCCTGAATGTGCTGCTGCTTATTTAATGAACGAGAATATAGATAGTTCAAGTAAGTTTGAACGATATAGTTTATTAAACACCATTTACAATAATATATATGGATACACAAACAATATCAAACCTGCACCTGACCCACATTATATACTCGATAAATTCTTTGGAAATCTAAATATTCAAGAATATAGATCATTACTTAAAAGTGATAGATTGTTTCTTGTGGTAGATAAACCTATCACACGCATTTTACCCGAACTTCATGAAGATAATGATGAGTTTATAATTAACAATAAAATCATTCCTACCGCATCAAACTATCAAGTAAAACGAAAACTGAAAGCAACAACTAATAAAAATGCTCCCACGGAAAACTTTGGCATTTTTTCACCTAATTTGTCATAATACTCAAATGACATAAAATCAACTAATATAGACATTATCTACAATATCTATATTAACATACTATTCTGTAATCTATACGTAATGTCAGCACATTCTATGATTACTATACCATGGGTTGAAAAATATAGACCTAATACATTTGATACTATTGTTCTTAATGACGTAAATAAGACAATATGTAATAATATTATTGAAACAGGATATTTTCCACATCTATTATTGTACGGACCACCTGGAACTGGAAAAACGACAACCATCAATAGTTTAATATCTAGTTATCAAGAAAAAGTAGGTGTTGTAAATAACAACCTTGTTATTCAATTAAACGCGTCAGATGAACGTGGTATTGATATAATACGAAATCAAATATTACAGTTCGTTAATTCAAAATGTATGTTTTCTAGTGGTATGAAGTTTGTTGTTCTTGATGAAGTAGATTATATGACTAAAAATGCACAACATGCACTTCGATACTTAATAGATACATATAGCACTCGTGTAAGGTTTTGCTTAATATGTAATTACATTAGTAGGATAGATGATGGATTGCAAACAGAATTTTTAAAAATACGATTCAATAACTTACCTAAAGACAATATATATACATTCTTAAAACAAATTGCAATTGCTGAAAACATTCAGATTACAGATAAAAAAATAGAAGATATACAAAAAATATATGGTTCTGATATTCGTAGTATGATCAACTTTATACAATCACATCATAATTCAAGTTATAATGATATAATTACAATTGATGATGAAGTGTGGTCACAATTAACTATATTATTATTAAAAGTAGAGCCAAATAATCAAAAAACATATAAATCTCCATATAAATATTTGATCAATGTTAGAGAAAAATATGATTTAACATTCAAAAATATTATTAATGATTATTTTACATATCTAATAAAACATAAAAAAATCAAAGTCACCACAAAGTTCCTTACCTTTGTAGAAAAAGTCGTACACTCATTGTCCACGAATGATGAAATATTAATCAATTACTTTCTGGCGGAATTTACACATTTTGGAGATATGTTATAGTATTCGTTTCGCTCAATTAAACGTTTCATAAAATCAGACGTAGGGGGGCTTGGTTCAGGGTCAAAAAGTTTTGTACTTAAACTATACCCCTTCATGTTTGTACGAGATTCTTCTTTTATCTTTATTGGAATAGAACGAGATGGTTGATACCCTGACGGCATATCTGCAATATGCAATTATAAGGTACTGTAGTATAATAAAAATTGACTTAAAGAATACCCCACACTTTTTATTATACTTATCTAAATACGTATAAAGAACATGAATCTTGATGATGAATGGGAAAGGTTTGTATCCGACCCGTCATATGAACCCAATATGTTAGAAAAATCAGATAACACTGAAAATACACCCATTTTGTCGGACAATAATCTAGAAATGTCATCATGTCCAGAACCAGGAAATCTTTATATATCAACAAAATCTAAAATCGCATACTTATCTAAACCTATTGACTTAGGGAAAATATTTTGGAAACTACCCATAATGCGTTATGATAAACATGACAATGGAATCGTAAAAAAACAAATGAAATTTAATTCAGTATCTCAAGAAGAAGTAGATGAGATTGAAAATAATATGAAAAAGGAGTTTTATGTTGTAAATCAAGTTATGACAAGTATCCGCAGCCCATCGGGGAAAAAAGACTGGTTTAAAGATGTAAGAAAAATAAGTGTTGGGTTATCTATGAAAGATGTTACGACATATAGAGATAAGAAAAAATGTGCATTCTATAACTGCTTTGTTATTATTATTCGTATAAAAATAAATGATGAATCAGATGAAAAATATAACACATTCCGAGAGTTTCATGTTAAGATTTTCAATACTGGGAAGATTGAAATACCTGGTATTCAGACGGACTATCACTTACAAACAGTCATGCAACATGTTCTTATCTATATTCAAAATGTAATCGATGAACCTATATCATATATTGGTGATTGTGATACTGTTCTTATTAATTCCAACTTTAATTGTGGATTTTACATAAATAGAGAAGTACTATTCGATATACTAAAAACAAAATATAACATCCAATGTATATTTGATCCGTGTTCTTATCCAGGTATTCAATGTAAGTTCTATTACGATAAAACACGAAATACGCAAGATGGCTCACGACCTGACATTGAAAATGGAAATAAAAATGATGGATTAGTAACAATATCATTTATGATCTTTCGAACTGGAAGTATCCTTATTGTAGGTATGTGCAATGAATACATATTGGATGTTGTATATAAGTTTATAAAGAACCTTGTTCAAACTGAATTTACAAATATATGTCAACGACTTTCTACACAAGAAGAACTGTCATTTGTTAAAAAGAAGAATGCTAAAATACGAAAACGAATGATTATATTTAATGAAAATATTCCAACATGCAGTAATATGAACACTATAATTAACATGCCTACGGAAAAATAGTACTAATCATCCATGTCGAATATTCTTCAAGAGTCATTTGTGAAGTATTAACACCTGACATATGATTATCACACTGAGTTGATACAATATTACGATAAGATGATATATTGATAGGTTTTTGTTCTAATACATTATTCAACTGTAATAATATACTTAAAGCATCGTTATAATATGATACACTAATCTCTACGTTAGGACTGTCTTCCATATCCTTACTAAATAGCACAATTATCATATTTTGTATAATTTGCTTATATTCATGCAAAACCTCCAGATAACGGTCAATGTTGGATTGTGATAATCTATTATTAGTTTGTATATTTGAGGTAGATACAAAATCAGATTGTGTGTAATCAGTATGTATATCGGGAAATATCTTTTTATACACAAACTGTGCTGCATCTTTACAGCCAATTGTATAGGGCGTATATACGCTAGAATTATATGTCATATCAATCATAGAAAGTTGAGTAATAAATTCTATATACAACCCAATCGCACGAGTTGTTCCTGCTTTAGCACTTTCTATACAACGTGTTTTGTGTAAAAGCATTGTATAAACATGTCCCACCACAACAATACCATATAAAATCCATTGAACAGAATACATTTTGTCATCCTTTGTTGATTGTTCTATTAAGCACTTAATATATTGGAATATGTGGTATCCATGGCCATTAAGAATTATGCGTAAATTATCCATGTAATATATATACCATCCTAAAATATACTAGATAGATAAAAGTGTATAAAGAAATTTGAATGTAATATAATAAAATAGATGTCAAGCTTTAATACTACAGCAGCTAGTACCGCCGATACACCAGCATCAACCCCACAACCAACCCAAGCAAATTATAGACTTCCATCTGATACAACAATGAAACATGCATGCAAAATTGCTATCGTAGAAGATAAGCCCATTATTTTAGATTATTGGTCTGCGTCATTAGATGGTAAAGCACTCATTGGTATTCGCGAAAATAAAGAAAAACTATTAGTCAAAAGTGAAGAAGAATATACGTCACCTATTGCAAAGTTTTACAAAAGCACCTCGGAATATATCATTGTTACTGAAAACTCAATATACCTAGTGTCATCTGACATACCAAATCGTTCTATTTCTTAATTGAACATAAATATTCAAAGGTGTAGATATATATTTTATCCATGATCGGATACAATATATATATGAAAAAATATAGAGAAAATCACAATTATATACGTAGATTATGCAACCACTTATCCAATCGTATTGTAAAATGGCATGCTTCATGCTTGTCCGCAAAAATAAATACAATCTATGTCATTGCCACCCGTTCTGTAAATTGTTAAATAATACATTAAACGGTAAATCCGGTGCATATATCCAAGGACCATACATAAAATATCAATCAAATGACTGTGATTGTATTCATATATGTAAACATACTCTGACCGGTATCACTATTATAAAATAACTCATACACCTTCAGCGGTGTTATCATACGACGGCTTTGTTTCATGATATGGAACTAAAAACTTATCTCTTATCTCAATCCCTTTCACGTAATCTGTCTGTATAAAAGGATTCATTCCCACTTGACGCATCATTTCTCTCTCTGCTATTTTTGAAGAAGTAATTTCTCGTTTATTATCACTTCGCTTAAACATCACATTTTCTTCTTGTACAGATACTTTCGGAGAAGATGGTGGTTCATCTTTAGATAATACCAATGGAGAACGCTCCACAACATACGTAGTTTTACCATCTCTCCATTTCCAACATGTCATTTGTTTAGGTATTCCATTATAATTAGAAACAGACATGAGTACTACTCATATACTAAGAGATTTTGCTTGCTCAACCTGAACGTAGATTTATTTTTTGATAAAAATGAAATATTTACATATTATATTATTACTATGAGCGCGCATACAAAAAAACGTGGCAAAATGAATAAAAAAAAGAAACACACTCGTAAAAGGAAACGGATACAATCTCGTGGAAAAAAACTACTCATACAAATATCAAATAGCGCATCAGAGTCTATTCGTACTATGTAACCCTAATTATGTGTCATATGAATATTCAATATTACTACATGATTGAGAAAACGGGTCATTTACATCAGGAACGATATCTTCAAATATATCAGAAGTAAATACATTATCAATAGTATCTTCTTCATCGTCACATTTATGAAGAACCATTTGCTTTGTTGTTCGAAATGCTTCTACACCACGTCTTCTTTTTGCTAAATTACATCCAAGACATGATATCACGACATTATCATATGAATGACGAACATTGTTATCTATTCGATCTAAAGTCCATTGCATTGTATCCCGAACAATATTATACAGCAAAAGAACCTTTTCAGAACAATAATAACACCTTTGACCAGATTCTATTAACTTTTTCACAGTATCCTTAAATGTAATATGGACACCATCATCTACCCGTTCTTGTAACCGGTCTTGCGATAAATACCCACTTAACTTATCCTTGATATTTCGAGTAAATACAGGAACTGCATCCACATATTGTAATGGTATATCTTGCTCACAATTATTCATATATTTAATAATATCTACCTGAACTTGATACGTGTAAAAAGACTCATCTAATTCAAACTTTCGACTCACCACATCTCTTTCATCACCTATTATCTTCTTCATTTGATACTTATTGTTTTTTCCGCTTATTGTTATCGTTTTCATACCGTATATATGTATACTATGTATATTGCATTATGCACTATATTAATATCTAAACGACTTAAACTTAAAGCGGAATTATAATACATATGGACACACAAAGAAATACAACCCTAGAGGGGCTAGAGGAGGACGATGTTATATCATCGTATTACATTTGTAGAATATGCGAATGCTTATATTATAGTTCTTCTACGGTAGACTGTAGATCGTGTAATAACGTATCATGTGTAATGTTATTTCAAGGAACAACAGTTGATAATGCTATTGAAGAAAAACGAAAACAATATGGTTCTCTTCCTGAGGAAGAAGAGGAAGAGGAAGAATGTGTTGAACTAAAACACTTAAAATATAAATCTATGGTTCAAGGTGGCACTCGAAAAGACATCGGGGGACGTAATAAAAGCGACTCGTTAAACATGTTAGATAAATTTCTAGAAGATGCCTCTGCATCCAATAACGCTGGACGGTGGAATAGATTAGATAAAACTATAAAACTGCAGAAAATTACAGAGTTTGCCGAGGTTTATGCAGAAAAGAATAACTATACATCTGAAGATAAGGCATCACTCATGACATACTTAAGAGATTGCTTAGATAAGAAAAAATTAATTAGAGTCAAGGACGTCGAATATGATAACGAGAACGACCAATTAATTTCGATTCCAGGTCTTCAATATAATAGAACTTCGAAAAAACACACTATAAAAAATGCAGATTCTAAACGTTCGTCAGTTACTAAATCACTACCGCAGCGCAAAACTGTCAAACTAAAACGAGAACCTGAAAAATAATTTGTACAAAAATAAATATTTGTTATTTTTGTACTTGTATGACGATTAACTATTATTCATTATTGCCTTACGATCTAGAACAATACCCTTACATACTTTGCTTGTGATACGAGCCTCTATGTCTCCATCGGATACTTTCAAAATATTTGTGATCAATCTATGATACTGTTTACGTCGAGAATCTGAACCACGAAAATGTTCAGGATATGTATCACGCCAATCATCTACCATGTTACCTAATAAACGACCTACTTTATATACTGAATTATTCAGACTTTTCAAAGCGGCTTCGTTGCGCTCCCAACCCGTCTCACTCTTCACACATACTGTATTACGTCGAGCATCTGTACAGTGGATTGGTCTCTCTGTAATTGACATATCCTGTATAGACTCCATAATCTTTCGCACAACAGTAGCCGCATATCCATCCTTATCCATCCTATCTAGATCTGTCACAGTACACTCAATTGAGTTAATCACCTCTTTCAACGTATATGCATCTTTGCAGTCTTCGTTGAGAAAGACATTCAGATTAAACTGATTATTGTTGTTTGTAGTATTGTTGTTCGTGATTATTTGGGATTCTTTCAGACTTATAGCCTCTACTAACTGGCGCGTCTGCTCCGCATGCGCTTCCGCCTGTGCTTCTAATAGTTGTTTAAACATCTGTGAGTTATCAGCATCCTTTACCTGGTCCATTGCCTCTCTTCTCGCTTCTTTCATCATAGAGGCCCTCTCCTTTTCTACTTTTTCATTTACCATAGCTTCAATAGTAGCAACCATATCCATATTATCGTCAGGCTCGGCTATAAAAGTATGAGAAATAGGAAACACACGATTAACCTTCTCAGTAGTCTCAATATCGTCAATAATACATCGCTTTTTATGATACCATAATGCACTACGACTGGCGTAATTTTTTCCACATTTGCACACGTGTTTTGAAATCTCTCGATTTTCGCGCTCGTATTTCGCGTTTTTGCCCCCATTTTCTCGTATTTCGCGTCCATTTTCGAACAAAGTGTTCGAATTCACCTTCGCTATGTGTTTTTCGCTTATCATGTGACGGTCATAATCTGACTTGTATTTACAAACGTAATTACATGCGACACAACTCAGAATTTCGTCATTAGGTTTGACAGAATTCTCTTGATTTTCGCGTTTTTTTAAGTGTCTTGCAGTGCGTAAGTGTCGATTATAATCGAATAATCTACTGCATGTATAGTTACATATGTCACACTCGTATTTCGCGTCGTCATTTTCGAACATTGTTCTAATTTGTTCTAATTTTGTTCTAAAGTACGTACAGACAATAATCGGCCGAGTACTCCGTGAAAATCGAAAAATCTCTCTTATGCAGCAAAACATGAAAAGTACCCCAATGTTTATCTGCATAAGAAATTTTCAAATTTAATTTCGCAAAGCTATATGAAAAATTGTAAAACGACATTTATTTTTGTCGACTTAGACTTTCTTGAGAGACTTTTGGAAAAGAAAAATGAAATTTTTTTGTGGGTCGGAGTTCCCACTTTTGAAGATTTCTATTTACAAGGATTATTTGTATTGTTATATAGAAATTGATTTCTACATAGACGTACCTCTAGTAAGTAACTAACTATAATTTACAAAAAGTCATTACATAGATGGATTTGCTTACATATTTAAGTGATTTGGATGATTTGACAAATATAATAGATTCTTTGGAAATATCACCTACAGATACGGTTGATACCTTTAATGCAGATGAACAAATAGATATGATAGGAACAATAATGCAACTAATGTACGATTATGTACTTGAAAATCCAGAACATATTCAAAATCCATCATTTCATAATGATATGATGGAATCAATCGAAGAACTTCTACGATTAAGTATTGAAAACGACAGTGAGCACGGTGATATAGATGATATCGATGATATAGGTGATATAGTAAATCATGCAATTGAGTTATTCTATATGCAAGTGATGCCTAAGCGTTCAATTGATATGACAGAATCAAAAAAGCAACAAGCCAATGCTCCTCGTTCTCATAGAACAAGACAAGTATTATCTCGACTTCAATCAGTTCCTCAGCCTGCACAGCGCACTAAGGAATGGTATGAATACAGACACTCACTAATTACAGCAAGCAATGCATATAAGATATTTGATAGCGCTAGTTCTCAAAATCAACTTATATTTGAAAAATGTTCGCCTCTTCCCACAACCATAGAAACAAGTCCAAAATCATCGTTTCCAAATGAGACTACAAATGACAATATACCTATTCCCACTGTAAATGTAACAACACCAATGCATTGGGGACAAAAGTATGAACCAGTATCAACTATGTATTATGAGATGATTCATAATACAATTGTAGGAGAGTTTGGATGCATACGTCATCTCAAACACAACTTCTTGGGTGCATCTCCAGATGGAATTGTAGATGATCCAGGCAGTGATAAATATGGACAAATGCTTGAAATTAAAAATATAGTAAATCGGGATATTACTGGTATTCCATTAAAAGCATACTGGGTACAAATGCAGTTACAACTAGAGGTGTGTGACTTAGACGAGTGTGATTTTCTAGAAACTCGCTTTAAAGAGTATGTTGATAAGACGGCGTTTCTAGAAGATTGTGGCGATGACAATTATTTCACTAAGACTTGTTCTGGAAAATGGAAAGGAATACTATTATACTTTATTGATAAAAGTGGAGTTCCTGTATATGAATATAAACCATTTCAAATGGATAAAGAAGAGTATGATAACACATGGGAACCCCAACAAATGGAGAAACACTCCAACCAAGGACACGTATTTATGTGGGCATCGTATTGGTGGTTAGAAGAAGTGAGTTGTGTCATTGTGGAAAGGAACCGTATATGGTTTTCACTTATCATTGAACAAATAAGTAGATTTTGGAATACAATCTTAACAGAACGTGAAACAGGATATTCACATCGAGCACCTGTAAAACGAAAACCCAAGGATGACGGACTTAGTCAATGTGTTATAACCATAGATGGAACGCTTATTGCCTCGACTACAGATACGAACTCACAAAATATCAGTTGCTCATCCCAACAGAATACAATAGATAATTATCTAAGTCGTTCTCCTGATAATGTGATACGTATTCGTACACGTTCATTTGAAGAAAATAACAAACTACCTGACTCAGAAATGAAATAATATATAATGATATATTATATAATGAATCAAAATCAAAATCAAAACGCAAAATCTGATAGCAAAAAAACTGCTAATCAGATAGAAAAAGAACGAAGTATCATAGGACTATACGATACTGCTTATAGACAAAAAGACCTTCCCAAATACCTATTTGGGATTTTAATATATGTTATAATTTTTGTCATCATTATTCCTTATTTGATGATATATAATGGGGTTTCTGAAGAGATAATATTAGCATACGTACCAAACGTGGACATGTTAGCAACTATTCTTGGATACGATGGAGGTCCGTTTAGCAATATATGGAGGTATTTGTACAATCCTAGTAACATATCAATGATTGGTTTTGTTAGTACAACATTAATGAATTATTTTGCCTTATTAGGAGCGACGTTTATTGTAGCATGGCAGACCCATAAACATAAAAGTTGGAAACGTGGGTGGTCAGCGGCCTTTATTTTTCTCCTAGTGACTTACCTAATTCCAGGAAATCTCCTAGTAATCTTACAAAACAAAGTAGCAAGATATATAGAGAATGTTTATGGAATTGGTAACAAGTTACACTTTATGCGATATATTATAGTAGTATTATTTGGTCTTCTATTAGCGATATCTATTATATACACTGAATCGGTTATTATTCGTTTAACACGCAGTTCAATTGAACGAGGTATTCATCTAGTACATGATACTATGAAGTATCACTTAAAGGTACATAAATAAATGAAAACCAAAATATAGAGATATATATAGTCTTTACTATACATATGTCAGTTAGTTCCCACCACACCGACGACCCAATGTCTATCATGAATGATGATATGATGGTTATTAAGCGTAATGGTAACCCCGAAATTATTTCATTTGATAAGATTTTGCGACGTATAAAAAAATTAGGCCAAGAAGCTAATATTGTTCCAAGAACAAACAAATCTGGATCGGTGGGTATTAATTACACGTCTCTTGCTATGAAGGTGATTGATCAACTGTATGATAATATCCCCACAACTAAGATTGATGAACTTGCTGCTGAACATTGTGCGGCTTTATCAAGTACTCACCCTGATTATGGGGTACTTGCCGGTCGTATAGTAATAAGTAATCATCAAAAAAATACATGTGATTCATTTTACGAGACAACTCATAACATTTACCATTCATTGATGGATAACGATACACATATCAGTTTATTGAACCCTGATTATTTTGGTATAGTTGCGGAATATCGCGATGAGTTAGATAAGATGATAGTAGATGATCGTGATTATTTAATCGATTACTTTGGATTTAAAACATTGGAAAGATCGTATCTTTTACGTATTGACAACAATAGTGTAGAGAGACCCCAACATATGTGGTTACGAGTGGCGTTAGCGATTCATGGAAATAACATGTGTAAGGTGAAGGAAACATACAACCTCATGTCAAATAAATATTTTACTCATGCTACTCCAACCCTATTTAATGCAGGAACTTGTCACCAACAAATGAGTTCATGTTACTTAGTTGCAATGGAGAATGATAGTCTAGATGGCATTTTTGATACTTTGCACGATTGTGCGCGTATTTCAAAATGGTCAGGTGGAATTGGGTTACATGTCCATAACATTCGTAGTAATGGTTCTATGATTAGAGGAACAAATGGGCGCTCTGGAGGTTTAATGCCTATGTTAAAGGTATTTAATGATACAGCTCGATTTATCAATCAGGGTGGGAAGCGAAATGGGTCATTTGCTATATATCTTGAGCCGTGGCATGCAGACATAGAAATGTTTTTAGACATGAAGAAGAATCACGGTGACGAAGAAATGCGCGCTCGCGATTTATTTTATGGACTATGGGTTCCAGATCTCTTTATGGAAAAAGTAAAACTGGACAAAGAATGGTGTTTATTTTGTCCCGATACATGTCCTAATCTTTCTGAGTTAGTGGGAATCGAATTTCAAGAAAAATATGAATATTATGAGAATAAACGTATGTACGTAAAAAAGGTAAATGCACGTGATTTATGGTATCGTATATTGGATGCTCAGATGGAAACAGGAACACCATATTTACTATATAAAGACGCGTGTAATCAAAAGTCAAATCAAAAAAACCTAGGTATTATTAAGTCATCAAACTTATGTACCGAAATTATAGAATTTTCAGACAAGAACGAAACTGCTGTTTGTAATTTGGCTTCAATTGCGCTTCCAAGTTTTGTAAATAAAGAAACTCACGAGTTTGACTATGATAAGTTACACAATGTGTCTCAAGTTGTGACGGAAAACTTAAATAATATTATAGATTTTAATTTTTATCCTACTGATAAAACAGTTGTAAGTAACGCCAAACATCGTCCAATAGGTATAGGTGTTCAAGGATTGGCAGATACATTTGTTTTAATGGATGTTCCATTTCACAGTGAGAAAGCAAAGGAAATAAATAAACAGATATTTGAAACTATATATCATGGTGCGCTTACTCGTTCAAATGAACTAGCAATACAACGTAAAAATGATTTTATGGAAGAATCGACAACCGATTCGTCGTCGTCAGATGATTCTATAGACAAAACATCAAGTACAAGTGGTGCATATAAATCGTTTGTTGGGTCACCATTATCGTTTGGTAAGTTTCAGTTTGACTTATGGGATGTATCTCCAAGTGATAGGTACGATTGGGATATTCTTCGTAAATCCATTATTAGTTTTGGTGTTCGTAATTCGTTATTGGTTGCTCCTATGCCAACTGCGAGTACATCACAGATTCTTGGATTTAATGAATGCTTTGAACCTTTTACTAGTAATCTATACAGTCGTCGTACTTTAGCAGGTGAGTTCGTAATAACTAATAAATACCTTATGAACGAATTAATTTCTTTAGGATTATGGTCAGAACAAATCAAAAATAATATTATTGCGAATAATGGTAGTATTCAGCATTTGGAACAGATTCCTCGGCATGTGCGCGACAAATACAAAATTGCATGGGAAATACCAATGCGACATGTAATTGATATGGCTGCAGAACGAGGAGCGTTTATTTGTCAGAGTCAAAGTATGAACTTGTGGATGGAAGAACCCACCTATGCAGCATTGACATCAATGCATTTTTATTCGTGGAAAAAAGGACTCAAAACGGGCATGTATTATCTACGTAGAAAGGCTAAACATCGTGCTCAGCAATTTACTATTGGTCCAGAAACAACGAAAAAAGAAGGGATGACCGTATCCAATGAAGAAATATGTGAAATGTGTTCGGCATAATATTCAAAACCCCTTGCATATCCCAAATGTTTTTCGATGCCATTTTGTTATTCCATGACATCGAATCCCGTCAAGATGTTTCTTGGCACCATATCCTTTGTTAGACGCAATAGAGTATTTTTCGTCTAATTCAGGATTTTGCTCACACATATCAGCAATATATCTATCTCTTTCAACTTTGGCTACGATAGATGCCGCAGCAATAGATGTGTATAGATTATCCCCTCCTTTAATACATACATGGTCGTAACATGTCCATTGTCCTTTATTTTTATCAAAATGCATATGTGGTTTAAAGTAATTTCCATCAATAAGTAGAATAGTTTTAGTAGCGTCCAAGTTATTACGTTCAATAAGTGTTTGAACACAAATATGCATGGCCTTTTGTGTTGCTTGTAAAATATTAATATCATCAATCACATCTTCATCTTCATAGCATACCTCGTAATCAATACAGTTTTCAATTACATGATTATATGCTTCATTTAATCGTGAGCTAGAAGTGAATCGTTTGCTATCTTTCATTAGTGTATGGTTAAACTCTCCTTCTCCCAGTTTAGGTAAAATTGTCCCTGCCACATATACCCGCCCAAAGAGTGGTCCTCGACCAACCTCGTCTATACCAATTTCTGTAACATCAGAGTTGTCGGCATACCTTGTAGATAAAGTGGTTGGCATAATTGTATTGGTTCTATAGTATTCTGTTATTAATGGGTATCTTCTTCAATATTAATTCAATTTATAGTTTATCTTATTTTTTTTGCTTATTATAGTGTATATCACAGTAATGCAAGAGAAAAATCACATGTTTATGATATTCGGGGCTATTATTGTAATAGCGTTACTTTATATGATGATTATGCCTACGTCATCAAGCAAGTGTACTCGTGAAGGACTTGAAAATAATTTCGAAGCAGAAGTTCTTAGTGTTATAGAATCCAATAATTCTGGACAAGCCGCTAGTTCTGGACAAGCCGCTAGTTCTGGACAAGCCGCTAGTTCTGGACAAGCCGCTAATCCTGGAGTTGCAAACAACTTCGCATCAGAGGTTCTTGATGTTATAAACTCCAATAAATCTAAAGAAACTACTACACCTGACAATCAGTTAGATAACTACAACTATTTTACCAAAAATAGCATCCCAACTGTATATTATGGTCCTGATAACTCCACTGCAAGAGTCACTGTATCAGGTGGCGAAAATGATGAAAGTGGTAGTCCAACCAAACAGTATAGTATGACAATAACAAACGCAAATGGTTCGACTGTAACTTATGCCATGGATATAGATAGTGGTAGTGCTGCTATTGATCCTTTAACAAATCTGCCGCAATCTACAAGTACGACTTATAATGCATCTGTTGTCCCTAGTATCGCTAACACCAGATTTGTTGATAAGGATGGAAATATTGCTAAGATTTTTGTTGCATCGAATGGTCAGTATGTTGTTCAGACTGTTCAAATAGATGGATATTCTAAGGTATATACCAGCACAAATGTTTATACTTATGACCAAAACAATGCTAATTCCTTTTTGGTTGGTGATAATGTGAATGAGGTTACACCAATTATCGAAGAACAAAACAATACCAACAGTCTCATTAATTCCTTACAAAATAATTACATATCTTCTACACAAGCAAGCACTACTAATGGTATTCCTGGGCGCATGATCCCATATGGACAAGAAGACCTTTATATTCTCAAGTCACAGATAGTCCCACCTGTCTGTCCAAGGTGCCCTACAATCATTGCAACAGAATCAAATAAAAAGGATACATGCCCCCCCTGTCCTTCATGTGCAAGATGTCCTGAATCCACTGATTTTACATGCAAAAAAGTGCCTGATTATACAAGTAACACAATAACAGGTCTTACAAGTAACGTAACGGATTTCCCCAACAGCTATGGGTCAGGTAATGGTTCAGGTAATGGTTCAGGTAATAATACTACATGGGGGCCATCTTATAGTAACATTTCGACACCTAATGGAGCTAATGGTTCCACTTCAAACTATAACCAATATAGAAATAATACCCAGTTCACACCTGTTCCTGTGGTGAGTAATTTTAGCACATTTGGAATGTAATTGATAACATTGTTATAACATGATAAAAATACAATAGTATTGTTATCATATATCATCAGTAATTATACAATATTAAATATGCTATTAACTTTATCTTGAACTTTATCTTCTTTGGGGGGTTCAAAACTATCACCAACTATTTTACCTCCAAATGTATTTAAATATACTATCTCTGCCTCTTCTTCTTCAGTATATCTATAATCAGGCGTAATCATATTTTTTGATTGTTTACCTTCTTCCTCTTCCCAGTAACAGTTATTACAACGGAAACCTTCTTTAATTTCTCCATCACGAACTCTTTCTAATAATATTTTACATCGAATACATCGTGAATTTTCCTCTTCCTCTTCTTTATTTGCATATGTTCCATCATCTAATGCATAATCTTCAACATTTTCATCTTCTGGAACCAGAACACAACCATCAACAATATAGTAACGTGTTTCATCTAAGCACCATTCACCCTCTTCTTCCATGTATTCAGTGTCACCACTGTAAAGACTTGTAATTGTGCTGTCATCATCTTGATGCTTGTTACATGCACAGTCATCTGTACAAACAGTAGGTTCATTATCTTCTGTATCATCATCACTATCGCTGTCATCACTTGGGTTCATAGACTTTACAATCTCACGCATTTCCTCTTTAGTGTAATCATCTTTGTTCTCCAGTTTGACACCGTCAAACCATCCATCGTGGGATTCAATGAACTCGCAACCGTAATCCTCAAGAGATACATCATCCATGCGAATGATATTCTTACGTTGTTCCTTTGTGATCTCAATACAACATTCTCCCCATCTCCATACGGTAGTATATTGAAGTGTAGCGTCTTTACCTGTTGAAAGTGTTTTCGTATACTCCCCAACTTCGAGAAACGAGTTTTTATACTTAGGAATTGCGATATACCTTTTGGTTGTGATTTCTTGTTCGTTATTCTCCATATTGTAAAACGTAGTGATATGATAATATTACAATATTAAAAAAACATTCAATTTTGGTTGGGATATCCTAGTGTGGATGTACTCTTGACTGAGGTTTGAATATTGCACGTGCCATATATATAGTTATCACTGAAAGGAATGATATTGGAATTATTGCCTCTGCTGCCATTATAGTATTTTGTATATGTCGTATGGTCTGAAAGACATATACAAATCAATTCTGTTTATCCAGGAACAAGTTTTTTCTTTTCACATTTTTTATCCATCTGAAATGTATCACCCGATGAATTTTGCGGAACAATCTTAATAATACACTTGGACTTACTACCTGCATACAATGGTTCAGTACATCCTCTTTCACCCCTATTTTTATTAGATCGAGTTTTTTTGTTCTTTTCCCTAGCGCTTTGTTTTATAGTTGCAGATGCATGTTTTTTAATGGTTTTTTTGTTCCACAGATCGTTTTTAGTTGCCGAACTACATCTTGCTCTAAAATGTTCATATCTTTGTCGGACATCCGAATACGTAAGTCCTGACTGTTTTTTTAACATCTTATTTATTAATTCATGTAAGTTGTATATATATCGCGAAAAACTATCGCGATTTTTCATATCACTCATTTTCAATGGAAGACTCTTGAAGTTATTTTTCAAGTTCATTCTACAATATTTACATGGAAGAACGTGTGTCAATTTAAGAATAAAATCCCTATATGTTTTCTTATCTTCCTTTGTAGGTTCAACCGGATAATTAAAACTAATGGTATGTAGAGAATGCCATAAACTAGGACCCCATACAGTAGTAAGCATACCATCTCCACTGTTAAATTCACGTTTTGAATAAGTTTTATCTCTTACTCTTCTAGTCTTATTAGTAGATGCGCTACGCGCTCTTTTACTCATCGTTTTTGTCATACGCAGTAACTATAGTACATGTACAAAAATAATTTTACTAAAATATTGACTTGCTACATTTTGTTATGACAATTATTATACTTTTCTAATGATACGACTTTTGAAATTTCTCGCAAACTAGAATATTGTTCTGCATTAGACGTTATATTTTCATTAGATTCGGTTGATGCGACTAGTTTCATAATATGTTTATAATATTCGTTATCCGACACATATTCTGTGCGGATAATATTTACCAAACAACCATCAGTAGAACGAAATATCATATGATAGTTAATATGATAATATTAAGTGTTTGTCTTTATGCGTATTCATTCGTCAGAGATATGAAATATAAATGATAGAGTACATTATAGAACGATGTTTGAATTGTCAGATTCTCAGAAGCGAAATCTTTACATTGGCATAGCCGTTGCTGTATTATTAAGTGTAGTTGGATATGTGATATATCTGTATAGTCGTCCTAAACTTTTAACTCAAATTAATGGCGACTCTGTTGAAGACCAACAAACATCAAATGCTGATGCTGAACTTATATTCTTCTTTGCTGATTGGTGTCCTCATTGTAAAAAGGCAACTCCTCATTGGGAAGAAGTAAAGAGTTCTTATTCCGGAAAAATTATTAATGGTTATACCTTAGTGTTTACAGAGGTTGATTGTTCTAAAGAAACGGACGAAATGAAGAAAACCACTGCTGAGTACGAGATTGAGGGATACCCTACTATAAAGTTGGTTAAGGATGGACAAATTATTGAATACGATGCTAAGCCCGAGAAGGATACACTAGAGAAGTTTATCAATACAGTTGTTTAGGTTAATATAATAGTTATTTTTCTATCATACTATATGTTACAAATTGTTATGGTAATAGGTAATATAGTATGATTGACTTATTTAGTTTCTAATATATCTGAGTCATTGATTTCTTTGAGATGTTGTGATTCCAAAAATGCATTTGCCCGTTCTCGACCTATTTCTAATAGCCCATTTCGCAAGTCCATATCAGAAAACGTGTTTTGTATGCTAGTAAGCGTAACATTTGGGATAGGAATAGATACATATACTGGAATGTTTTCGGAGTTACCATTATCCTTAATACGATTTGACAAGTTTGCAACCATACTGTATAACAGGTTTTCAATATATTCAAACAGCGATGATTTTTCAGTAACCTCTTCACGACTATCTTTTATTTGGTTTCCTATTCCTAAAATCTCTGACTTGTTTGGGTATTTTTTTAGACACATATCCATAGGATAGTTACATAATAGTCCTCCATCAATATAACATTTACCATCATGAAATATTGGCGAAATTATAAGTGGAAATGCTGCAGACATCTGCATTGCAGTAAGAACTTCCACGTTAGGATGTGTTTCATGTGATATACTCATAAAAGTAAATGATGATAATTCTGTCGTACAAAAATGAAGATCAACACCTGTTAATTTGTATAATTCTCCCATAGTAATATTCATTTCGATATCTTTGCTATCAAAAAAGGGTTTAAAAAACGTAGCAAAAAAACCGTCACCATAAAACCCTTTTTTCATAAAAATATCAAATATGTTAGCAAGATTCACATTGTATACATCTGACCAGGGACGTTTTACTAGATAGTCGACAATTGTTTCCCATGAAAACTTTAGCGCGACAAGAACTGCGATCATTGAACCAGCAGAAACTGAATAGATAGCTGTTATATCATCATTATTCCATATACCAGCATCATGTAGTTTTTGTAATGCACCTACAAGACACATACCTGCAGTTCCACCTCCAGGAAGGACTAAATGTTTAATTGTCATTTAATTTACATGATGAGTTCTGTCTATTATATTTTTTCCATATGGATGTATATGGAGAACATATTTACTATAACTAAAAACGAGGACCAATATAATGATGATGTTGCAACAAGTATCAACATTAATGATCTTTATGAGAAAAAAAGAGAACGTGATTTTGTACAATTAAAAATATTCAATAAGGTGTTACGTCGAATCCATACTAAAATCCAAGTTACATCGCGTCAAAAAAATGCAGAGAAGTTATGTTGGTTTGTTGTTCCAGAAATTATGCTTGGCGTACCATTATATGACCAATCTGGATGCATTGCATACGTGATGGACAAACTTAAGGAAGACGGGTTTATTGTTAAATATGTACATCCTAATACACTTTTCATTTCTTGGGGACATTGGGTTCCTAATTACGTCATAAGTGAAATAAAAAATAAAACAGGTATCGAATACGATAATAATGGTAATATAGTGAATCAACCTACTATTCAAGGAAGTATGGAAATGAAATCAGAAACCAATCATATGAATACTACAGGTGAACTTCCAAAATCCAATATAGTACTCAATACAAAACAGGGAACTTTTCAGAAAAAACGTGATTCGACGGTTTATCGCTCAACAGATAACTACAAACCACAAGGAAACATGGTATATGATAAACATCTTCTGTTTGATATGTCGAAAAAAACTGGGAACTAGATAAATCAATTATGCGTAAAGGAGAAGATCAAGTTTTTCTTCTAGATTTTTTATTTGTTTCTTGTTACTCTCTAGAGTTTGTATGGTATGTAGCGCAACAAACATCTCATCACCAATCTTATTATCAAGTTCGCATTGTAATGTCATATTTGCAAGTAGTTTATGAGCCTCTGTTGTAATTTTTGTCAGATCACTTACAGTAAGGTGTGCGCGAACACGTGGAAGACGTTTTCGTACACCATAAACGGTTCGTGTACCAAAAACAAACATTTTATTAACTAAATCAATAAGTGAATGTTGATTTGTAAGCACATTTGAAATCATTTTTTGCAAATGTTCAGCAAAGTCTGAAAGAAGTTTATCTTTTATTTCGTTATTTGTATCATCTTCGTAATTATCAACAGATGTAAATGATTTTTCACAATTGACATCATCCTCACTGTTAAACTTACATATAAATAGAGGTTTATGAGAACTAGTCATTTCATTATCTGAATTGTTTTTTTCATGAAGCGGTATATCGCTAAACCGCTTTATGTTCTCAGGAACAGAATCTTTACCTGTAAATGCTGTATAGAATCTTTTCAAATCATGGTGGAACGCTTCTTTCGTCTCGTTGCTCATACCTAAAAAGGCTCCTGTCTCTGGATCATAGTCGGTATCAAAATATAATTCATACAGTTCAGGGATTCCATAATGATTACCAAGTGTAGTTACATCCACAATATTTGTATCCACCTCAGATGTGTTATCTGATGCGTTATTGATAAACTTAACTGCTTTAGCAAACTTTTGAATACGAGAACCACAAAAACTAATTCGTGACATAGAAAAATCGGGCGATAAAACATCATCTGTATCACCTGCAACAGTTTCAGTATCACCCTCGGGATATATAGCAAGCGAAATGGCAACAAGCACTCTTGCAATGTTTAAGTAAAATGCAGTTACCTCCTGCTGTGCCGTCTCTTCATTTTGTGTTTCACCGTCTGTAACATCCATAATACGTTCCCGTTTAGAAATAGCTACATCTGGTTGTATTTCTTTTGTGATTTTTGATACTAGAAGATCTGATTTGTCTGTTCCATTCTTTGTATTTTCACCTAGGCGTTTCATATTCGCATTGAATATAATAGAGGCTGCAATAAAATCAAGATCGTCTGCAGTAACCACATCCATTTCTTCTATTGAAGAAGTATCGGATACATTTGTATTATCAATATTAAGCTCACGTTCAGAATCCGTCGAGTCTATACTTGAAAGGACGTTTCCCATCAAACAGATATATATATAGTACGTTCGGGTATTTTTATGTAGATATCATGTTATTAGTTAGAATTGAATTAAATCCGCCATTTAATTATCCATAATCAAGGTATCTAATGCAACCATTAACATTGCGACAAAAGACAGTAAAGAAACAAAAGGAGAGGGTTTCTGCTACAGAGAAGGCTAAGATGTGGAATATCTTTGATAGTGAAGTTGTATCCAATAACTCACAAACAAAAAAACTAGAATGTATTTATCGCGACTGTGGTAACCGTGAAAACTGTGACCAATGCATGTCATCTCTTGCATTTTCAGACGAAGGCTTTCTTACATGCACAAATAATAAATGTGGTATCATCTATAAAGATATTATTGACCAAGGTGCAGAATGGAGATATTATGGTGCCGATGATAACCAAGGAGGAGACCCTACACGATGTGGTATGCCTATCAACCCTCTTTTGAAAGAATCATCCTATGGATGTAAGATTTTATGTGGTGGAAATACATCATATGAAATGCGAAAAATCCGAAGATACACAGAGTGGCAGGCTATGCCATACAAAGAAAAATCACAGTATGATGAATTCCAGTTTATATCTACCATGGCGCATAATGCAGGCTTATCTAAAATGATTATTGATGACGCGATACGATATCATAAAAAGATTTCGGAATATTACTTAACATTTAGAGGTGACAATCGCGAAAGTATTTTAGCCGGTTCTATTTATGTATCATGTCGTATTAATAATATGCCCCGCACACCTAAAGAGATTGCGACAATCTTCCATTTGAATGCTACAAATGCAACCAAAGGATGTAAAAATGTACAACAAATCATTAATATTATTGAAAAAGATTTGGTAAAAGAGGAAAAAACAGTATTTAGCAAAACTACCTCGAGTGACTTTATTGAACGATACTGTAGTAAACTTAACATAGGTACCGAACTTACAAAACTATGCCAATTTATTAGTATTAAAATTGAGCGTGTAGGACTAATGCCTGAAAATACACCACATTCCATTGCAGCAGGTATCGTATTCTTTGTTATTCAATTATGCAATCTTAATTCAACAAAACGTGACGTGAAACACGTTAGTGATATTAGCGAAGTTACCATTAGTAAGTGTCATAAAAAAATAGAGAAACACACCAATGAACTTGTTCCAGGTGCAATCTTAAACAAATATGCAAATAAACCTACCATGACAGCTACATAGTTACTCTAGATATTCATGTATTTTATACACGTACTATAAGTATCAGTACGTGTATATAGTTATGTCTAATTTATACTACCAACAAACTCCGATTGAAGAATATGAATTTATTGTAACACTTGCTATTTTTACACATGGTTTAACAACAACATTAAATATTGATCCAAACGTTGTATCTATGATAGATAACACTCGTATGTATATGATTAGTCCAAAGTTTGGTGCAGCATATGGAAAATGGGCTACAGACACACACGAAAGTGGTGTTTATAATCATCTAAAAAACATATATCAAAAAACACACGATTCTAATGTCATTTTTAATAACTTAATGGATGAATATGCAGAAGTTTCTCGACCAGACTACGAAAACAGGCGACCATATAAAGATGCTGAATTAGAAGGACCATTAGGAACGGTATATGATCCAATTAGTTTTGATAAAGTGTACACCATTCATGAAAACTCTTGTGTTGAAAAATTAATATCTTCGATATCAAACTGTCTGTATGGATGTGGAGGTATTAAGATTGTATCGATTCATAAACGAAAATATGCAAAAAATACAAATATAGAACTTATTTATCCACTTAAACATCATTACAATAAAAGCATTGATTTAACAAAATCAACCGACATAATGGAATTAACATCATACATGTTCAAGGATGGACATGTTATTGGAGATTCAGGATTAGATGTTTTATCAACTGGAGGACAAGAGATGACCCCTAAATCAGATGATTTTAGAGAAAAATACTCTGAATTTGTTAGTCAAGGTAATCAGTATAATCCATATAGAAATGAGAATGAAATCGAATTTATACGTTTATCACAATTAATATGGATTATGAAAAAATTGTTTGGAACAAATACCAACCTCAACGTGTTCGACTACTCATGCTCTAATCTATATAGCAAAATAAGTGAGAAAGAGAAATCTCTCTTTTCTGGATATGTTCGTGGAACAGATCCAGAATTATCTCCTCGATCATCAACACCTACACCTCGAACTATGTCTCCTATACAAGATATATCAGGACTAAGAGCAAGATCACCAAGACCTATCACCCCTATAGATAGCATGATGCGAGGAGGTAAAACAAAACGTAAGAAACGAAAACGTAAAGGAAGTAAAACAAAAATGACATGTAAAAAGAGACACACTCGTGTTAGAAAGCATACCAAACATAAGAAACTTAAGAAAACACACAAAAGATACCACTAAACTAATTACTTTGTAGGTGTAACTTCCGAACAAACATAGCGGTGCATAAGTGTTGTTGTAACTAATAACAACGCAGTCAAAATTCTAAAGCTAAATCGCGCATACACCCATGGTATTTGGTATATTGCAGCAGAAAAGAGTAGTGTAATAATTAAATCTATAATAGGTATATTGCCTAGACGATATGAACGGATTCCTTTACCTTTCTCACCAACCATATCTTTGTACATATTACAAACTCCACTTCTCATCTTTGTTATATAGAGAGAAATGTTTCTCTCTATGTATCATATATTATAGTATGTTACGACCATCAAATTCAAATATAAAACATACACCAACAAAAGAAGAACTACGTTTTAATGACAATATGAAAAAACACAAAGAACAGATAAACATTTTTTATAATTCGGGACGCAAGATATATCATGTTAGCGAAGATAATTTCCATCTAAAAAAGTATCGTTCCACTCCTAGAGAGAGTGAAAAACCAAGATGGAACTACTCTACATCGTGTAGCAATAATAGTAACCGAGGAGGACAACCATGGAGAATTGATATGACACATTATATTAAATCAGATAGACAAAACATGAATCGCAACGCGTGCGATATTGAGCCTGGGTATAAAGGTATTATGGCACTTGATTTATCTGGAATACCACATAAATTTCGGGCTCAAGCAATTGAACAACACCATAAAAATATTCAGGAATACAAGGAAGAACAGGCAGCCCGACCTGCACGTGATAGGTATGAAAATACGGTAGAACGGGCAGAACATATCCATCGTATAGATGCAATTGCTGCAGATAAAAGGCGTAAAGAAGCACTCGATGCGCAACGGTTGCGCTACGAACATCGCGCAAAAGGACGACGTAAGTTTATTGAACAGAAAACGTTTATCAATGACACCGTATAAGGTAACCATAATACACAAACCGTGTAAATATTTATTCAAAATGTGATAAATATTTCACTATATACTCTTCTGATTAGAATACAAAAGTTCATTTTAGAAAAAGAAGATCTCTAAAGCAATCAAAGTCCAATATGCAATATCGTCGATTAACTTATTTCTTTCTTCTTCGGTAAGATTCGTCTCCGCACCGTCCAAATTCGCACCCGTAAAGTTTGTTGGATGGTGGCTTCCTTTGCCATCAGGCTGTACAGACGCCTTCCTCAAATCCGAATTCCTCAAATCTGTGTAGCTCATATTTGTGCCAGTGAAGTTCACCTCATAAAAAAAAGCATTCCTCATATTCGAATTACTAAAGTTCGCATTTTTTAAATTCGCAAGTCTTAAATTCACACGATAGTCGCCAGTCTTACTTAAATCCGCACCCATAAATTTCGCACCTTCCAAGTTCGCCCTTTCTAATCTCACACCAGGCATATATGGACCAACCCCATTGTCGCTCCAATTAACACCCTCCAAATTCGCATTATACAAATCCGCACGAGACATATTCGCACGCAATATCACACCATTATTATATGTCAATACTGTTGTATCCCGTAAATCAGCATGTACAAAGTTCGTATCCTGCAAATCACAACCAATGAAATTCGAACCTTCCAAACTCGTCCTATAAAAATTCCACCCACGCATATTCATACCACTAAAATTGCAATTATAGGCCAATCCGTATGAAAAATCATACGGAGCCGCGGCCAACACACAATTTCTAAAATCGCAATAGCGGAATTGCGCGCGATGTAATTTAGTACGAGTGTCAACCATTTGTCCTAATTTAACACCCTGCAAATTTGTCCCTACTATGACCGTGCCTATCATAGTTGCATTCTCCAAGTTCGCATCAGTCATATCTGCGTTTGTCATGCGCGCCTTACTCATATTTGCATTTTTAAAACTCACATTTGTAAAGTTTGCGTTATCTGCGTTTGTCCAACCCAAATTAGCATTGTCAAATATAGCACCAGTAAGATCTAGTTTATTCATAACGTTGTAATTCATTTTCGCACCATAAAAATTAGCACCCTGTACTTGGAGATTGCGCTTTCGTGAATCAATGCGATACGTATCGTAATACCAATAAAACTTGATGGGACTATTATATCGATCCCTACCACGATACCAGTTTGTGTAGGATAAATTCGCATTTTTAAAATTCACATTATACAACTTTGCATTAACCAACGTTGCATACTTCAAATACGCACCTTCAAAATTAACACCAGTCAAATCTTGGTTTCCAAAATCTATACCTACCAATATCGCATTACTCAAATCCACGTTAGGCCCAACAATATAACCAGCTATTATTCTGTATCCATCTGGTAATTTTGGTGTTCCTACTATATGTCCTGATTTTACATTAGTCAAGTCCACTTTTGACAAATCCATATTATACAAATGCGCAGTCTGCAAGTTTGCTCCAGTCAAATTCACATCAGGTCCAACAATATGACCAGCTGTTATTCTGTATCCATCTGGTAATTTTGGTGTTCCTATTGCTAATGTATTTCCTGATTTTACACCAGTCAAAGTTGAACCAGTTAAATCCGCACCAGTCAATTCCACATTAGAGAAATCCCCATTGTGAAAACTCTTATTTCTAAGGTTCATTTCAGGACCAACAATATAACCAGACCTTAGTTGGTATCCATCCGGCAATGAAGCGGGTACTCCATAGTTCCCACCTGAATCTGTAATACCACTAAAAATCGAGTTTCCAAAATCTACACCATGCAAGTTAAGACCATACAAAGCGCCAGTCAAAATCACCTCAGGTCCAAGGATATAGCCACCTGTCATATTACCACTCACATAGCTGTATTGAATCGGCATTGATGCGGGTTGTCCAGTTGTCTGATATGGAGGCATATTGGATATTCCAACTTTTACTCCACCAAAAAAAAATCCCTTGTTTTTGGTATCAACAAAAATCGTATTAGTTAAATTCGTACCCCGTAAGTCCACATACAACATGTCTGTATCAGTAAAATTTGCATATGACAAATTCTTATTAGAGAAATCCATAGATCTCAAATTCGCACCAGTAAAATTCGCACTAGTAAAATCCGATAAATCTCTATCCTGTCTTAACCCCTTACCAAAATTTTTCACATTTGACAAATTCACATTAATGAATTTCGCAGAAGACACATACACACCATTAAACTCTGCTAAATGCAAATTTGCATCAGTCAAATTCGCGTACACTAGATCCGCCCAACTCAAATCCGCACGAGTCAAATCCGCACCAGTCAAATCCGCACTTCTCATGTTCAAACCTCCTAACATCTTCGCATCCTTCAAACTCGTCTTAATCATCTTAGCATAATCAAGGCTCCCCTTCCACAAATGCACACCATCCATCTTCGCACTATTCAATGTCGCATTTGTAAAAGTTGTGCGCCACAATCTCGAACCCGTGAAATCCGCACCAGTAAAATCCAGACCACTCAAACTCACCCACTCTTCGTCGGGTTTCCATTTAGTGCCCCGCAAATCCGCGTTCATAAATGATGCACCAGTCAAAGTTGCACCAGTCAATTTCGTTCCTCGCAAAATGGCAAAACTGAAAATCGCATTTTTTAAATTCGCACCTTTCAAGTTCGCACCCTCTAAATTGGTATTAGACAAATCTGCACCCTCCAAGTTTGCACCCTCCAAGTTGGCATTCGGTTTAATATCATAGCCATTTATAGTAACCATGTTATTATATAATACACAAACAAAAAGTTTATTGAACAATAAAACCATATAAGGTAATCATCATACATAAACCGTGTAAATATTTATTCATAATTGTGATAAATATTTCACTATAGAGGAATTAAATTCAGTATCACGCCCCGAATAATTTCAGTAACACCCCCCGCGCTATATTGACAACCTCAGAAGTTTTTTCACGATCAGCCGTTTCAAAACCATCCGTATTCGCGCCCGCAAATTTCGCATGAAAAATACGCGATTCATCGAAATCCGCATCAACCAAAGTTGCATTAGTGAAATTCGCACCGCCCAAATCACTGTTTAAAAACACATTAGTCAAATCCGCACCAGTAAAGTTTGCACTGTGAAGTATCGGGGAGGCATACCTCTCCTTTTCGCTAACTCTAGCATCCTTCAAACTCGCATTAACAAATGTTTGGCCTCGAAAATTCGCAAAGCTCCAATCCACCCTTCTCATATTCGCATGAGTAAAATTAACACCAGATGATTGTAATATGAATCCGGGAGCAATCATCGCACCCATCGCACCCCTG
>Ga0315315_10000556_pt1 | contig 31818 bp, 22 predicted proteins | sample M140m3416metaG_FD_203699 | JGI IMG/M metagenome (GOLD analysis project Ga0315315, IMG submission 203699) | Ammonia-oxidizing marine archaeal communities from Monterey Bay, California, United States - M1 40m 3416 | ecosystem: Environmental > Aquatic > Marine > Intertidal zone | place: USA... | reverse complement strand
TGGGATAAACCTTCTGATATTTTTAAGAAGCAAGAGGCAATATAGTTAGTAACCTTAGGGGTTTCTTTACCTTCTTCTTCCAACTTATTTTTATTAGTAACATACTCAACTACAGCGAGTGAAAATTCTTTGTTATTAATATAGTGTGGCTTTTGCTTTGGATCTGCCATAGTTAAATCTCCATTATTAATGTTGTATAGGTACTATTATACCATAAATTCACTCATTTGTACATAGTTTTGTGAATGTTGTTTGCATGAATCCCTCATCTGTTTTATTAACGCTAACGCGTAGGGTGTCCCCATCATGAAAGTTAAAAAACTTTTGAACATTAAGCTCTTTATCAAGTACTAATGCTTTATCTTTTCGATGTATTCTGTATTCACAAAACATCATCTCATTTTGATCAGGTTTATATATCATTTTAATTGCCTTTTATTGCAGAAAGTCCTGTACAAATTACAGAAAACGTGGTATAATAATAGAGTGGTTCCGAGGGAGGGTAATATAAAGCTAATGTATTGTTCGTTCCTTTGTATCGTCATCAACTGATGGCTCCTCCATATCATTAGTAGGATCGATGTCTCTTAACATTTTGACATATTCCTCTAAACCTTCAGAGTCCGAATCGCCGACAGGCGTCTCTAAAGTTCTTTTCTGTGAAGCTATACTGATGTAAGCTTCTCTTATTTCAGCACTTATTTCGGCTGAATGAATAATTCTCGATCGTAGTATTTTAAATAGTGTTTGGTCCGAAAATTGGAACCAAGGAGTTAATTGGTATTGACCAACTAAGTTTTGAATAAGTTTAAATGGTCTTTCGACAACGTAATTTTCGCCATCAACTTTGTTAACCAAAGCGATGATGTCTTCACCACTGTATAATTTAAATTGTCTTACCGATATATCCATTAAATTTTTATCTCAAATATTTTATAATTAAACTTCTCTTTACTATATATGCTAATTCGTACACCTGCATGTTCTAACGTGTAATTCTTCTTGTTTTTCCAATGTAGGTCATCTGCAATATCGTACACTTTAGTATTTATACCATCTGCACTCTTCCTCAACCCTCTTCCTATGCTTTGTAAAACCCTAATTTGAGATTTACTTGGTGAAGCAAATACGATATTATGAAGACGCTTAATATTAATCCCAGTAGAAAAAGTACCCATGGAAGCAACAATAATTGCGTTATCTTGTTGCTCTGTGATTGATCTAATCTTCTCCCTAGTATCGACATCGGTTTCTCCTGAGACATAAAATAATTTTCTTTCCTCGGAACGAGGTAGTTTACTTATCTTATCCTGTAAAAGCGAGTGCAATGGTTTACCATGCTTCTCTACAAATTGAAATAGTATAAGTGTGTTTCCATCTTGGTCTAAAGCTAAATTACTAATAAAGTTATTCCGTGGTTCGTACTTTACAATAAAATCTAACTCATCGTGGTATTTCATTTTCTTCACAAGCTTACAATACTCGTCAGCATACTTTAAGAGCAATACCTGAATCTCTAATTGTGCTAATGTATTTTTATCCATTAACTCTTTAGTTGTTGTAACTTTATGTACAGGCCCAAACAAACCTTCTAAAACTAACTGATGAGTTAATGTACCATCAAGAGTTCCTGTAGTACCTACTCTGTATTTAGCTTCAGTACATTTTTCTAATATTGACGTTAATGACTTAGCTTTAAATGAATGTGCCTCATCTCCTATAACCATACCGTATTGTTCAAACCATTCATGGTGCATCTTATATATTGATTGCCATGTGGTAATAATGACCCTAGGTTTTATATTATATTTTTCTTTACCTGAGTATATTCTATGGCAGTTATCTTCTACATTCCAATCCTCAAGTTGAGAATAGTCGTTAAAGTCAGAATACATCTGTTCAACAAGTGACGTCGTTGGTACTACTAAAAGGACTTTGTTATCATACGTCTCTAAGTAATATCTAACAGCTAAATATATAATCAAACTCTTTCCAGAAGCCGTTGGTGATAGTAGAAGGCTTTTAGTTTTTGAAAGCAAGAGCGAGAGTGCCGTAAGTTGATAGTCATGGGGGATAATACCCTTACCGTTCACGCTAGGCCGTAATTCACTCATAAACCCTTCAATATCAATAATTTGTTCAATATCAGGCCTTGAATAGTACTCATCTTCCTCTATCTTCAGGGTGTAGTCCCTAACTTCACAAAATTCATTGAGGTATTGGAACAATCCACCATACAACGTCTTACGCCTAAGATCGTACAAGCGTATTTTACCGTCCCACATCCTATTTTTATACGCTGGCATGAATTTATACCCTGGAACGTAAAAACAGAAGTGTTCTGTTAACTCTTGCTCGATACCAGGATCAGTTAGTATCTGTATAAAGGTTTCGTTAAGTTTCTTAACTGTCACTATGTCCATTTAAATACCACTAGTAAACTTTCTCCACTCAATCATATTCTTAATAGTTTGATGTCTCCACTTAACATTATCTAAAATTTCCTTTAGTGTATCTGCAGTGGTTTTAAGATACTCAATGCGCGCCTGAGCTTTTTGAATATCAGGATCTGAATCGTAGTAATAATCCATATCACCCTTTAATACTTTTAACCCATTTAATGGATCATAATCCCAGCCTCTATCGTCAATATCTTCTTTGGACATTTTTCCATTATAGTGCAACCATTTATCTTTAAGTAAGACCTTAAATTCCATTTCTCTTTTCTTAAGATCTAAACGATTATGTGTTACAAATTCGAGGTATTTTGCGTGGAGTTTTGCTGAGTCTTTAGAAGATTCGTCAAGTTGCATTTCATCAATGTTTGAGTCTTTCTTCCACATTTCTAATATTTTTTCAATATCTAACATAATTAATTTCCTATACTACTATATATGATAGTAGTTATTATATAAATTCAAACGAGGTATATTTAAAAGTTACGTCTGCTTGTAAGTATTCAATTTCAGTAGCACCTGTTGTAAATTCAACACCACTTAAACTAATAGGAAAAACATCTGAGAACCTAATAGTTTTACTTACGTTATTGTGTGAGGTTAATATACTTAAAACGGCATCAGATTTAAATTGCTCTCCAACATTAACTATATTATGAATCCAATCAAAAGTTTCCTTATAGTTATCCATATCTTCAGTAATATTAAACTTAACAGTTAAATCATCGAATGTAATTCTGTCTCCAGTAAACCCTACATTAGCTCCTCTGAAAGGCATTGGTGCTTCAGCAATACTAATTGATGGTAAAGATACTGCAGTACAAAAGTATTCTAAATTAGGGTACAATTGATTGTCAATAGTAAATTTAAATCCAACAGGACTTAAATAGTTTTTATTTGAAGTTAGTGTAGCCATATAATAATCTCCTAATACTATTTATAAGTCTTTTAGCATAGAACTCAGACAAAAAAAGAGGGATCCTAAGACCCCTCTCCATCAGAATTAGAATTAACTAATTACGGTTTACACCATAATTCCGTCTACTCTAAATAGTCTGAAATATGGGTTGACACGGTTAGTACCCGCACCTGTAGCTGTTCCCACGAATGGGTTCTGCTGCATTCCATATCTAGTTTTGAATCCAATTCTTGGCTGGAAGTCATTCTCGCCAATCGCTTTAACCATAGTTAAAGGAACGTATGGGCAATAGAAGATACCTGCGTCGTATGGATTTGAACCTCTGTAACCTACACAAGCAAAGTCGCCAGTAGCATAAGGATCGATATATACTTTCAATCTACCGTTAAGAACACCAGCAAAAGTATTACCAGTATCGTCAACGTTTAAGTCAGTTGAAAGAGCAGGAGTGTAGTCTAAAAGACCAGCTGCTGCTAGTGCTGAAGCAACATCAGAAGAACAAAGTACAAAATTACCTTTTCCTCTTCTTGTTTCTTTAGCGATTACGTTAGCTTCTCTTTCGAGTTGCATGATGAGACCTTTGAATCTCTCAACCATCCATCTTCCGTCAGAATCAGTATTAACGTTAAATACACCTTTAAGTGCAACACTTGCTTGAAGTGCACCGATTTTAGCTTTAGTAAGAATAGTTCTAACCATCTCTCTGTTGATTTCCGCAAGGATTTCAGAAGAAAGAATATTAGCCAATTCGCCTTCAGCGTCTAGACCGTGGATTGCTTTAAGATCTTGAGCAAGTTCCATAGTGTATTCAGCTTTAAGAGCTCTTGAGTTAGCTAGTACTTGAGCTTTTTCGATTGAGAAAGCCATTTCGCCAAACTGGTTAGCACTTGAAATAGCTGAACCTGGTACGTGTGTACCTTTAGCTTCACCAGCTGCTGTTGTCATACCAGAACCGAAAGTAGATACAGTATCAGCTTCGTCAGCGATAGAAGTACCTGCGTCTCCAGAATCAGCTACACCAACCAATCCAGTAGGATCAGCTTGATGTGTACCAGTTCCTGAGAAATCAGTATCTGCTTCATTAAATAAAGCTTCAGTACCACCTTGAGTGCTGTACTTAGACTTCATTGCAAAGATTAGACCAGTAGGTCCGTTCATTGGTTGTACGCCTGCGATATCGTATGCGATAAGGTTAGGCATTGCACGTCTTACAAGAGAGATCAATACTGGATCAAAGTTACTAATGCTAGAACCAGTAGCGTTAGCTGCTGTTTCATTAATTTGAAAATCAGAATGTGCTCTGCTTTCTTGTAGTGCGATTTCTTGGTTTTCCAAGAGTCTAGCAGTAACAGCTCTCTTGTGCTTGTCACCGATGCTTGGAGCATCTTCGTGATCAAGGACAGGAGTCCATTTCTCTACTAGATTTTTATCTGCGTTAAACATTTTTTATTTCCCCTTAGGTTTATGTTTTATTTAATAGATTTAGTTATAGCTTGAGTGTAAGCAGCCATTGAATTAGAGATAGACTGAACTTCGTCAGCTTCTTGATTTCCAATTGCAGCATTTACTTCGTCAACTGATTCATTAACATCTTGCTTGAAGTATGACTCTTTAACAACTGATACTTTCATTTCGAAAGATTCAGCGTTATCGAATTCAATGTCTTCTACCAATGATGATAACTTCTCAGCTTCAGTTTCAGCCAAGCCTGAAGAATGTCTTCTTACGATTTCAGCTCTTTCTAAAGATTGAGTTGACTCGTATAAACGAATATTTTCTTCTGTGGTTTTATTGAGTGATTCCTCTAGCTCAGCAACCTGTGATGATAACTCATCTACTAGATCAACTTTACCTTCTGGAACTTCAATGTAATGTTCCTTGAATACTACCTGAAGTGCACTCATAAAGTCTTCAGCGATTTCAGACCTTAGTCCAGTCTCTACTGCTACTTCATTTTCTTTCATCCAGTTTTCAACAACATAGTTAAGGTATGAATCTACCTTTTCTACGAGTGAGCTCTGAATATCAGCGACTTCTTCTTCAAGATTTTGCGCGTATTCGCCTTCTAGCCTATCAATCTCAGCACCTACTTTACTTGCGTAAGCAGCTTCAAAAATTGCACCAGCTTTAACACGGAATCCATCTGACAATGTAGCTTCTTCAGCTACTAAGATATCCAAATCTTCAGAATAATCAGCAGCCTCTAGCTTAGCTTTAGGTGCTTTCTTATCTTTAGCAACAGCATCAATTGTTTTATCAACTGATCCATCGTCTTCTGATTCTTCTACTTTTGTCAATTTAGCATATAGCTTTTGCGCGTCTTCTTTTTTGGCCTTTTTAAACATTTCCAATGCAGCGTTAATAACACCAGCTTTAGTTTTAGGGACTACAGGTGCAGACTCTTCGACTTTTTCTTCGTCTTTTTTGTCTTCATCTTCGTCTTCTTCAACTTTTGCTTCGGCTACTACTTCTTCATCTAAAGCTTCTTCCTCGTTTCCAACTTCGTTTTCAACGAGCTCTTCTTCAGAATCTAGCTCAGCATCTTCAGAGATGTCTAACACAGCCTCTTCCTCTGCAACAGCAGTGGATTTAATTGCGTCTTCTAATGACATTTTATATTCTCCTATTAAGAATTAAAGTTTAGAGAGGAAATTTTTAAACGCTTTAATCTCTGCTTCAGCTAAATGCTTTTTAGGAGTACGCTTTATTTCAGTCTCAATTGATTCAATTTCTTGTGCAGTTAAGATACCGTTATTCCATATCCAATCAACACCTTCCATAATTCCATTGACAAATGCCTCTGGAGCGGAAGGGTCCTGGACTATATCTACAGTTGCAAGCATAAAATCCTTGCCCACGTAACTAGTACCATTCTTCTGTACAAGACTACCCATACCACGACTTGATACACCAAGCTTAACTCCACCTTCGAGCAAACCTTCAACGATTTGTCCCATAGGGGTTTTAAGAATTGATGCTTTTCCAATAACATTACTTCCCTCAAATTTGAGATCCGTAATCTTATGTGAAACTTTATCCAGGTTAATTGTTGGACCTTCAGGGTGATTTAATTCCCCTACTGCTCGTCCACTTTTCACCTGTTCGACTACGTATTTTTCTACCGCAGCCTCTAAAATTTGTTTTTCATATATGCGACCGTTTCTATTCTTTTGATCGGCCTGCATAAACACGCCTTCAATGACGTGCTGTTTGCCACCACTTTTGGTAGCTTCTGTATAACATTCGATATTACTATCGGTATATTCAGATATTAACTTCATAGTTGTTCCTTTATGACTCTTCAGCTTCAGAAGCTCGATCGGTCATTGTTGATGCTAAGTCGATTTTTTTTGCATCGAGTGCATCTTTTAATTTATCAGCCATAATGCTATTAAAGTTATCACTAGCTTTAACATTATCGTTACCTTTTAAATTATCAATTAATGATTCTATACTACTCATTTCAGTTCCTCTTGTTTATATATTTATAAGTTTTTATAAGTCAAGATCAAGGTCATCGTCATCTCCAGCATCTTTTTCTGCATCCATCTGCGTTCTAAGTGCCTCGATTTCGTCGTCATCTTGTCTAAGAATATTTTTTCGTACCCATTCATGTGATACATATTTACCTACATATTCATCAAGTGTAGCTAACATTTCAAATCTTTCACGAATGATTTCGGATTCTTTTAATTCACTGAAGTAATTGTCCTCAATGTAATTAAACGCTATATATTCTTTCCAGCTTCTCCAATCTTCTTTAGTAATAACACCTTTTAACAAAAGCTGTGTTTTTAATACTTGCATGAAGATATCAGAAAATCTTTTTCTTATTCTATCAATAAACTTCTTAAATTTAACTTCGTCTCTACTTATTTCAGTAGCTCTACCTAAGCTAAATTGTGCTTCTTGCTCTAATCTGTTCATAGGAACATTTAAAGCTTTATATAATTTCTTTTGGAAATAGATTATATCATCTATTTGCCCTAGGTTTTCTCCACCAGGAAGTGTAGATATTTCAGTACCTCTACCACCTTCTCTTCTTGGTAAAAAGAAATCCTCTAACATTGACATATGTTTTCTGTCGTCTTTTACATCACCAGTTTTAGCATCATATACTAATTTATTACGATACTTATTCATGATGTTCTGTAAGTACTCTTCAGCCTTACCCTTAGGTAAATTACCTACATCAATATAAAAAATTCTTCGTTCAGGAGCTCTAGATATTCTGTAAATAACTAATGAGTCTTCCATCATCCTTAACTGATTTACAGGCTTAATAGCTTTCTGTAAATGTGATAAAATTCTTTTACGGCTTGGATCTAACATACCTGATGTGCAGTATGCTATAGAATCAGGATGAATTTTAAGTCCTTGATTCGCTCTATCCATGTGTACATCTTGAAACATGAAATATTCATTAGATTTTTTAATTAACTTTGCACCCGTCTTAGGATCAGTTTCTTCTTCAATCTCTTTAATCTTTCTAATTTTAGTAGGATCAATATATCTTAATTCTTTTAAACCAGCTTTAGGGTTTTTATCATCTATAATCATATGATATGGTAATCTACCATCTACATACCATTTTCTAAATATATCATGTCCAGTGCTATTAAAGTTTAACAGCTCTAAAACATTATCAAATTCTTTTCGTATATTCTTCTTAATGTTATCAGATATTTTTAATCTATCCAACACAATTGCTACAGGAGCTGCATTAAAGTCTCCAGTAATAGCCTCGTTTACAATATCATCAATAGCAGCATCGCATTCAGGCTGAACTGAAATGTCTCTATACTTAAATATGAGCTCATTTTCGTTTTTTACTTTATCTCCATCAATATCAAGGTATTGGCCAAAGTGACCACCTGTGCTAATTACGCCAGTTCCTTCTGCTTCTGTATCAGGAACAAAAGAAGGCCTAATAGGCTCTTTACCTTTTCTATTAATCTCAAATCCGAACAATTCTGCCATAGTTTATACCTTTACAATAGTGACAGGGACGCAATTGTCCCTGCCATATTATTATTTATACGACTAAGAAGTAGTGTCAGATTCCCAATAAGTCACCTGCATCTCAACTGTGAACTCTTCGATTGCATTCTCAGAGTCATAGTTTAAATCAATTGCAGATAAATTAGTAGGATAACATCCTCTTACGTTATAAGTTTTTACAGTGTCTCCAGCCTTATTCAATTGCTCGATTACTACATCCGACTGATATTCAGTTGGGTTTGATAATCCAGTATTTGCGTTGTGCTGATTAATTCCATTCATCCATCGTTCGAAGCTATTTCTAACCTCAAATGCAGCATCATTGATAACAGTTAATGTAACTGGTTCAAAGGTTCTATCACCTGCTACTGACATCTTTCTTCCTCTGAAATTTAATTCAATGGGAGCGATTACAGAAGATGGGATAGCTACTGCTTTACACAAGAATGAAGTTAATTCCACATTTCCCTGAGCATAGCTAGGGAAGTTTACTGTAGCCTTAAACAAGTTAGGTCTTGCACCACCGCCTGTCAGCTTAGATTTAAAATCATCTATACCTAAAATTGCCATTATACTTCTCCTTAATTAGAGCCGGCGATTTCTGAAAAATCGACGCCTGTTCTAGTTGCTATAAAGTTCAAGGTAATGAAGTTAATAGATCTTGATGGCTTGATAAAGATATCAGCTACAAAACTATTAGAATCAATTACTTGTCCTGTATTATTTGTTTCGTCACAGATTACTTTAAAGTCTGTAACTCCTCTTCGGCCTTTAACATCCCTTAAGAATGGTTCCACTAAATTCCTAAATTGTGCTCTAGTGAATTCATCATTGAACTCAAAGAGTTGTCCCTTAGCAGCTGTTGAAATTGATTTTTCCAATACGATGAATAAACGTCTAACGTTAATTCTATCGAATGCTGAAGGTTTAGGTGATAAAGTTTTATCTCCGAATAAAATTGTTCCTTCTCCAGGGAAAGATACGAGTGGATTGACCTTAGCCTTATACAACTCATCTCTTTGTGCTAGATTAGGGTTAAATGCTAATTTGGTAACACCTAGTAGTTGACCTCTAGTCGAACCAGCTGGTGAGAACCAAGCATCTGCTGCTAAATCAGTACCTGCACATAGTCCAGCAATGTGACCTGCGCCACCGATCCAACGATACTTATCATTGTACTTATCGTACACATATAAAGCACCTGAATCAGCTGATCCGTATGAACTCTTAGTTACTGTTCCGACCCATGTAGTTACATTAGTTAATGCAGTACCTGGTGCGATACCTGCTGTTGAAACAACAGGAGGTGAAACAAAAGCCATACAGTCTTTTCTGGCTGCAGCCATAGCAATTAGTTTATTAGCAATTGTTGCTCCACTAGCATCTGGATAAGCAAATAGTAAATTAACATCTACTGTTTCTCCGTCTGCTAAAAGATCGTATGCTGTTGATATTTCACCAGTTGTTGGTGCGTTATCGTCAGCTCCACCTGCTAATGATCTAGTTTGTACTGTTGAACCAACTACGTATGCTGCTGTTGAAGCAATAGGTGCTCCAATGTTTGAGCTAGAAATAGTTGGATGCGCTAACCACCAAACATAGCTTGATCTGTTATTAATAACATCTACGTAATAGTTAGTTGTGCCGTCGTCTGCTTTAGCGTCTGATCCCACACTTACGAATGGGAAAGTTTCTAAAACTGTGTTTGGAGTTCCGCTCCATAAGCCTGTTGTATCAATTACAGCAACATGGACTTCGTCCAATGCACTAGTTTTACCTAGCACGTCTGCCGCGTAATTTGATGTTCCAGGTGCTGAATCGAAGCTACCTTTGTAAGCCCAGCTTGAAAATCCTAGTGGTCCACAAAGTTCAACCTTAAGGCTGTTACCTAGTGTGCCAGGGTATTTTGCAGCCCAGCCTCCCATAGCGTTAGTGTTACCTGAAGCAGGTGCACCATCGTCATGGTTAGTTTCGTAATCAGTACTATTTTTAATTAGTACTCCTGATGTACCAGAAGTCGCGTTTAAGTGACCGCTGGTTGCTCTAACAACCTTTAATGATCTGCCGTATTTTAAAAATCCAGCAGCAGTTAAAAAGTAGTTAGCGGTATTGGAATCTGTAGGTTGACCAAATATTTCAGCTAGATTCTTTTCTGAACCTACCGTGATTACTTCGTCAACTGGACCCCAATTAAATGACCCTGCGAATCCACCAATACTGGTTGATACGGCAGGAACAACGCCCGTTGCGTCAATTTCTTTGACCTGGACGCCTGGTGATACTTGAAATGCCATCGCTTTATCCTCTTAATTTGAGTTAGTTAATATGTTCTCATAATACGGTTATATTCAATCATAGTTATTTATATGTTTTAACATTCTAATAAAGCCCTTGGTGTTTGTCAACTTCCATCCAAACATTACCCTCGTTATCAACTTCTTTAGTATTATTTTCATCATTACTAAATACGCCAAATGGTAACATATCATCTTGTATAGCCTGAAGTTGCTCTTTATATAAAAGTGTTTTCATATCTATATCAGTTATACCATGAAATATATCAGTGGTAGTAAACCAAGAAAACAATACTAAATTCATCATTAAATCATCATGGTTATTACCTGAAGCTTCCCATGATGATCCTCTATTTACAAATGTACTCATTTCAATAATAGTATTAGCATCTATAACATGAAGCTTTTTCTCTATAATTAGATCCTTTACTGCTGAGCAACCTATTCGTTTTAATCGTTTGGTCATTGTAGCACCAAGTGCATTACGTTTTACCATTGACTCAACGTACATGTTTTCATATTCTAAATCATAATATAAACCATTACAAACTACTGCACCTTGGTCATTACTTTCAATAATAGTATATGCTTCATTGTAATGATTAGCCCACTTGTATATAAGATCAGGAAATAGTATTGGCGATATGTTATTATCTCTAAATACACATACTTGCTTAAATGGATCCACTGATACATCTATAATTGTAAATGTAGAATAGTCTAATCCTCTTCCCTTAGCAACATCGACTGTCATTATATACTGATGATTTTCTACTGGATTTTCATATACAAATATATTTTCAGTAAATGATATTGGATCTAAAGCCTTTTGTGATAATAACTCATTAGCTGGAATAAGAGTGTTTCCTCGTCCATGAAATGAATTACCGAACTCTTGATCAAACTGAAGTGATGAAGTATTGGCAATAGTCGATTCTTTCCAAGCTTCATCTCTGCCTGGTACATCCCACCAGTCGACTCTAAAAGGTTTAAACTCATTCGTATTAGTTGCTGCACCTTCCCATAGTTTATGATACACATTACCTACACCGTTTGCAGTAGATGTTATAATAATTTTAGTATCTTTACCTGATGATATTACTGGATATGTAGATGTATAAAACTGTGCATCGTTTTCTACAAAAGCAAACTCATCTAAAAACAATAAGTTAATAGAAAGACCACGAATGGAAGAACCAGATGTTGCTGCAGCAATAATTTTAGAGTTATTGCTAAATTCAATAGATCCTTTATTTAAAGCCTTACAGCCAGGTTGTAAAAAGAAGGGTAAATTTTCTAAAGCTAAAGTAATACGTGCTAACATCTCTCTAGCAACTGCACCCTTGTTAGCTAATATAGCAATAGTTTTTTCTGGGTGAAAACATGCAAACCAAAGTAAAAATATAACTGATGATATAGATTTACCACTTTGTCGACATGCTAAAACAATAGAAAATCTATTTTTATGAAAGTGATCGAACATATCTTCTTGATACGGCCATAAATCAAATGGTACTAAACCTTTATCAAGTGATATAACCTTAGCATAAGTTATTGCAAAGTATGCTGGATTCTGCATGCATTTCTTATACTCACGGATTTCGTCAATACTAAACTCTGACTCAACTCCGTCTCGTTTTACATTAGGATTACCTAAATAACCGAATTCGTTATTCTTTATTTGGCTCATTTATAATTTTACTTTCATCTTGTTTTAATAATAATCTTTGTAAATCAGAACTGCTTCCAACAAATAAGTTATTGTTTGTCACTTCACGGGATGGCCCTTTTTTATCGACCAAATCTTTTTTACTTTTCTGTAGTACCATTAGTTTATCAGTAGTATCACCGATATCTTTAATAGCCTTAGATAATACCTCAAATGCTCTAGGATGTTCAGATTCTTGAGCTAATTGGGCAAGTGAATCCAGAGATAACATCCCTGTATTAATTAAATCTTTATAAGTTTTTCTGGAAAATTCGTAATCGTCTTTAATATCTTTAATATCAATTTGATCTTTCACTGGCAATTTACTCTCAGATTTTTGAGGTAAATTTTTTGCCAAACTATCCATCATTTTATCTTTCTTCATAATAGTATTTATGTATAACTAGAAATAGTAGCAGTTACGTCAGCCGCAGATCCAGTAATAGTCTCATCCTCAAAAAAGTATCCAGTTGTTGTGTCAACTGTAATTGTAGAACCACTTATAGCGGTTATTTCAGCAGTAGATGCTGATGATGTTCCTGTAATAGTTTCCCCTATAATAAATGTGTCTGATATATCACTTAATGATAATACAAAACTATCTGGAACATTTAAATAATCATATGTTGTCGTTATAGTATGATTATCTGATTCATTAGCAGTTTTAGGATTTACTGCTAAGTTAATTCCTTCTAAGAATTGGCCTGTGTTATCTTTGTCAAAAAAGTCTATATCAATTTCTTTAATAACTGACTGATTCTGTGTTGGTCCAAAGAATCGCATTTTCATTGAAAAGTCTAAAGTATATGTTAATACTCTACGACTAGCAAAATCGCCTTCATATTCATCATTTATAGCAACGCTTATTAGTGTAATAGGTACATCTTCTTTATATGTGGTCCAACCATCGATAGGTTTAATCGTAACAGTGTACTCTGGCTGAAAATACGGAAGTATTTGTTCTATAATCTGTAAACCATCGTCCTGGTTTTTAGCCATAACGTTTAACTGCATTCCGATTGAATATGTTGTTTGCTGTTTAACAGTTTTCTTTCTAGTAGAATCACTTGCATGATTTTCACTAATCTGAGCTCTTTTATTTAACTTCGACGTTAAATCTTGCTCTAATCCAGTTATTTCAAATGACATCCTAGGAAGTTTAATTGCAAAAGAAGCATCGTTCATGGTATCAGCATCTAATCTAGCTAAGAATTTCTGTTTAGGACCATATGCTAATGGAACTTTAACTTGATTAATAACACTACCATCACTTTTCTTTCTAACAATACCTATATTATTAAATATAGTTCCGAATACTGCTACTGATTTTCGCAATGTAGCATGATAGAAATGATCTCCAAACATTAATAAGTCTCCGATGGATCGCCGAATGGATTAGATTCGGTAAAGTCTATAAAGTTATCACCTTCAATTTCAAAGTGTACATTTTCTGCTTGGCCATCTGATGCAAATGTATTAGCATCGTCTTTATCGCCTATAGTAACAATGTCTGTTATATAGCATGTGTTACTACTAGTTCCTCCAACCAAACCTAATGTAGGAGATACCAAGAAGTTCTTCCCTTGACCTTCCGAACCAGTTACACCGATATTACTTACGCTAATATCAGCAGCAATATCTGAAGTTTTAATAATAGTTTGTATTTCACCAGTTACTGTTACTGTAGGACCAGTTGATATTATTTGTGATACTGTCTCTCCAACTTCAAAGTGATTACCACCAGTTAAAGATACTGTCATTGTCTGTACGTACGAGTTCTTAGCTTGAACTGTATCAATAGCAACAACATCTGTTTCAAAATCATCATCACTATATTCATATAGGCTACATTGTAGTTTATAAACTGGTAAATTTGATAATTGATAGAAAGGTTGTTCATGTTCAACAAACATAATTTCAAAGAACTTGTTTGTCATTGGTAAGAATAAAAGATCACCAGATTCTGGTGTAGGATTAACATCGTTTGTTTGATAAAAACCGATAAGTTTTTCCCACTGTCTTTTAGAGATAATAAAATTAGCTTCGTCTCTAATTTCTAATCCAAATTTAGAATATAAATCCCCTGAACCTTCAAACCCTTCTGCATTTTCAATATAAGCTTCAATCATATACGCATCATCAAATTTAGATGCACTATCTTCGCCTAATATATCATCTCTATTAAGCATTGTTCTAGGCAAGTAATAGACATCTTGACCATATATCTTAAGAGACTCTATGATCAAGTCTTCGTATAAATTCTGCTCAGTTTTTACAGCCTGAGAAAAGTAAACGCTTCTTGGCATTTATTTATCCTGTCATAAAGTCGATTGGATCTTCCCAGACCAAGCGAGCTTCTTCTGTTAATTCTTTTATTTCTTCTTTGGCGTCTTCTAAGATTTGTCGTCCATTAAATGTAACGCCACCTGGCATTACCATTCCTTCAAACTTTGATAGGTTAATACCCCATTGCATTTTAATTAATGCTGTGGCATATCGTTTAAGAAAGTAATCGTTATATACATCAGTGTATGCGTCTGGATCTAAAACTCTTTGGCATTCTACTATAATGTATGAACCAATAACAACTTCAGTTTTCCAATTCATATCTATTCTTAGATTGTTTCTATGGACATTAAAATCTATATGTTTATCGTCTGTATCAACTATTAAATCTAATAGCGATAACCAAGATTGTGTCATATAGTATTCTGATAAGTTCCCCATAAATCCTAATGAATATATATCATTTAAATGTAATTGGTAATCAATACTAAACATGTCAGTAGTGTGATTCTCATTAAATGGAAATACTCTTGTTACTTGTTTAACCAAGTCTGGAGTAGGAAGATAGCCATTTTCTATATCTCCTAAAGTAATAGAAGATATGGTTCCGGTTGTACTAGAAGTACCTCCAGTTACTACTTCATTAGCCTGAAAAGGCAAATTAGGATTACCTAGTGAATCATATACTAAGTTTGAACCTGCAGTAGTGTTATGAACTATAGCCGTAGCTCCAGATGTTCCACCGGTAATGGTTTCACCTATCGTAAAATTCTCAGCAACAGCTGCTGATAAAGCTAAGGTGCTTCCAGTTACTTGATGCTTTAAAAAGACCTTTTCAATGGCATCTGCATGAAACGTATTGTAAAATTGAAAAGCTTCATCAATTCTATCTTCGATTTGATCTTCATCTACATTAATTTCAATGACAGGTGCACCTAATGATCTTAAACAATAATCAATTAATGTTGTTCTTGAGTTAGGTTTTGCCATTTTTTAGTCCTCTATTAAGCAATAACGCCAAGCGCCATTTTGTGTTCTACTCCAGCCATAACTTCGCCAACCCTAACTAATGTAGCTGCGTTGTCATAAGCGCCGTCTGAATCAAAACAAACATTAACCATACGAGTATGAGTTTTGTTAGGTGAGTATGAATCATCAGTAAAGACTACTTCAACATCAGTTACATCACTTTCAGTCTCAATTGTTTCACCTTCGTTATCTGGATCTGGCATAGACGTGGTTCTTTTTCCAGTATATGCGTCCGCAATATTATATGTAATTGCCATTTTATTTCTCCTAATAATTTAGCATGAGGTTAATTCCTCTGTATCTATTTATAATAGTTTTTTACTTAACTTTAAAGCCAAGTTTATTTATTCTCCAGTACAATCAGAACACTGGCATCTTGGGCATGCGCATTCTGTTTCAGCTGGACTGTGGATTACTTCACATGGCGTTTCATGATGTGGGCATCCGCATCTTACACAATCTGCCATTTTATTTCTCCTTTAATTGTTTCTTGAGCTCATCGACTTCGTCTTTTAACTCTTTTATTGATTCAATAAGCAGTGCAACTACGTTGCCGTATGCAACAGCCTTATTTCCATCTTGTCCAGAAACGACTTCTGGTAATACCTTTTCAATCTCTTGAGCAACGACACCCGCTTGTCTTAATACGTCTGGAGCTTCAGGATCTTCTAAATCTTTTACATAATCAGTTCTTTCATATGTATAACCGTTAATAGAGCAAACCTTTTCTAGTGCATTTGGTATTCTTACAAGATTTGTTTTAACCGCAATATCAGAATAAGCAGTTACGTTTCCAGATGTCCAAATACCAGAACCGATAGCCGCCGTCAGTGTACCATTATGTCTATGCTGAAGCTGATGGCTTAATCCTGATATAGATTCGTTTGTTCCGGTACCTACGTTTGTATGAGTGTATGTAAGACCATACATATTGCCGTATGAGGTTCCAGAGTCGTGTGTTTTATATGCTGTTCCCATTGACCAAACGTGTTGGTATCGGGTAGACGCATAAAGCCCAAATAATCCTCGACCATAGTTATTAGCGACTAATGCATTTTGAGTGCCTAGGGTGATTGTTCCAGATGTTGTACCACCAGTTCTGAAGTTATAGTAAGAACCTTGTTGCCCATCAAGTAGATCAGCATCTAGACCTGAACCTGCGCCGTCGTTGTTACTATTCCATAACTCACTCCAACTTCCCCAACTGCCGTTGGAAACTTGCCTATGGAATAATTTTCCTTGTTGATTATACTGACCGAATAATTGCCATCCATAATGATTACCTGTGTTATGTCTAACCTGTATACCTTGAATATGACTGGTACCTGGTGGGAAGTTAGATCCTGACCAAGAATCAATAAATCCTGCACGATTATATGACGAACCAGTGAATACATCGTTTAAATTATGTCCGCTACTTCCTGGGAATACTCCATATGCGTTAGTTCCACGATTAAAATATGTACTATCAATGCCATCCAATAAATCAGCATCTAGTCCTGAACCTGAACCATCATTACCTGCGTTCCAAACGACATTTGATCCGACATAGTGTTGCCCTGTTGAACTAACAACACCATTGCTACCACCCAGCCATACTCTCGCATCACCATCTGCGGCAACATACATGCCCCAGCTCGCAGCTCCAGTAAAATTAATAAAACTTGCACTCTGATCAGTATATCCAATACCATACATGTTACTTAATGCAGCATCGCCTGGATTGTAACTTGAACCAATTGTATAAATTGGATTTGATTTAGTACCGTTTCCACCTACATTATTGTATGAACCTTCTAAATGACCTGAGTGATGATTAGACCGCATTAATACATATCCAGCCTCTGGTTGAATATCTCTTGTACTAAACTTACCTGCTCCATTAATACTCCAGCCTGTACCATTAAGGACATTGCCTCTAAAGTACATATTATCTCCACTTGAGTCACCATAGTATTGGTTAGTTGCATAGTTATAAAAAGTATTTACAGTGTCTTGAATGTAAAAATCACCACTTCTAAAAGCAGTTCTGCCAGGTGTATCATTATAGAAATAACCATCATTACCATCGCCTATATACAGGTTATTATTTACTGTTAAATTGCTAGTAAAAGTTTCTGCAATATCAGTTCTAGCAATGTTAGCTAATTGAACACCATCTAATAGATCAGCATCTAGTCCTGAACCTGAACCATCATTGTATGGATGCCATCCCACAGTGCTTGTATCTGTAGCGGCTATTGTATGAGTTACATTTTCAAACGATGTTGCAATTGAAACATCCCAGCCATCATCCCAACTAGTATTAGTATATGCAGAATAGCCTATTAATGCTTCGGTAACCGCTATCTGAGGATAAGACCAAGTAGTATTAGTCTCTCCAATATAAACACAAGCTTTACTATTACTATCAAGACCAAATCTTATTGCATAAGGTCCATGATTAGCTTTAGGCGATGAAGTAATATATCCAAAAGGATTATGTGTCCATGTATTGCCTGTAGGATAGTTATATCCTCCAACATGTACTTCAAAAGAGTCATCAGTATTATATTGATAGACAGTAATTTTAAAAGATAACATACTATTCGTCATACCAACTGGCAGAGTTACCTTAATTGCACCAGTTTCGGAACTTCCATTATTTTTTCTAGCTCCTCCTCCAGGGAATAACACTCGTAAAGCTTCTCCCGTAGTGGTTGAGGTGAGTCCTGCATTATTTCCTAAGTGTAGGTTACCACTTTCAACAAAAACACTGCCTTTCACATGAAGTTTTTGTGAAGGGTCTACACCCGAAAAGTTTCCTATTCCTACGTTATTATGGTCAACAACAAAACCATCAGTAGGTCTTGTAATACTTGCAGGTTGTCCATCGTACCCAGTAGCAATATGTATTCTACCATTTGCATTTTTAGCCCAAATACGCATTTCTGCATCGCCATCATCATGCTGACGAATACCAGTTCTCCAAGCATCTACTGCCCCAAATATTATTTGCCCCTCGTAGTTGCCGCCATTGAGATAGAGTTTTTTCGCGGTAATCATAGCGTTACCATCTCTCTTCACAATACTGTTATTTACTGCAGTTTCTTCTGCGTTATATCCATCTAAGAAATCTGCATCTAAACCAGAACCCGAACCGTCGTTACCTGCGTTCCATACTCTTTGTAATCCATTACCTTCGTCAACTTTAAAAGCACCATTTCTAGCCTTTTGAATATCCCAATTAGCCCAAGCGGCATCTAAGAAGCCGTAATATGCTCCATTACTGTCCCAATACATTTGAAGACCATGTGTACCACTTGATCCTTGCAGTACTAAACCGCCGGAGCCGGTAGCACCCATATTTTTAATTTCTAAACTATGGGTGGTAGTACTTATTACCTGATCTTGTGCTCCATCTATTGTTATACTAGTTGGAGAAGCTGTTAAGAAAGCAGAAGCATGCTGTCCATCTAATAGATCAGCATCTAAACCAGAGCCAGAGCCGTCGTTGCCATCTGTCCATATTTTTTGCCATCCATAACCTGAACCACCATTTGCCCACCAACCTCTTAAAAAAGTATTAGAAGGATTACCAGCGGCCATGGCCATTTGCATACCATGGAAATAACTAGAGCCATTTCCATAGTGCAACGCTTGGAACCCGTTCCAATGTGACCCTGTTGGTGGTTTTCCTGCACCACCATTCCAGTTATCTATAAATCCACAACCTCTTTGAAGTAATCCGTTAAAGGTTGTATCATTGTGAGAATTAGCACCTGTATGATACTGGGTGCCAGTGGCATAATCCATTCTATCATATTCATGTGCAGTGAGTCCCATTCTGACTTTAAAATCAGATTTTCCGATAGGTCTTATATAACCATCAGTAGAAGCATAGACTCTAGTCCAGTCATGACTTAATCCTTCAAGACCCACATTGGTATTAATATAACCAGCTTGAATATAACCATTAGCCTCAGTTCTTACAACTTTATTTGCTTCGTTATTTCTTGCAGTATGTAAATCTAAACCATCAAGTAAATCAGCATCTAATCCAGAGCCTGAGCCGTCTGTGGTAGAATCCCAAACTGTTCTCCAACCAGCAGCTGAATTATTTGAAATTAATTGTGTTCTTATTTTACCAGCACCTGTACCAGTCATCTGCATAGCAATGGTATTACTATAATAATTATATGGATTACCATGACCCATTCTTATAGTATTATACCAGTCACCAGTCGGTGCTAATCTTGTGTCTGTCTGTCCTGACGCTTGTTGATATTCTAAAACACTACTAGGTGAACTGGTTGTTCCAAATGCAGAACCTGTAACAGCATGAGATGTAGCAGCATTACCAGATGCGGTAATATAACCAGCACCATTTGTTAGCTGATTGTTGTTTGTTGGTATAGTAGGAGTTCCCGTTACCTGTGAATAAGCAATAGTACCATTTGCTATCGCTCCTCTTAACCACATACTACCATCACCACGAATAATCATATTTGTGGTACCCGATACGCCTCCGTCTTTAAAGCCAATATCCTCGCCACCTGATGTTGCTATAATAAAATGTTCATCATTTGTATCTGTTGCTTGTAAGAAACCTCTTTCACTTCCACCTGAAGTTTTAAAAGATAAAACATTACCACTAGTAATAGCAGTTGATTGTGTTGATCTAACATAATCTGATCCTTGTGCACCATCAAGTAGATCAGCATCGAGACCTGATCCTGAACCGTCGTTGCTTGCGTGCCAAATTTTTGATGCTGTGCTGTTCCAGAATAAATCGCCAGAATTATTCATGAATAAATATCTACCTACAGAACCTGAGATATGGAAACCAACACCGGTTGTTGTGCTTGAACCACCATATGATTCTACAAGTAAAGGTGCATCTGTATAATTTGATGTATTGTTTCTTCTAAAGTAATTTGAATGTGTGCCAGCACCAAATACATTCGATTGGTCAAGTCTCGCAATGTTAGCTAATTGAACACCATCTAAAAGATCAGCATCTAACCCAGAACCAGAGCCATCGTTGCCTGGGTGCCATAGAGGACTTCCAATAGAACCGACATGAGGGGCTGCAGTAAAGTACCACGTTTTATCGACATACATATACCCATTATTATCTGGATGAATTTGGAATGTGTCTGTCCCGTCTTGTGAGATTAATGCTAAACCACCATCCCATCCATTTGAGTGCGCCTTTAATTTTGTCTGTGCTTTCTGCACTTGAATATTTGAAGTATCTAATCTTATTGTTGATTGCGTATGATTTTCAGAAAAGGTTGAAATGTTCGAAGCAGTTGGAGATGAATAGAATACTGTCTTTGCTCCACCACTTGAAGGATTAGAACTTAAAACTCCGTGACCAAATGTCTTTGCATGAATTTTCCAGTTTGAGTAGTGAGAAGCTTCTGCAAATACATCAACATAATAAGTATCCTGACCTGAATGGTCCCATCCAGCATCTACAGGAGAACCTAATATAATCCTAAACCTTGGTATCATATCTCCATATGCTTCTGTTAGATGCATCATAATCATATTAGCCTGAGAACCAGCACCACCATAGTTACCATGTATTTTATATTTTAATGTTCCAGCTTCATAACTCTCTGCAGTAACATGTAATTCAATATTTTGCCAATCACTATCCCAGTGAGCAGGACAACCATATAATCTAGCAATGTGATATCTTTTTGCTTGTGTGCTTGCCGCGGCTATAGAAGACCATGTTTGAGAAGCAGTAGCGTGTGTAAAGTCTGACGCGTGCCAACCATCAACAGTGTCTGCATCTAAACCTGAGCCTGAGCCATCGTTGCCTGCATCCCAAACAACGTGTGAATCTCTGTAAACTGAACCACTCGAAGGAACTTTAAAACGCCAATCTCTATTCTGATTTAAAAACCCTATCTGGTTTGAACTATTAGCATAAACATACCCTCTTTTAGTGCCTTGGGTTTCAAGAGATACACCAACAGCACCAGAAGCGCCAGAGTAAAGTCGTAGATCTTCACTGGATTGTGGATAAATATGCCAACCGGCTCCTGTTCCACCAGACCAATACAGTCCAGAACCAGTAGTATTAAAATCAATCCAAGTGTTTGGTCGGTAATAGGTGTTTCCGTTTTTACCTATATAATTATTACCATGCTGTCCATCAAGTAAGTCAGCATCTAGACCTGAGCCTGAACCGTCGTTAGCAGAATCCCATATTAAGCCAGTACCATTACCTCTATATAACTGACCATTACTTCTAGCTTGAAATAGCCAACTAGCTCCGTTATCTAAAAACCCAATGTAATTGTTTGAGTTTGCGTAAACGTATCCACGAGTTGTTGTACTAGAGTCGTTTGTTTGTAAACGAATTTGCGATACAGTTGAACTACCACTCCTAGCAATATAACCATTATTCTCTACGTGAAAATGATTTCCGTAAGTGCCACTATAAAGACCTGTGGTTCCTACATTTATCCAGTTGGCAAGCTGAATGTAGTTGTTTCCATCAGTTCGTAAGATTTTATTAGCGCCAGTAGTAGCTACATCATACCCATCTACAGTATCAGCATCAAGTCCAGAGCCTGAGCCATCATTACCTGCGTTCCAAACGGTGCTTCCATTTACTCTTAAATCATTTGGTCTTAATTCAAGATCAGCTGTTCCACTCATTAAATTATTTGAAACATCAAATCTTAAAACATCAGGACTTGATTCGGTATATGCAATACCATAACCAGGATTACCTGCATTGTATTGCCATATAGGTAATGTTGAACTACTATGACCTGTTCCGTATAATCCACTCGTAACGACTCTACCCGCAGTAATACTCGGACTTCCTAATATTTGTCCACCACCGCTTAAAGTTAAGTTAGCATCTACAATTACATTGCCATTAAAATAACTAGTACCATTATTGTAAAAATCATATGAACCATGAACAGAAGTAGCCATTACAGCAAATTTACCTGACGAATGACCAGTTATCATACCAATATCATCTGCATTAGTTATGTTTTTAACTCCCATATTAAGAACACCAGTCATTGTTCCACCAGCTTTTGGTAACTTAGTAGCTAATGCTGTTGTAAGTGTTGAGTTATAGTTGTGGTCATCGTTAATAGCTGCTGCAAGTTCGTTTAAAGTGTCTAGTGTTCCAGGGGCACCGCCAATTAGAGAAGTAATTTCTTGTTGTACGAAGGCCGTATTAGCAAGTGCAGTTGTATTTGTACCTGCACCTGCAGTAGCAGTTGTGACATTGGTCAATGCTCTAGCTTGAGTCATGACCTGTGTGTTGTTCATATACAGACCATTAGCTGCTAGAATGTCTATAGAATCTGGTCTTGTGCTGTTGTTACTACCGTGCATACGCAACATATCGTCAGTGCCATTTACTGTAAATCTATGGCCTTCGTTATAGTGCGCGTTGTAGTGCATATAAAAAGCACTTTTCTTAATATATGCTTGAGCATCTGCGTTATCTGTAAGTGTAAAGAGTAGGCCTTGTGTGTTTGTTCCACTAGTACCACTTTTAATATGTAAATCAGCTACTTTTGCTTTACCATAAACTTGGAATTCTTCAGGGTTACTTGTATAACTACCAAACCTTGCAATCGCTGTGTGAGCATTTGCTGTAGAACTTGTTTTGTCTATATAAAGTGGTATTCCACCGCCTTCGTCTCTTTTTCTAAATCTGTGTTCGTATCTACCGTCCGAATATGTGCCAGTCTGTCTGAATGTAAGGCCAACATGATTATCAGTTACAGCAATACTTCCTGTGTAAATATCTAATGCACTTCCATCATATTGAAGGTTTGCTTCGGCATTAATACTAGAAACACCTTGAGCAGTTACAATTCTATTGTTTGCTCCATTACTAAGCGTTGTAATTGTTGGTGTACCTGTTAGATTGGAATATGCCATTGTTCCAAGTTCGGAATATGTTGGCTTATGGCCTTCGTGATATACCTGATTTGTACCAGAAGATCCTATGTATAATTCACCATTACCTTTTAAATCTAATTTTTTAGCCCAAGAAGTTCCAGAATTAGTGCTATGAGCGATACCAAATAAACCTGAATAGTTTGCAGCATCAACGTCACCTAAAACCATTACTTGGTTTGTAGAACCTTGTTCGTTAACAATTACTGTCGCGTTATCGTGCTGCCAATCAAAGCCGTATCCGTCAGCCCCGGCGTGTTTAATTCTGGTCCAACTATCACCTGATGTATCACCAACATGAACCTCAGAATCTTCTGCAACAATATTACCTGTAAAGGTTGCGTTTTGAGAAGTATCTATTGTTAAAGCAGTAGTATTGTTTGACCTTAATATAACCTGAGATGCATCAGACTGAAGTTGTAAAGCACCACCTGTATTTCTAAGTATACTTCCATTGGTAGACATGAAAATATTTCCACTACTTGTAATAGCACCACTAGATATAGTTCCTGTGAATGTAGCGTTGCCTGATGTTGCTATGTGTACTTGACCTGAAGTAGAACTTTTTCCATTAGGTCTTAAATAAACATTACCTGAACCTGTTGCTGATAAGGTTGCATTAGTATCAGTAGAATTAAAATGTGTATCTGCCCTTACATCACCTGTACTTGTTATAGCACCACTTGAGATAGTTCCTATGTTGGTTAGGTTACGAGAGGAGTCTATTACATTAGTGTTATTAACTCTATAACCTGCGGTATTTAAGAAAGATAAATTGCCTGTTAATGAAGGTGTGCCTGAGCTAGTCCATTCACCTAAAGTAAAATTACCATCGCTAGTCATGGTTAAACTTCTTGACACTTCACCCAACCAATGAAAGTTTAAGTTTGGAGAATACTGATTATTGGTTGAGTTATCACCGTTTAATCCTCTTTCTCTTATAGAGATAGGTGATACTTGCCAATCATCATGCCCAGTAGTATGGTGTGAATGAAATTGACTTACTCCTGCACCTGAATTTACAGTAAGTTTAGCACTAGAGATAGTTCCTATGTTGGTTAGGTTACGAGAAGTATCTATGACTGTAGTGGTACCCATAGATAAAGGACCATTATGAAGTCTAAACCCTCCAGGTGCGTCAAGTCTTAAGATATTATCAGCTGCATCATCTAAAAGATACAAGTTACAATTTGAACCGAATAGTATTCCTTCTCCAGGATCATTCAAAGCAAGTTGATTTACTCCACTGATATTAAAGTTATTGCCTGTAAACGCATTGCCTCCCATATTGAGAGTACCTGTCATGGTTCCACCAGCTAATGGTAGTTTAGTCGCAATACTGTTTGTTACAGTTGTACTAAAGTTAGCGTCATCTCCAAGTGCTGCAGCTAATTCATTAAGAGTGTCTAATGTACCTGGAGCTGAATCTGTGATTGCACCAACAATAGTTGATTGCGTAGCGTATCCGTTTGTAGATAGGTATGATCCTACTCTTGCATCAGTATAATACTTATTAGAACCTTCTGTAATATTAGAAGTATTCTGGGCTGGCATTGTGAATGACATAACACCAGTTGTAGAATTATAAGATAGTGAGCCTGTAGCACTTATCGATCCTCTAACTCTTGCTTCAGTGTGATACTTGTAATTAGTGTGCTCACCAATATCGCCAGTGTTAAGAGTAACAGAACCACCAAGTGCAGTATTGTGCCCTGCAATCGAAATGCTACTATTCTCTAACTTACTGTTAGGAAGAGTTGGAATATCCGAAGGTGCTAGTTTTCCTCCGGTTATATCCAGTGCACTTTTTGATTCTTTTACCTTACCGTCACTAGCTAATAGCTCGGCTAACAGTCTACCTTTGGACTTCGCCATGGTTTCTCCTATATGTTTTCCTTTATACTATTTATACTATTACCAAGGTAGTCCTGATGCTGTAGAAGGCGCTTTAGATTCAGCTATTTGAGCTGCAATACTTTCTTCGATTCTTGTTACCTCAGTGTCACCGATTGAATCTTTTACCCAAGCAACAACATTGCTTTCAGTTAAATCTTCATAATCTATAAAGCCATCAGCTGTATGATCTGGTGTTAAACCAACTGAACCATAGCTATTTCCGTTGTGTACTACTGCAGAATCGCCACTCCCGACTGTTTCTGAATCACTAGCTGTCCAATGAGCAGTAATTACACCGTCATTAGTAGTTTCTCTTTCTGTTTGAATTATGTTCCATGTTACGGCCATTTTATTTCTCCTAATTAAAGCCTCTCTTAATTTAGATTAAAACAAATTGAGGCGTATGTTTGTTTTAATTATTATCTATTTATATGTTTTCTACGGCTTCCAATGCATTGGTTCTGCTACAATTTGGAATGTACCATATTGGTTAGCAACATTAGTTATTCCAATCTGTCCTATATTTGAGTTTGAGCTGTTTGCACTTTGATTTGTGTTTTGTCTATTAGTAGCATTATTATTGTATGTAGATGAATTATATAAATACAATCTTGGTCTTGCGTATGTGTTATTAACATATGATTCGTCTATAAACTTTAAATTAATATAGTAGTGTCCAGTGCTAGAGGTTGAATATGTATACATATACTCTGCATAACCAACATTTAAATTATTTTCCGTTCCCATTACTCTAAGTCTTCCGGATCCTCTTGCATAACTAGCATGAACTCCAGTAATAATATTTACACCTGAATCAGCTACACCGCTACTTACCGACTTGTCAGTAGTCCCCTGCTGTCCTATATCTCCTTCTACGTGTAGTTTACTATGTTGTCCAGATGTGCCAATACCAACTTTGCCTGAACTGTTTATGCGCATACGTTCTACGCCACCTGCATCAAACTGCATCCACCCAACTGATGCATTGAGAGTTGTATGATTATAATATCCAAGTATTTGAAAAATGTGGCCGTCTGCTCTTTTTAAAGAGACTACCGGATAGTTTGCTCCATTAACTGTCATTGAAGTTACACCAGTACCACTATAAGGATTAGTAGTTCCAATACCAACATTGCCACCATTAAGATAACTTACACCGTTTGCTTGAATATCAACTGTAGTAGTTGTATCTGATTTAATCAATATACGTCCATCATTACCCGCATTAGTTGTTAATCTAATTGTATCTTTACCTGCTGTATCAGGTGATATAAACACCGCACCATTAACATCTAATTTTGCTCCTGGAGCAGTCGTTCCTATACCAAAATTACCGTTTGAATGAAGACGGGCGTGTTCAGCACCGCTTACTCCAAATCGAACACCAGTTTGACCTTCTACAAAAAGACCTTGGGTTGCACCAGATGCCATTCTACTTGTTCCGATTTGTGTAGTTGCAGAATCTGGAAAGTAAACTCTAAATACTTGATTTGAGTCGGAAGGATTTCTAAGATCTAATGGGTATTGTGGAGAGGATGTGTTACCTCCAATTTTACCATCATATGAAATTCTTAATTTCTCTGAATTTACACCAACCGCACTAGTATCAAAGGCCAAACCCGATGATATATTAGTACCAGAATTAACTTCTGCAATCGATCTTATGCCACCAGTATTTTGATTAACTCCATTATTTCTTTCAGCTTGGAATCTAATTTCTCCACCAAATCCTGTAGTAGTAGTTCCAGTAGATAAGTTTGTAATCATTAAACTATTAACTGCGCTATTAGTTGTGCTGTCATTAGTTTGAATATGTAATGCTGATCCTGGAGAGCTTGTTCCGATACCAACTTTGCCAGGTTTTAACACCATTGTTTCTGTTTGTGCAACAGAGCTTCCTCCATCATGTATTCTGAAAGATAGATATGCGTTTCCTGCTGAGGTATTATATGAATAAATAGAATTATATCTATAGTTATCATCAGTACGACCAAAACTAATTGCTTCATTTACTGAGCTTGAGTGACCTCCTCTAACATCTAAGGTTGCTCTTGGAGCTGTGGTTCCAATACCGACTTTACCATTTGCCACAGACATTGTAGCGCTAGTTGCTGAACCAGCTTGGAAGTCTATTCGATCGCCATTATGAACGTATTCAATTCTACCTACGTTTGTGCCGTTGTCTTGGAATTTTAGTAAGCCACTTCTGTTTGCCGCGGCACTGTTGAATATAATAGTGGGATCACCACCAGTAGTAGATTTTATATTTATCGTAGCATCACCAGTACCAGTTTTTAGTATGTCTAATAAATGATTAGCTTGTGAAACTCCGATACCAACGTTGCCACTATTTCTTACAAAAAAGCCACTATTACCTGGAGTATATGCTGCAAAATTATAAGTTGTTAAAGCAGTAGACGAAGTAGTATCTATTGAAAGCCCGTATGCAATAGCTTGCTGATTAATAATATTAGCAGCCCATTCACTATTTGTAGTTTGTTTAACTCTAAGTTGAGCATTAGAAGCAGTAGTATCTCCAATAAAAACTTTACCAGCAGCAGTAATTTGCATACGTTCTTGAGCATCTGTCGCAAGAATTAATGGATGATTTGTACCAACTTCTAAGAAAGCCTTACCACTTGAAGAAGCTGTTAAATCAACATGAACAGTACCATTTGTAACTCGAGTTACGGCTGAGTTATTTGCGCTATTACCTATCTTCAAAGCAATTCCATTAGTCGGCACTAACCCTATTGCAACTTCGCCAGTTGGGTTTATATCTATTCCTCTATTCCAACTTATTGCATTACCTGCCGTTCCTGCGGGTGCTACGAATTGAGTGATTTTACCACCAGAGTGTTGTGTAAGCGATGCGGCTACTGAGGCTTCATATTTCCAACCGCTGTTAAACGAGGCATTCTGCCCAACATATAGGTCGCTACCAGTGTGCGCTCCAACAAAACCTCTACCGCCAATTTGTAATGATTTATAACCAGAACTCCATGTGGCAAGCGAGGTTTTACCAATAGCAACGAGGCCATCAGCTGCAATTCGCATACGTTCTGCACTGTTCGTATAAAATGTAAAAGATTCATTTACAAGTGTTCCCATATAAGCAATATTACTACCATTATCATGAGAAAGAGTAAACGCTCTTGCCGCATTATCATCATAAAAGTCAATTCTTTGACCTTTATTATTTACAGCATTTGTTAGCCGAAGAGTTGTAACTCCTGTATTTGGTGCGGCAGTTTTAATTTCCATTGATGCATCTGAATTAGGAGCAATAGACTCACCAAGACAAAGAGTACCATCACCAGAAAGAGTCATTCTTTCTCTTGTAGTTCCAGACGAATTTGTTACACTAAATCTTAGTTCTGTCTGACCTGTACTTTGATTTACAAATCTTGCACCTATTGATGCTTTCTCTGCGCTACTGTTTCTAAAATAAAGAGCGGCGTTAACGTTAGCTGTATTAGCTGTATTTTGTATATGAATGCTTGGAGTATTACCAGCTCCTACTTGTGACCATAAATGACCGGCAGATCCCTTTGACTGTGCTACATGTAATCTACCCTGAGGAGCTGTTGTTCCGATACCTAATCCATTTGTATCGAGCGTCATTGCTTCGCCGTTATTCACGAAAAACTCTAAATGACCGTCTGATTGTTCTATCCTTTCATGTGTGTTATCCCAAGTTATTCCATAGCCTGCATCTACATGGATAAAGCCTGCTGCAACATGAAATTTTTGAGCTGGAGCATTTGTTCCAATACCAACGTTGCCGTTTTGTAAAATTACAAGGTCATTTCCATTAGAGTCTACATCAATGAAGAAACTGCCATTGCTATCTAGCATTCCCATATATCCGTCATAGGTACCATTACCCATAGAGAAATCTAAACCAGCCCATCCTCCGCTACCTGTATTTTGAAACTTTATCTGGCCGTCTTTTATATGTAATTTTCTGCCTGGAGCAGTTGTTCCGATACCAACGTTGCCGCCAGTATTAATTCTCATTTTTTCTGTATTATCGACTCCAAAAGATAAGAAACTATTTGAACGATTAAATATTGATGTGCCTGAACCTGCGTATAGCTCTAGTGTATTTCCTGAAGTTGCATCTAACCATATTCTTGCGTCCGAAGTATCTGCAACATGTAAATCAGCTAATGCATTTGGCGAAGTTGTTCCGATACCAACTTTACCCGCAGAATTAATTACAAGTCTTTGACCTGTATCTACATTAGTAGTTCCAATAACAAAGTTATCAGAAGCAGCATCATGACCTATAGTATACTTAACTGTTCCATTTTCTGCAAATTTTAATTCGGCATCAAATCCTGTATGTCCATCTATAACTTGTCGTGCATCTGTACTAGTAGACTTTAGATGTAATAAATCTAATGGACTTTGTGTTCCAATTCCTAAAAATCCATTGGATTTTAATCTCATTTTTTCTGTGTTACCAGTATAAAATCTTATATAGTTGCTACCGGCATCTACATTTAAAGACGCGCTGTCTGCATGAATATTACCTCTTAAAGTTCCACCAGTTTCAAAATCAACCCTAGCATGAGTAGTACCATTAATAGTAAGAGCTGTTTGGTTTGTATATGAGTTAGGAGATGCTGTACCGATACCAACGTTACCAGCATTAGTAATACGCATTCTTTCTTGCCAACCACTATTATAAACCTCGAATGCAATATTACCAGATGCAGTTTTTGCACCTATTACAGCAGTTGTTTCGTCAGTTCTTCCTCCCAACCAAACACCACTTACGCTTCCGGAATTTGTTCTTCCGAAATCTGCTATTTGTCTTACATTAGTTGAACCAGAACCAGTTCCAGCACCTACTACACGAAGTCCTCCATAAGCACTGCTAGTAGAATCTTCAATATGCAATGGTGCGTCTGGCGAGGCTATTCCAATACCTACTCGTTTATTATGAGTAAACCTTACTATTTCGCTAGTAGCACCACCTGAAGTGGTCGTATGAAAAGTTATATTTTGCGAAGAACCAGTATGTTTAATGTCAAAATTGGTTCCGGAAGTATATAAAAAATCATTAGCAGTAAGTTTTAAATTACCTGATACTACAGTATCTCCACTTGAATCAACATTTAATTTAGTAGTGCCACCAACTCTAAATTCATGGCCAGTTACAGTTCCGCCTAAAGAACTTCTACCATAATATACAGGACCTCCGCCCCAATACATTAACTGAGTATCACCTCCTGATTTAGCACCAACAATAGCTCCGCCAGAATGAATTTTAAGACCAGTACCCGATCCGCCATTAATATCAATACTTCTATTGAAATCCCATTCATCAGTAGCACTAGTATAAATCATCTGAGGATTATTAGTACCAGTATCAACTACAATACCAGCACCATTTGCATTTGCAGCTGAACCAGCATTATTAGCTACTGTAATTGTTTTGTCTGTAACATCGAGAGTTGTAACTGAGGTCTGGTTGACATCACCAGCAATATTGAAATTACCGCTAACTTCTAAATTACCAGAAATAATGGTATTGGTATCATTTATGATATTACCACTAGTAATTCGAATTCTGTTTGTAGTTGACCCGCCTCTTCTAAGTGAGACATCACCATTAGTTGCATTGATTAGGCCATTACCTACCTGTATGCCGTTCTTTACCTTAAAATCTTTTTCTGTTGCCATAAGGTTTCACTCTCCACCGTTTAGCGTTAATAAATTGTTATACTTCTATTTATACATTTACTAAACTAAGATGGAATGTCTGACAACCTTAAATTGCATGGTATCCGACGAAGCTGGAGTCGCAAGAAGTCTTACATTTCCTGAAACTATATCAGCATCGAATGTGGCTTCTGAAGCACTACCAGTATATATTGTACCATATTCAGTTATAGATGGAGTTGTTCCATCATGAATAAGTAATAACTCTGTGACATGATATGTGCTATCAGTAGTGTTTGTAATTTGAATAGTATAACGTGCAGTACGGAAAGTAGCAGCTGCAAATGTATCAACCTGTGCTGCACTTGTTGCTGAAGTATTTACCGCATAATCATCAATAACAGCATGACCTATATGAGTTTTACCTGATAGGTGGAGGTCTTTGAACCTTGCGTTACTTTGACCTAAATCTGTTGTATTATCATCTAAAGCACCAACATGTGTTACTGGTAATACTGCTTTTACTGAAGCAGCCAACCTTAATGCAGCATGATTGCTATCTAAACCAGCTATGTATATATCACTACCTGCAGTACCAATACTGCCAACATTAACTGTATCTTT
>Ga0315315_10000555_pt1 | contig 31829 bp, 41 predicted proteins | sample M140m3416metaG_FD_203699 | JGI IMG/M metagenome (GOLD analysis project Ga0315315, IMG submission 203699) | Ammonia-oxidizing marine archaeal communities from Monterey Bay, California, United States - M1 40m 3416 | ecosystem: Environmental > Aquatic > Marine > Intertidal zone | place: USA... | reverse complement strand
TATTTATTTAACTCACAAGCACAGCGACGCCCAAGAAGAACTGGAAAAAGATACAAAAGCAATGGGGACCAGCACAAGCACCGCCACAAATCATTATATTAAGAAGAATTGATAAACTTTTTTTTTTATCAAGGTTTGAAAACCCATTCTAAGGGGTGCATAGTTCATTCTCTTTTTATTATATCTATTATACTTTGAAAGTTAAGATATAATAAAAAGTTTATTAAGTTATTTCTTATAAGATGCTTTTGCACTTTTCATAGCGTCTTTGTAAGATACATTATGTTTTTTGGAATAGTCCTTCACGTGATTAATCCATGCCGAAGGTTTTTTTGCAGCACCACCTTCTACTTTCGCCTTAACCTTTTTAACAACTTTATCTACTTCTTTTTTCGCTGCTTTCTTGGCAGCAGGTTTTACCTCTTCTTCTAAAACCTTTTTCACTGCTTTCTTAGCGTCTTTTTTAACGCCTTTGCCTACAAGAGAGTTAATGGGATTTTGAGTTTTTTTGTAATCTCCATATACACCAACCGCCTTTTTAGCATTATCAAGACCTTTGCTGAGAATATCATCTTGAACGAAACCAGTCCATTTCTTTGCTTTCTTAAGACGATTGACTTTTCCTCCTTCTACTTCTTTACCAAGTTTTTTAAGACGAGCAATATTCGCTTTTGATAATTTTTCTCCTGCGGCATGTTTCGCAAGCACTTTTAAATCAAGTTTTCCCATTTTCTTTTCAACTGCTTTTTTTACTGCTTTTTTTCCTACCGCTGGGAGAACCGCAAGAGAAGCACTAAGTTCGTTATTCGCAGGACCCATAGATGTCGTATGCATGTGGGGATTGACTGCCCCACCTTCAAGACCTTTTGCTTTTGGTGTAGGTGTTGCGAGTGTGGTAGGTTCAGCAATAATAAAAGAAGAAACAGGTTCATAATGCTCTTTAAGTTTTGCACCTCCATACATAATTCCGCCTACGCTTAATTTGTCGTTTTCAATCATTCCGCCTACAATAGTATTGTACGATTTCATATATAAAGTATATATATATTTTATTTAATACGTTAGTTTAAACTATTATAATATAAAATAATAATCAATAATAATATATGACGAGTGACCCAGACCGAGTATATTATGACATTCAACTTAATAATTATGATTCAACGACTGCTGAATATGTGCCTGTAGCATTCAACGAACGCCGAGCAAATCCATTTTTAAATAATCCAGAATCCTATAATTTCACCGTCGCACGATTCAATCTTGACACACCAAATCTTCCAGTTTTTCGCCCAAGCATCAAACATAATGCGACTGACGCAAATGAAACAATCTATAAAATCACAATTGAAGCAGCAACTTATACAGGTGGGGTTCAAACAGGAAGTTCAATCGCAAATCAAACAGTCACTTGGCAACCTCAAGATTTAAGTGCTCCAGTCCCTAATGCTCCTGCTGATATTGTAGGGGGTTTTCAAAATAATGAAGGTGGATATTATGATTCATATGCTTATTCCCATTTCACAAATCTTGTGAATGTTGCTATAAAACAAGCGTATATTGCTGCTTGTGCTGGGGTCACCGTTCCCGTGACACCAACCACACCAGCAAAAATTCAATTCCAACCTTCTTCAGGGGGATTTTTATTATATGCTCCTCAAGGAGAGTTTAGAACCCTTAATAGTGTGTATGCTGTTGATGGAACTTACATGAAAATATATTTCAATAATGCATTATATGAATTATTTTCTGGATTTCCCGCTTGGATTACCAGTCGCACATCTTCAAACAACCATCATTATCAATTACAAGTCACAAGCGAATTATCTACTGATATTGTTGATGGGAATGTAGTGGTTCAACAAGAATATAGCAGTTATATTTTATGGACGCCCGTCACAGCAATTGTATTTACTGCTGCCAATTTCCCAATTCGCCCAAGTATTGTGAATAATCCATTAATCTTTGAAAATGGTGTTAAATTAAAAAGTGGAATTAATGCTGATACTATTTTACAGATTACTGATTTTGCAGGAGCAACCAATTATAAAGCACAAATCAATTATACACCAAGCAATTATCGTTGGTTAGATTTAGTGGGAAACACACCTCTCACAGAACTTTCATTTCAAGTGTTTTGGAAAGACCGACAAGGAAAATTAAATCGTGTTTATTTATCGCCAGGTGCGTCTTGTACGATGAAAGTATTATTTTCTAAAAAGGATTTGAATTATTAAGAAAGTTTTAAACTGATTAAAGAATATTTTTTATAATTAAATATTATATGAGCGACCTTAAACTTAAAGTCATTGAAGATGCACGTATTAACAACATTGAAAGTGAAGCGACATTCGCCGTAGAATCGTCTGCCGCCCAATCCACCTACCAACCATTTACTGCCTCAAATAGTTCTAACAACAGCGTAACCTTTAACGTAGCAGTCCCAAGTGAAAATATTGCTATGGACCGCAAAGTTGAGATTGAAGCGGACATGCAATTTACAGTAAAATGCACTCCTAAGGGGACAGCAGCACAAATGCAGGCGGCAGGATACTCGCAAGCGTTCGCTTGGGGTGTCTATGATGGCGTATGTGCTTACCCTTTCAATTCTTCCATTAATCAAGTCCAAGCGACAATCAATAACTCCTCTATTTCCACCAGTCTTGCTGATGTCATGCCTCTTCTCAATCGCCTCACCCCCCAGCACGCCCACAGCGAAGATAATGAAGAAACCGCACCTTTCGTGGACCAAGGTCTAAGCGACCTTAACAACTATCGCAATCAATATGCTTCCCCTCTGTATGCGAATCCAAGTGATTTAAGCAACAAAGTCAAACCTCGTGGCGGTCTTCCTTGCGAAATCACATACACAAAATTCACAACTGACGCACAAACTGTTCTTAGCGACCCCCAAAATCTTACCCTTGATAATGACGGAGAATCGTGGAACATTTGCGTCAAATTTCGCACAGTTGAACCCCTTATGTATCTCACTCCTTTCGCTCATCTTGATTCTTCTAACAAAGCGGCATTTCTTGGTCTTCAATCTCTTAATATTGTTGCGAATCTTCACAATGATTATGGTGCCTATCTATTCAAATCTGCAAGTGCTAATGTACTCGGTGCTGCTACTGCTGGTTGGACTCACACCGTAACTTCTGGTGATGGTGTAGGTTCTGCCCCTGGTGCTCTCCCTGTAAATACATCAACTGCTCTTTTCCGCAGCGACCCCCGTCTCCGTGTCAATTTTCTTTCACTCCAACCCGAACAATATGCTAAACTATCCACCAAAAATGTTCTTCCTATGCTTGATTACCCACGATACATCAGCACTTATGGTTCTACTCTTACAAATACTCTTGCGACTGACACTCCTTTTAGCAAAACTTCGGTTTCAATCCCGTCCCCTGTCATTCAACTCTCGCAGGTTCCTGATTACATTATTGTATGCCTTAAACAATCTCGGGCACAACAAAATGTAGGTCAGCAACTCACACTTGGCACCCTCACCGCTGCCACAGTCACTTTCAATAACGCCTCTGGTCTTCTTGCTTCATGCTCTCCCGAGCAACTTTACGAAATCAGTCGTCGCAATGGTTCGTGCCAAAACTGGGCGGAATTCTCGGGCATGACACCCGTGCAGACCGCCGCCACCCTCACAACTGCTGGAAACAACGCCAATATTGCTGCTATGGCGGGAACACAAGGTTCTATCCTTGTTCTTAACCCTGTATATGATTTCTCGCTTCCTTCTTACCTATCGGGTGGAAGTCTCGGTCAGTTCGGGTTCCAAATCAACGCCTCGTTCGCAAATCTTTCGGGTGCTGACCTCGTCAATCCTGACCTTGAAATCATTGTAGTGAATTCGGGTGTCATGTATACCCAGCAAGGTTCGTCCACCATCTTCAGCGGTATGCTTACCAAACAAGCGGTGCTTGACGCCAAAAACAGCGGTGCTGATGTAGATTCAAGTGATATTGGTGCTATGCGTGGTGGTGCTGTAGTAGATAAAGCGAAAGCGGAAGCAGGACGCCTTATTGTAAAACATTGCAAAAAGAAACTAAGTGGAATGGGTATTCCTTCCATCAGTTCTCTCGGTGGAAGTGTAGAAGGTGCCCGTGGTCTTCGCAAATTCGCCAAATAAATTATTTAAAAAAAATATTAAAAACATATAATTATATAAAGTATGCTTCTGTAGTTCAGTCGGTTAGAACGTGCGACTGTTAATCGCAAGGTCCTTGGTTCAATTCCAAGCGGAAGCGTCATGCTGCACCCTTTGGTGGGCGTCATATTGAGATTGCTTAGAGATATGACGGATAGGTTCAATTCCTGTCTGCAGTTTAAACTCATCTTAAACGTTATATTATATACTATATATATAATATGTCGTATCAAAATCGCTCATTAAGAGAAATTATTGAAGATAATAATACTGCTTTAGTTGCGTCAATTGCTACAGAAACATCAAGAGCACAAACCGCAGAACAAGCAAACGCTGCTGCTATTTTAGCAGAAGAACAAAGAGTTGATGCTATTTTATTAAATGCCCCCCCTCTGTTAGATACATTTAAAGAAGTGGTAGATGCTTATGAAGCAGCAGACCAAAGTCTAACACTTATTACAAATAACAATACAAATAATATTACTGCTAATTCAAATGCTTTATCAGCAGAAATCACACGAGCAACCGCAGCAGAAAGTGCCAATACAACAGCAATCACAAATGAAGTCGCACGTGCTACAGGAGCAGAAAGTGCAAATGCTACTGATATTGCTACAGAAACAACACGAGCAACCACCGCAGAAACAGCAAATACAACCGCCATTAATAATGAAATCGCACGAGCAACCGCAGCAGAAGGAGCAAACACAACAAATCTAAATACTGAAATCACACGAGCACAAACTGCTGAAGGATTAAATACAACCAATCTCAACGCTGAAATCACACGGGCAATCGCAGCAGAAGGATTAAATACATCTAATCTTAATGCTGAAATCACACGAGCAACAAATGCTGAAACAGCAAACGCCACGAATATCACCACCAATACCACAAACATCGCCACCAATACCACAAATATCGCCACCAATACAACTGCTATTGCTACGAAACAAGATACAATTACAGGAAGCACCGCTCTTACAACGGGAGCATTAACCGCCACCGCAGCAACAAACGATATTGATATACGCAACAATATAACCGCTGGAAGCAATATCACACTCACACAAACGGGTAATGTCACTGAGATTGCTTCATCTGGTGGTGGGGGTGTCAATCTACCCAACCCTATTATAGGGGTGAAGATGTGGGTTGGGGCAACTTCTGCTGGTGGGACAAATGTTATAAAATTAGTAAACGGACAAGTTCCAGGAAATTCAACAAGACAGGTCTTTGAATGTAGTGCTTATACTTTTATTGAAAGTAGTTCCAACGGAAGCAGTTGGACTTGCGACTTTGACTGTGATTATGAATACGCAGGGCATGGTGCTGATACTGTAAAAAGTAAAATATATTGGAGAATTAATAATGGTTCGTGGCAGGAACAAGGTCATAGAAACCAGAAATTTGCTAATGCTTCGGGTGGCGGAACTCGTTCTGGTGTCATTTTCCCAGCACACATCAGCAAACCTTTATCATTATCGTATAACGCAGGTGATACTATCAAGATGAGAGTAGATGTTATTACCAATGGAGATGATATTTTATATGTTAGAAGTGGCACCAACGAAACAAAATGCACTGCTGTCTTTCAAGAAATTAAAGAAGGTAATGTAAATAATGTGAATTCTTCTACCAACTTAACAGTTGCTTCCATTACTGCTACAGGTTCAACAAATGATATTGATTTACGAAATAACATAATTGCTGGGACTGGAATAAACCTCACACAAATATCAAACACCACAGGAATTGCTGTGGACCCTGCACCTCTCGCAGCAGAAGTCACACGAGCAACTGCTGCCGAAGGAGTGAATGCTACGAACATCGCAACCAATACCACGAATATCGCCACCAATACAACTGATATTGCTTCTAATACAACTGCTATTGCTACAAATACCACGAATATTGCTACAAATACAACTGATATTGCTACAAATACAACTGATATTGCTACGAACGCCACGAATATCGCAACCAATACCACAAACATCGCCACCAATACCACGAATATCGCAACCAATACAACTGATATTGCTACGAACGCCACCGCCATCACAACAAAACAGGATACAATTACAGGAAGCACCGCTCTTACGACGGGGGCATTAACCGCCACCGCAGCAACAAATGATATTGATATACGCAACAACATAACTGCTGGAAGTAATATCACACTCACACAGACGGGTAATGTCACGAGTATTGCTTCATCTGGTGGTGGTGGTTCTCGTATTGTATTTAGTGCGGTGCGGTCAAGCACATTAACCCCTGTGAATAATACGAACGTTCTAAACATGCCATACGATTCTACAAAAATAACAAACTCTTCTTATTTTTCTTTGAGTGGTGATACTCTCACCATTTTAGTGGCGGGTGATTATTTAATTAGTGCTACTGTAAATTGGGAAAATTATAGTTTCACAGTTCCAAATCCCCCTCGGTATGTAGGGAGAATGCGAACCTTAACGAATAACACATTTGTAGGAGGGACTGACGCCATCGCCTTGTGTTATGGAAGAAATAAAGATTATGGCAGATTTGAGTCTACCACTCTTGCGAATTATCCACGCACATTTGCTGCGAATGATACATTAAAAATAGAAGTGACGGTGATAAAATCAAGTGAGTCCCTCAATTTCATAAGTAATTTTAATGGTCTTCGTTTTGTAAGGGGGGGCAATTTAACCGTAGAAAAGATAAACTAAATAAAAATAAATTAATATAACCTATTTATATATGGCGAACCCCGTTCTTAATATGTTAAAAATAGGACAACTTCAAACAGATGTAGCAACAAATCAAACTGGAATATCAACAAATGCTGCTGCGATTGCTGCTTTACAATCACAAAAAGACAGGTTTTGTATTGTAGCAGAAAGTGATGTTGATTTAAATACCGCAACTTTGGGCGATGGAATATTTAGTTATGGTTCAGGAGCACCGAGTAATGCGGATTTTGGGATTTTTATTCCTTTTGGTTGCACTCTAAAAAAATGGTCTTTTATTGGTTCTAATTCAGTAGTAAATCAAAACAAACAAGCAACATTTACATTAACTGTAAAAAATACTTCTGGAGTAGTAGTCCAGACACAAGATTTAGTATGTGCTTTACCGCTTACTTCAAATGTATCACAAAATCTTGCTATAACCGCTTCACCCTTTCAATATTATTTATCTTTTAAACAAATTGATAGTGGAAATTTTGCTGGAACAGAGCGATTGCGTTTCTTACTTTGGTTTGAAGAAGATTAAACTAATGTTTATTATTAATTATAATTTTAATATATATGGATAAGTTTCTTACGAACTATGACTTTGATACATATATTAAGAAAGCAAGTAATAAGGTCATTAAATATAGTGATTTATCTAACTATTCTTCGTTGGTAGATTTATTTAATAAGAAGAAAAAGGATTATAGAATCATGTTAATTGAGACAAAACCTAATGTAGGGCATTGGGTTGCTATATTAAAAGATGGAGATACATATGAATATTTTGATTCTTATGGGTCTAATCCTACCGCCCATTTGAAGACAATTAGTTCCTATATTAAAAAAATGTTAGGAATGAAACCGAATGATATTAATAGTTTATTATCAAAAGTCAAACATACCCATAATAAAATAAAGATGCAAAAAATGGAAGATGGTGTGAATACTTGTGGAAGACATGTGATAATGAGAATAAAAGATTTTATGGAAGGTGGGAACCTTGTAGATTATCAACATAAAATTATATTAGGAGCAAAGAAACAAGGTATGACCCCTGATGAATATATAGTATCCTTAACTTAATAAACTTTTTATTATATCTAACTTTCAAAGTATAAAGAGATATAATAAAAGAGAATGAACTACTGCACCCCTTAGAATGGGTTTCAAACCTTGGTTAAAAAAAAAGGTTTATTAAATATTAATAAGTAAAATATAATATAAAAGGTATATATATACTATATCAATGGGAGAAATTAAACAAGACCAAGTAATTAAACGAGAATGGTTCTTTGAAAAAACAAATGATTATGAATACAAAAACGAAGAACATAAAGAAGACATGTATCAATATGTAAATTATATGATTTATGGAGGGACCAAACCAAATACAAAAGATGAATATATTGACAGAGGAGTTTATAAATATATAGAACAAGAAATAGAACAATATACCGAATTACAATATATTAAAATAATTAATAATAATGGCGTAGATTATTAATATTAATAAACAATTATAGTATTTCCGTTATTATTAATAGTTTTAATTAATTATTGATATTACTTATTATTAATACTATTAAAAATTTATAAATTTTTACAGTATTTAATAATAAATCACTAATAAATGGTTATTATTACTATAATTAATAATCTAATAGTTAGATTTTTAATTATTTTAATTAATCTATGTCGGGGTCATTTGTTATATATGCTTCATTTTGAGAAAGTATAACCATCGGGTATGTTTTTAATAAAGTTACTGCTCTTCCTGTTGCATTTTTTATTCTTTTGATTTGTGCTTTATCAAACCCCATATAAATATCTAAAAAATATTTCATACTCCTCGCCTGTGCTGTCTTAGGAAATATAGTTATGCTATGTGCTTCATTAAGAATGACTTTTGTTTCGTGGGCGTTTGTAATACAATGTGAAGTATAAATGCAAGATATATTATAATGCCGACCCATTGTAAGAATGTTATTCATTATATCATAAATCTTTTTCTTTAAAACTTTCTTTCCAATACTATCTACATCATCAAATATAACTAAACTATCTTTAAAATCATTCAACATGATTTCTTCATTTAAAAATTCTTCACTATATATATCAATTCGGTATTTATTTTTGTATTTTATTTTATCAAATGAATCGTCTTCACTCACACAACTAAAGATATAAATATCTCGTTTTTTAAAAGTTTTTAAGTATTCATTCAAATACTTACTCGTCCAATAAGATTTACCACTACCCGATTGTCCTGATACATACATAACACTTCGTTCTGTGTTTTTATCAGGTATGTGTTGGAACTTCTCGTTTTTTTCTGCTTTTAATATTCTAAATGGATTTTTTATTTTACTTTCATCATCGCTTACACTCACTATTTTATCATCTTTTGTTGGTTTATCATTCTTGATAATGCGAAACAAAGGTTTTCCTATTCCTTCGTAATTCATATTATTATAGCAAAATATATTTTTTAAATTAAATAGTTTAATTTAAATCGTGTCTATATTATATGAGTGATGATTGGACTACAGATTTAGAACAAGTGTTAGATAGGATTAGAACCAATAGCGTTCAAATGTCATCAAGTCATAAAAATAAATATTTCTTTTATAAACAAATTATTAAATGGTTCAAAATACCTACTATTGTATTGAGTAGTATTGGTTCAGTTGCGTCTGTGGGTTTAACAGAATATATAGACCAATCACATATAAGTGCATTAACATGCGGACTTGCTTTATTTGTTTCTGTTTTAAATAGTGTTGAAATGTTCTTGAAGATTAATGAAATGATGGAACAAGAACTGGAACATTCTAAATTGTATTATAATCTTTCTGTGAATATACAAAAAACATTATTGCTTGAACGGAATCATAGAGGTCAAGATGGACCTATTTATTTAGAAAAAACATATTCTCAATATATTAAATTAATGGAGCAAAGTAATTTAATATCAAACGTTCAAGATAGATTTATGGAACTTCCAAAAAAGAAAAAATTTACTATTAAAAAAAAAAAGAGTGATGGTTCATCAACAAGCGAAGATACACCTACCAATCAAGATGATTTAGAAAGGACGTTATGAAAAAGAGACAATAATCGTCCCGTGTCGCATGCTGAACTCTTTGACGGGGCGTTTCGGTTGACGCTTCCTTGGTTTCCTTTTGTTTAAAGTTGGTTTGTATTTTTCATAATATTTTCTTTGTGAATCTTCAACGTGTGCTAATGATTCATAATCACCTTGCTCCAATATACTAAAATCAAAAGTATGAATTCCCTTTTCTCTAACACACGTATAAAATGGGGACGACCAATATTTAAGATTTTGGTTTTTGCTATTTTTAGAGACCGTATATTTTAGTTTTTCAATATTGCGAGTAAATCCCATATAACTATCTCCATCGGTATTCGTCATTAAATATATTATAATATTGTTGTACTTTGTCATATATATATATAATATATTATTTTAACTTTTATTTTTACCTATCATTTTATTTTGCGGTAGTCTTTCTAAAATATCTATGCTGTGTTCTGTGAGAGGGTTATTCGTCGTAGATTGAATTGTTGTGTTTCGTTTTTTATTGAACGATGGATATAATATAGAACTAAGATTATTCCCTAATGCTTGGGCGGAAGAAACAATATCCATGCTACTTCTAATTGTATATTCATTTTTGCTTTGTGTTTCAAATCTTGCTGCAGGATTGAGGGTAATTGTTTCATTGACTTTTTTAGCATTTTTTCTTGTAGCAATTGCTCCTTGAGAATGTCCTACAATTGTTATATTCTCTCCGCCGTATTTATTTATTGCTTTTTGTAAAATAGGTTGCATTGCTTTGGCACGCTTTGTTTGAGAATATTTATCTTGTCCCAGAGCAGCATACGTCGCATTATAAGACCAATCTGTTAGTGTTCCTGCAGTTCCACGAAAAGAAACAATACAATGATTTAATCCTTTATTGTAATAGACTGCTACATATCTATTTCCAAAACTTTCAAGAACATAACCTTGTATTTCTTTTTCTCTATCTTTTTGTTTTAAATAAGATGCTTTCAGTATATCTTGTAATATATCTACACGAACCTTTCCACCAATTAAAAAAACCATTAATAATAATGTATATTATATTTTTATGAATTAGTTTATTCAATAAAAAATAATTGTTATATATTTATTTGTTTAATACTCGGCATACCAACTACATGATTCGCTTCCATCTTCTTCAAAGAAGTGTTGAATTTGTTTCAACATACACAAGTCAGCAAGAATTTTATCGTCGTCATTAAAAGTTCTTGCGTATTCTTCTTTGGTCCATTTAACTTCGTAAGCGTAGTCTTCGTAAGCGTCTTCAAATGTAATGGATTCAATATATTTATTAAATAGGTCCTTGTGTTCTTCAATAAAGGGAAGTCCTTGGTCTTCAAACATATCCCTGTCGTATGTAAAGTTTGCACCGCTTCCATCTTCTTCAAAGCATTCAGTATCGTTGTCATCGTCAGTTTCGTCCCGAACATCTTTAATATGGTCTTCGTATGAATTAAAACAATCTTCACAATAGTCTTTTTCTTGTGGTTCGCACTCACAGCGGCAACCACACGATTTAAACCTAAACTCTGGTCCTTCTACGATTGCTCCATAGTCTTCCATCGCACCGCTGGACTGGACGCCAACCCAAAACTTTCCGTAAATGTTTCCTGAGTAATAACGACCCATAGTTGTTGATTGACATACCATATATTCTATTTTTTAATGTTGATTTTATTTTGGGACCGCAACAACAAAATGACAAACAAAACTGCAGAATTTAATAAACTATTTTTTTTGTAAGAATAATTGCTCGTTTGGAATATTCATTTTGTAAGCAACGAAGCAAGAATAAAATGATGTTTTTTTATTTACTACACCATTTTTTTCATAATGGATTTTTCCACATGGAATGATAGTCTGGCAGTCTTTAATTTTTTCTCCAAAAATTTCTCTCCAATAGTTTGAATATATCGTCATCACATTTAAAACAATAATAAATGGTTTATCTATTTCAAGAAGTCTCTTTAAAATCTTACATTTAATTTCTGTTGAAAATGGTGGATTCGTGATAATCATGTCATACTCAGGGACATCACATTCCAGAAAATCCCACGAAGTATTTCCTACGACTTCATAACCCAACTCTTGCCAGTTTTTCATAGAATTTGATGTGTGAGCGTTCTGCATGCAACACTCCCAAATAATACTCCCCTTTGGGACTAAATGAGCGACTTTTTCCCACTCATTTTTTGGTGTGTAATAATCATCATCTTTTTTATAAGTGGTAGAATCTTGGAAGTTCGCCATGTTATATATATTTATTAATTTTAAAGTAAAAAAAATAATTGTTATAATATATTAATTCTTTACTTCCATAGGTCCTTCGCATTATTTGTTTGTCGCCCTGCCTTATCACGATTAAGAATATTCGTAAGGGAAAGTCCAAGCACCTGAATTGCTTTTAATTTGTTAAGATAATCTATATATTTTTTTTCATCGCTTAAAATAAGTTCTCCTGCCTCTGTGAAAAGGTTTTTGTTGTCCCGATACAACAAACCTGCAGACAACCAGTCGTGTTTTCGTAGTGATTTAAGTATTTCTACTTGAATTTTTAATGACTTACAAAGAACGAATGCCCCAGGACTGCACTTTTTTGGGTCAGCGATAAGGACAATTGTTATTTCGTCCTTTATCATAGTATAATTGTATGTGAGTGTTTCCTCCAACATTTTACAATTTTTTTCTGCGTCTTTAAAGATATGTGCTTTACCACAAGTCATAGAGCAATAATATACTTCATTGCTGTGTGTTTTCCTCGCACATTCAACCATAGCAGTCTTACAACTATAAAATCCTTCACAAATAACGCCACAAGTATGGCAATATTCTTGCGTCGCCTTTTTCACATTAACAGTTGGGGTTTTCTTCATAGATGCCATAGTAGTTGGGGGGGGGACATACCATATAGTTTATTTTTTCGTGTTGATTTTATTTTGGGACCGCAACAACAAAATGACAAACAAAACTGCAGACATGACAACAAAAAAATAATTGTTATAATATATATTTAATTCTTTACGCCCATAGGTCCTTCGCATTATTTGTTCGTCGCCCTTCCTTGTCAACATTAAGAATATTCGTAAGGGAAAGTCCAAGTCCCTCAATTGCTTTTAAACGATTAAGGTAGAACATATATCTTTTTTCATCTATTAACAAAAGTTCTCCTGCATCTGTGAAAAGGTCTTTGTTGTCCCGATACAACAAACCTGCCGACAACCAGTCGTGTTTTTGTAGTAATTTAAGTATTTCTGCTTGAATTTTGAATGACTTACAAAGAAGGAATGCCTCTTTTTTACACTTTTTCGGGTCTTTGGCAAGGGACCTTTTTATTAGTTCCTTTGCATTAATATAATTCTCACACACGCTTTCCTCCAACTCTTTACACATTTCTATGTTGTCTTTAAGCACCGATGCTTTACCACAAGTCATAGAGCAATAATATATTTCTTCTTCATCGGTTATTCTCGCACATTCAACCGTTGCATTCTTACAACCATATATTCCTTCACAAATAACACCACAAGTAAAGCAATAATGTTGCTTCGCCGTTTTCACATTAACAGTTGGGGTTTTCTTCATAGACGCCATAGTAGTTGGGGGGGACATACCATATAGTTTATTTTTTCGTGTTGATTTTATTTTGGGACCGCAACAACAAAATGACAAGGAATTTAATAAACTTTTTATTATAACTTAATTTCAAAGTATAATGAAGAATTAAAAAATAGAGAATGAACTATGCACCCTTAGAATGGGTTTCAAACCTTGAATATAAATAAAAGTTTATTAATTAGATAAACTTGGACTGTTTGGAATGGAAATATAATGCCTTGCGAATAGAAATAACCGCCGTTTCAATGCGAGTTGTGTCTTTTACACCTGTCTTCGTAGCAATTCCTTTTGTTCTGCGAATAGTTTTACATTTACGAGTTTGTTGATGTTCTCCAATATTTAGAACGATTGTATTACAACGAACACAAATTTTATATCCATGCGATAATTTTTCAGCGTCAGTTAGGGTAATAGTGCGACGAGTAGGCATTTCTGCTCGTCGCACAAATTGTGTGAATATAGGGTCTTGCTTAATTGCTTTATTTAATTCGTATAGATTTTTCATATCGTCCATACATTTAAGGTATTTCCCTTCTGGAATAAGAGGGGCAATTTCTTCAATCGTTTCCATTAGAGAATTAATTTTCTCTACGAACTTCTGTGCTTTTACCTTTTCTTCGTATGAGATAGACATCTTGGGACATACCATATAGTTTATTTTTTCATGTTGATTTTATTTTGGGACCGCAACAACAAAATGACAAGAAATTTAATAAACTTTTTATTATAACTAAATTTCAAAGTATAATGAAGAATTAAAAAATAGAGAATGAACTATGCACCCTTAGAATGGGTTTCAAACCTTGAATATAAATAAAAGTTTATTAAATACGACGACCTATACACCTGAAATTGCAAAACATATACCTTCCGTCTTCCAAAATTCTGCGGTGGCAATTAATATGAATGGTTTTAGCACATATTTTTGTAATTTCGCCTTCATACATGACACCAGCGACTTCCACAACAACGTCTAAATGAACTACTGGGTTTTGAATGACAGTTTCTGTTGTAGGAACTTTATTAATTGTTCTTTCTTTATTCTGTAAAAACCAAGAATGCGTGGTCTTATTGCTTTTATAATATTCACCGACCATTATTTCAACTACAATAGGTTTTTTGTCCTTTGCGTATTTTAAGTGCCTTGTAGCAAGACAAAGTTCACGGTAGTCATTAACTGAACGAACACCTTTAGTCATTAGGTCTCTACAAGAATAAGAATTTAAAACAGCGGAAAATAATGGTTGTTTTATGTTGTCCTTCTGCCGAACAGGGCGAAGGAATATGAGAATATTGTCAATGCAGTCGTCGGGAAGGTCATTTATCTTGGGGGACATACAATTTCGGCGAAGGAATGTGAGAGCGTTGTTAATGCAGTAGTCGGGAAGGTTATTCATCTTGGGGGACATACAATATATATGGTTTTTTCATGTTAATTTTTTTTCAAGTCCGCAACAACAAAATGACAAAGAATTTAATAAACTTTTTTTGTCATTTTGTTGTCGCAGTCTCAAAATAAAATCAACACGAAAAATATATTATTTAGGGAAGTAAGATGGATACAATGAAGAACAACATTCGCGAAGAACTCAAAGAATCTATGACCTTCTTTGCCCCCCCCCACCCACAAACCCAACTCCATCTGGACGAGTTTATGGAAGAATGCGACGAATGGATACAACATAAATACAACACTAACCCTATGACAAAAGATGAGTGTATTGCTATTGTCGGTAATGACCTACAATTATATTTGGAAATGGAAGAAGAAGTAAGTGCATATTGGCAAGAACTTACAGGTGGAGACTACACGGAGCGTGGCATGGTGAAGATTGTTCCTCTTTGGTTGCTTTCCGTTGCGGAACAATGGAAAAATGACGAATTAGAAAATTTATATGAGGAACTCACACGAGACCCACTTACTATTCAACAATAAATATAATAAATATTATAACAATTATTTTTTTATTTCTTGTGGTCGTTTCTGCAGTTTGTTTGTCATTTTGTTGTTGCGGTCTCAAAATAAAATCAACACGAAAAAATGAACTATATGGTATGTCACCCACTAACTATGACGACTTCTACGATTAACAACGAAATTGCCCGCCTTGAAAGTCTTATGGAGAAGACCCAAGATATATATGAAACCAAACATAGAATGTGTAAAATGTTTATGACTGTGTCGCTTTCATCTGGTGGTGCCCCCGACCCAGAAAATGTCGCCCTCATCACCGAGCATAGCGAAAAGCACACAAAACAGTTTCAAGCGACGAAGGCGTTTACGGAACTCAAAATAAGTTTTTGGAAACAATATTTAACGAAGAAAGTGCGTCCTACCATGTTGGAAGAACTCAATGCTGCACTCACGGAGTGGTTAGAGGCATCGTGGGAATATTTCGGTCAAGAAAACATTAAAGAGGACAGCGAAAATGCTAAAGATGAATACAAAATGTTTAAAAAGATGTTTGAAATGTGTGAAAAAGAGAAGAAAAAAACTCGTCGGGGCGGAAAGAAACACAGGAAGAAATAAACAATAAATATATATATTATAACAATTATTTTTTTATTTCTTGTGGTCGTTTCTGCAGGTTTGTTGTCATTTTGTTGCTGCAGTCTCAAAATAAAATCAACATGAAAAAATGGAATATATAGTATGTCCCCCAACTATGACGACTATTGCTGAACTTGAAGAAGACAAAAAGCAAATGGAAGCATACATCGCTGAACTTGAAGAAGACAAAAAGCAAATGGAAGAGCATTATGAAGAACTTATTTCCAAGATGAAACGGCAAGGACTTGAAGAAGACGACGAGAGCGAAGAAGAAGAAGAAGTGAAATGTATATGTGAGGATTGTTTCTTAGAAGGAAGGGTTATGGTTTCCAAGAAGAGAGCAGAATATTTAAAGAAAAATGAAATTATGGAGTATTCTTGCGTTGTATGCGGTTCCTACTCCGCCTCCGCTTTGAGCGAAGAAGAAGAAGAAGAAGAAGACGAAGAAGACGAAGAATAAACGAAGAGAAGAATAAACAATAAATATATTATAACAATTATTTTTTATTTCTGCAGGTTTGTCATGTGGTCGTTTCTGCAGGTTTGTCATGTGGTCGTTTCTGCAGGTTTGTCATTTTGTTGTCGCTGTTTAAAAATAAAATTGACTTGAAAAAAACGTTTATTAATATGTAGAGATGGAACCTTATTACAAACAATATTACAAAGAAAACAAAAAAAGTCTTGATGAATATAGTACTGACTATTATACATCACACAAAAAACAAATAAGGAATAAAAGACTGGAAAGAAATCCTATGTGTTGCTGCGGTTCTCGTAAAGAAGCACATAATAAAACGGAATCTGTTACTTTTAGGAATGACACCAAATTAGTATTAAAGGGCATGTGTAAAACTCATTATTTATTCAAAGGAACACTTATAGCAATTGCGAAACAAAGAAACGAAGGAAGAACTCTAAAAAGTGCACTTCGTCATATTGTTCCAAATATGCCGGCATATTGCCGCCAAAGATGTTCTCAATTATCTTTAAAAAAATTACAATCTATGCGACCGCATAAACTTTAATGCATCTTTATTCAAATATTTCATATTTATATCATATTGTTTTTTTAACATAGTGATTGTGCCTCTTTTGCTTTTGGGTTCTGTTATTTTTAATTTAACAGGAAACGACGAAATTGTTTCTTTCATGATTTCAAAGGTTTCATCTAATTTTCCAAAAGGAACTTTGTGATTTTCAAGAAGCAAAATGATTGTTTCTATTTCGGTAGTTATTCTATATAATAAACCTATTTCACTATTGAAATAATCTAATAATAATTCTTGTTTTTTTTCTGTTTTTGGTTTCAAGCGTAAAATACTATATAATCGTTTTAGTGCTTTAAAATGTTTATTTAATGATGAATATTCTTCATAGGATTCTGTAATTGAATCTACAATTTCACTCTTTGTAGGTTCTACATAGGTTTTATTTGCCCCGATTGTAAAATAATAATTGTCTGTAATCTCAATAAATCGTCCATTCAAATAATAAACAATATCTATTTTAATTGTTGATTTCATGAGTAAAGCATCTTCAAAACTTACATTATCTTTTTTGTTTGCTTCTAAATCTGCTTGTTTCCAGCGGATAGGTTCGCCGTTTTTTTCACCTATTTTCAAGTCCGTCACCCATAAATCTTTATTTTTTTTAGCAATTTTAAAAAGTTTAATAAAATGGTCCTTAATTTTTTTGACACAATTTTTAGAATTGCATTTGAAAACTGTGGATAAATCATAATCGCCATAATTCACCGCTCGTTTGATGGCGGCAGAACCAATTACATTAAAATGATTGTTAATACTCATTTCTTTGAAGATTTGTAATACATTATCATTATATATCTCAGGCATATAGTATCATAATAATTTTTTTTTTACAATTAGTTTATAAAATAATTTTCTTCAATTTCATCTTTACCATCATCGCATAATTCTTTTACTTCTTTTTCGTATCCCATCAACCAGTTTCGGTCTATACTATGTTGAAGCATGTGTTTTGGAACAAATGTTAAACCTCGTTCTTTTGTCTGTCTTGTTCGTGTAATTGGGTAATCTAAATCCACCAGTTTTGAAGTGAATGAGCGACTACTACTTGCTGAACCTCCTTCTTTGATAAAGCGATGCTTTTTTGCAAATGCTTCATATTTTACAAATAAACTGGATACACTTACCGTGACTTTTTCATTCGGGTCTGGTGAATCCTCCTCTTCCTCTCCCCACGACCCATTGATATATAAATCTTCAAAAAATAGTGCTTCTACAGGTGAATATAAATTACACATTTCTTTATACGCTTGTGTTAATGGGCGTTCTTTAATCCAATTAAAATCTTTCAGGTCATATTCCATATAAGTTTGATATAATGCTTGCATCACTTCAGGTTCTCGCATTTGTTTATACAATTTACTCCAAAATAATGCTTTTTTATTTAAATATTTGTCGGTTGTTTGATATACAATATATCTTCTGTCTGTGCTACGAGTATCAATAAGTAAAGGTGTTTGCTTATTTGTTGTCGCACAAGTTCTCCCACAATTTCTAACGATGCATGGGCGAACATTCTTTGGATTAATTGTCATCGTGTTTTCACTAATATAAGATTTCATCTGTCCTTCATAATCAAAGGTTTTTTTACCTTCTGCTTCATTTAAATTGACGAGAAGTTTACGATAATACCCTTCTGCATGATTTCCATAAAAATCTTCTGGATTTGACGAAGTGATATAATGAGTTGAATTCAGCATATTCCCAATCGCATCTAAAAACATATTTTTTCCTGTGCCCTGTTTTCCTTTGATGATGACGCACACAGGGGGTTTATTTAAGGGGTCTTTAAATATTTGTCCTATCCAATAATGAAAATATTGAGCGTCTTTTTCAATACCACCGCATAATTCAAGGACAAGGTCAAAAATAGGTTTAAGCAAAAAATCTCTTCGGGTTTGGGCGATGGGAGGTCCAAAAATATCTGGATTGAATCGTTCAAACACATTCAAAATATTGGGCGGACACACATCATCTTCATTATAGGGCAAAAAATCATAAGTGGTATAAATACGCTGTGATAAATCGCAGTGGTATTTACTATAAAAGGATATTTCACCACCCATCGTTGAAGTAAAACCACTTTTAATGGGTGCTAAAAAATTACTTGCTTGGGTGGGCGACCAGAACTCACATTTTCTATCTTGTCCGTTTTGAAAAACGTACTGGGGTTCGGGTTGAATGACCTTACATAAAAATTTTTCAATATAATTTTTTTTTAAATTATATTCGTCATACGGATTGTCTTGTAGCAACGACCCTGCATATTCTTGATTATAAGTGAGTAAAAATTCTTCGGGGTGTTCGTAATCTGTGAAGTCTTTTTTGATTTCTTCGTCAATATCATATCTAAAAGGCATTTCTTTTTCAGTAAAACGAACCTTGTATCCCGTTTTCTCAAAACATGCTTCGCTCAATAAATCCAAAACACCTTCTTCTAATTTTTGTTTTTGAATTAAAAATCCGTCAAAACAAAGTGTTTCAACATTATAACCTAATTCACTTATTTTCGTGCGGGCACACATCAATAAATCATTCTCTATAATTTGCATCACATAACTCAAAGTTGATGCTATTTTATTTTTATGTTCTGCTGCTCGTGATAATTTGACTTTGGCGTAAATCGCCTCATTTTTTATTTTTACATAGTCAGCGATGGTTGCTAATTCTTCCCCAAATTTATCTACGAATTCAGGCAGCGGTGTTGATATTCCCCAAGTAATACAAAAATCACTAATATTTCCTAAATACATTTGTTGAAGCATCATATCTTTCGCAACGCTACGAGAACATTTACAATCGTCGCATATCTGCTTTAAAAATCCTTCTCTATTTTTGTTGTATTCACTTAATACAGGACAACTGATGTTATGTTTCGCACAATATTGTTCTAAACAAGTCGGGTGACAATTTTCGGCGTCTATGTCTGTGTGTGTATCACCGATTAATGTTTGTTTTGCTTTTTTTTCTAAATTTTGCAGAGATATGCTTTTGTCGGCATACAAGCGACCCATATCCATGCGTTTATTATAAGTCACGAGCAATTGGTCGTTTCTGTCTATTTTTTTTCTAATGTTTTTTAATGCTGTGATGGTTTTAGCATTTAAATTTAATTTGGTTGATGCGATTAACGAATCCACTTTTTTGCGACTAATGCTTTCTTTCATTAATAATTCCATCTCTGTTAATATAATGAAATATTTTTTAAATCTAAAATAGTATTAATTTACTTATTATTTATTTTACAGGGGCGACCACGTTTTTCTACAATTGAATCATAAATACCTATTCTCCTAAATTCAAGTGAAATGGATTTCCACATGCTATGTTTAAGAGCAGTAGAAATGTATTTGTCTCTGTTTTTCTCAATCCATCGGCGGTTATATATAGTTTGTTGGGCGACCATTCTATAATTATTATAAGGTATTATTTATACTCATTAAACAATTTCTTTAGTTTTTCCTCTACTGCTTTTTTATACACTTCTGCTGCTTCTTGTTCCGTCGCAAAATAACCTAACGATTTTCTTTTTTTGTTTTCAGTAATTCGCACTTGAAATTTACCCCCTACCCTGCTATACCCCTTAAATGGTTTTTGTCTATTCCACACGTTCATTTGCTGGGTGACACATCTAAGGTTTTCAATTTTATCTCCTGCTTTTGTATGACTGATATGGTCTATGATGAGAGATTTATTCATTAAGTCAAACTCTGGGTGATACGCTTTGTAAATCATTCTGTGTCTGTAAAACTTTCTATTTTTACCTTCTTTGTCTCTTAAAATAGTCCAATAGTAGCAATTGGTTGGTGTATCTGTTCTATAGAAGTTGCATGGAACCCACTCTGCTTTGCTCTTATTACTTTTTTTACCAAACTTTTGAAATGTATTGTCTTTATAACACCGAATCTTATTATCATATACAATATACTCTAAATAATCCATCTATGGTAATATACAAATCTACCTTTTAAATTAAAAATTTAATTAATTATATTTATTTATTATATGAAGTTATTATATGTCTGTCCTTCAAAATCTAAAACTAAAAAATTTGTCGCAACTTTTGAACTTGATAATGGTAAGCAGAAAAGAGTTTCTTTTGGGAGCAAAGGGTACAGCGATTACACCGGAGAAGGAGGCAAACAAGAAGGCACCACCGAACAACAAAAAAAAAGTTATATTGCAAGACACCAAAAAGATAATTTAGACAATCCGTTAAGTCCCGGGGCATTGAGTAGGTATATATTATGGACTTCACGAGACATAAATAAAGCAATTAGGGATTATCGCAAACGATTTAATCTTGCATAAAAAAAAAATTGATTTGAATATTATTTTAATTATTATATTAGTATGGTGAGCGTCTATTGCTTAGTCTGTAATATTACTGGTGAAAAATATTATGGCAGTACTGGAAAAACATTATCTCAGCGATTATCATTACATAAAAAACTTGATTGCACTTCAAAACAAATTATTTTAAGAGGTGATTATGATATTTACAAATTAAGCGAATATGAAACAAAAGAAGAAGCAGAACTAAAAGAAGATTGGTATATTCGTAATAAAGAATGTGTTAATCAAATGCGGGTTAAACTTACAGATGAAGAGAGAAAAGAAGGAGTTAAAAAAAGAAATAAAGAATATCGTGAAAAAAATGGTGAAAAAATAAAAAATTATAAAAAAGAATATTATGAAAATAATCGTGAAAATCATAAAGAAAAAATGAAAGAATATAGTGAAAAAAATCGTGAAAAAATTAAAGATTATAAAAAAGAATGGTATGAAAAAAATATTGAAAAAATAAAAGAAAAAATGAAAGAAAAGGTTGAATGTGAATATTGTGGTTTTTCGTCAACAAAGATTAATTTAAAAAGGCATCAACGAACTAAATCGTGTTTAACCTATCAAAAAAAATTAAAATAAGTATTATATTATATGGCGAATTACAATCACATCGTTCACCAGTTAGAACAACTACGAGATGAATATATGAATGAACTAAGAGGAGATGGCGATGCCGCCGTATTCGCTGCTTTGGGCGGTGTTCCTACCCCAGTAGATGTCACGGTTTTAGCACGTATTAGACAGCAAGTAACTACAATTCTATCACAGCATGTAGTGCCAGGGCAAGCAAGTGCAGGCACTACTTATGTAGTTCCAGAATTAGACACCGTTATAAAGGATTTTGAAGAACAAATTGCTGAGTACCATATAGACCCCACAGGAAATACTGATACAAACTATCGGGCGATTCAAGAAGAATTAAGCAATATGAATGATGAACTCATCTTCTCCGTTCCACTCAGTGATGTTGACGGGGACGAAGAAGAAAGTGATGACGATGTCACTACCCAAGAGGATTCAACACTTTCACCGAAAGAAAAGCGAGCAGAATTGATAAGGAATAATGCTGCTGCTGCCGCTGCTGAAGAATCTCGTGCTGCTGCGGAAGAAGATGATGATGATGAAGACGAATCACCTACAAAAAGAAGAAAAACAGAAGGCGGTGCTATATTTCGTCAACCCACATCAATCTATAATATTGCAAAATACGGACAATTATATTGATTTAATCTTAATTCATAAATTTAAATAAGTATTTATATATATGAAACTCATTGAACTAAAAGATAAAGCAAGAAAAAGTTGTATCAAAGGGTTTTCTACGATGCGAAAAGCAGAACTTATTGCTGCTTTAGATAAAATTGAAGAAATACGACTTACAGATGATGCTGTAGCAAAGAAAAAAATTGCAATTGAAAAAAGAAAAATAGCAAATGACAAAATGAAAATTGCAAAACAAAAAAAGCAACTTGCTGATTGGGTCGCACATTACAAATAATTATTCTCTTCAATTGTTTTGCGTATTTGAAATGCTTCTTCTTTTGTAGGAATTTTTGTAAATCCGCCTGTGTAATCACATATTCCCTTCGCAGCATTTTGTTGTTTTTTAGGTATATATTTGCATGATGTTGTAGTCCCTGCTTCCTTTTTACGTTTCTCACTATTTCGGGTTTTCTCTCTACAATAATCACAGGTTTTTGTATATTCATTTTTTGTTTTTAACCATTTAAAACAAATGTGTGATTTAAGACGATGGCACGACGAACATTTCTTCTCCATTAATATATCTAACGTAAATACCTTTAATACATAAATACCTTAAATACCTTTACCTATTAATTATAATATAAAAGGAAACTTATATATTATATAATGTTCTCTGCTTCACAAGAAGAGATGAATGAAATGAAAGGAAATTTTATTCCTTTTGTTGTTTGGGATACACCCTTTCGTTTGTATGAAGATGGTATTTTGTATGCTTGGAGAAGGGGCAACAACTATTGGTATATACCAAATTTTCCGCCTAATAAAAAAAACCCTGAAAAAATTATGTCATGTATATTTTCAAATAATCACAAAAAACGCAAGGGATTTTATAAAAATAGGTTAATTTATTTTGCACGGAATCCTGATTGGAATATATATGATTCAAAAGTACTCATTCCAAAAGATGACTAATCCACCCGTGGAAACATACGAATGACTTAATGACTCTTAAATACCTTTTCTCAATATATTTAGGAAGCGTTTTATAGAGGTGCTTCGCTCTCCCAACTTTATAAACGATGTTTCATTTTATTTTAATACCTATTTAAGTCATAGAGTTATAGAAGGAAAGAATGAATGAATATTCATTTTGAATTCAAATTTTCATTTCATTTTGAATTGTAAATTCGTTAATTTTCCCCCGCCCCCCGCTGCAGTACTTTGTTTAATAAACTTTTTTTTTGACCTAACCTTAGGACTTTCAAATTTCATTTCATTTTGAATTGTAAATTACCCGATTTTTTACATGCATGTATTTGTTTAATAAACTTTTTTTTTTAACCAAGGTTTGAAACCTAATTTAGAAGATGCATGTTTCATTCTTTTTTATTATTTCTAATTATACTTTGAAAGTTAAGATATAATAAAAAGTTTATTAAATATTATTAATAGGTAGATTATCCCAAAGACCCTTCCAGAGTTCCGTCAGGTCTTCTACGAGGTTCTTCTGCTTCTGCTATTTCTCTTAATACGGCAGACGAATTAATTATTTTTGGTTTTTTTTTCGTAACTTTTTTTTTGGGTTCTGGCAATCTACTTGTGAGAAAACTGAATACTCCTTTTTCTTTTGTTCCCTCTTTTTTCTTTTTTGAAATTAATTCATTTAATTTACTTGATTGTTTAGTACTTTTTAGTCGTGGTGCTTCTCGTGCTGGTTCTTCTGCTGCTTTTTTTGGTGCTTTTTTTGGAAGGACTGGGACAACGGTTCTATAGTCAGCGACTCCTTTTTCTATCTTAATCTTTCCGCCACCAAAATCTCCTACAACTTCAAATGTTTTTCCATCGTAAATAGCATCGTTGTCATTATCTATAAAATATGTTCTCCCATCTAATGTTATTTTTCTCACTTTCATTTCTTTAAACTCCTTACTCCCCCCGAAATTATCCCTTTCAAAATTCAATTTATCGTCTTCACGGTCTAATGTCCCTATAATCTCACCTGTATTAATATCATAAACGCTGTCAGGGCGTTCTTCAAATTTAACATCAAATCCTGATACTTTATTATCTTCACATGCTGCAATAAAATTAGTTTCTTTAGGATTTTCACGATTAACAATTTCAGCAAATAACCAGATGATTCCAGATTCTTTTGGCAATTCATCATCTATAATAGGATATACAGTTGTCAAACCTTTAAAGTCCAATCCCCAATCACCTACAAAATCTCTTGGTATATCACTATCACCATAAACTGAAACCATCGGCGACACTTGGGCGTCTTCGTCAGGGGGTAAAATACCTGCTGGAAGTAAATCGCCAAATCTATTATATTCTCCAGGAGGGGCAACAACTTCTTCTACCACTTCTTCTTTTTCCACGGGTGGTGTAGCGTCAGGTAGAAGTTCTTGTTCGTTTGGGGGAAGAGAACTAACAGATAAACTTGCCATTTTTTCTTCTAATTCGTCCACAGGGGGCGGCAGCATTTCTTGTTGAGGAACTCCACTGAACGCCATTATTCTTCCTACTGCTTTAGGAGGCAAAGATTTTAAATCCTGAAAGGGTGTTCGCCGAAAGATAGGTCTTTCTTCTTCTTCAGCAGACTGGTAGTCTTCATCATCACTTTCTGGCAAATTTTTAGTATAACTTTCTACAAGTTGTTCTTGGATACTTTCAAAATCGGTTGGTTCCCCGTTTGAAACCTCATCGCTCTCAAAATCCCCGTCAATAGGTCGTACACCGATTGTAGATTGTCTTATATCATAAATATTATAAGGAGGGACAATCATCATGGGTCCTTTTGTCATCTCAAGCACTATGGGTCGTCGCCAAAAATTAAATCTTTTGTATTTAACCCAAGATGATAATTTTCTCCAATCAAAACGTGTTGGATTCTTTATTTCCTCTTGTATTTCTTTTTCAAGTTCCTCTTTGATTGCAAACATTCCAAAATAATTTACTATATATTCAGTACCTTCTTCACTTGCTCCTTTTTCCGTAGAATCAAGAAAAACCCCTTTAAAAAATCGGTCTTGGCGTTTAACGTCATTCATGGTAGGCACTTGGTCTGCCCGTCGCCATTGAGTTTCGTCAAAAATATTAACACCATTTTCATAATTAGCATAGAAATTCCAATCAACAAAATAATGTGAGGGTTCTTCTTCGTCTAATCCTGCGTCGTATCGTGCACGTTCAATAAATCTATCTATTTTTGCTTGACTTTGTCGTTCTATTTGTCCCATGGATTCTGCTTCATATGGAACTAAACTTAAAAAATATTTTACTTTGTTTGGAAGAGTAAGTGTTTTCCAATCTTGCCCTTCTTCAAGTTCTAATGGTTTTATTCTATCTGGGTCTAAGGGCGGGGTTTTGGGAACCCTCACAAAAGGGTCTTCGTCTTCGTCTTCCCTGTCATTATAATCTTCAAGGTCATCAAGTGCTTCTTCAAGACCAACAAAAGTTCCCATAAAATCATCGCCGCTTCCGTAAACACCATCTTCATCTGGTGGGTCGTCGTCATCATACCGTAAATAATATACACCCGCCATTCTTTCTAATGTCATTTGCATTCCAACCCTACCTTCGCCGACGATAATATTTTGTATTCCCTCCCATATTTGTTTATCTGTTTTCATTGCTTCTTCTGCTGCATTTCTTAATTTACTTCTTTCACCGTCCTTGATTTTCCATTCTTTAGTTGCTTTGGCAAAAATTTTTTTCATGTCATCTAAATAATATTGAAGTGATTTTTTTACTACTTTTACATCAATTCTTATGGGAGTTTTTCCAGTCCTCTCCAAAGAAAATTCCCTTCCATAAGGCGAACGTTTTATTACAACCTTAAAAAGTTCCATTACTACAAGTATATGAAAAAAAAGGTCTTCGTCAGTGTTTTGGGAGTCCTCCTGTCTCGCAAGAAATTTAAATGTTTCTAAAGAAGGTTTCAAATCTTTTTTTTCTTCACCATCTTCTGCTGATTCGTATTCTTCTGCTTCTGCTGCTTCTTCTTCTAATTCTATTTTTTCTAATTCTTTTTCTTCTCTTCGTTTTTTTTCAGCAGTTACTATTTGTGAGAGTTCGTCCTTTTTCTTTCGCAGGGTCGCCCCTTTAAAACCCAGTTTTTTTGCTTCTTCAATCCAATATTTGCCGTCTTGTTTGACGCCTGTATTCCCTGTAAAAAGTGGTTGATTTCCATAGGTGGAAATCTCTTTTAAAAGTTCCGTTGCTTCCCTGGCGGATTTTCGTGTCAAACCCGTTATGTCAGGTCTTAATTCTTGTATCTTTTTTATTGTTTCAATTCTATTCATTGATTCTATTTCGTCTTTGGTTAATTTTAAATGAACCTTCTTCGCCTCTTGCGTGGTTTCTGGTAGGTCCATTAAACCTTCTTCCGCCATCTTTTTTAATGTTGGTTTGAGGACTCTTGTTAAATTTATTTTTACTCCCCTTTCTTTTAATAATTCTCGTAATTCTGGTGCCTTCATTGAAGAATAATCTGCCATATACATAAAAACAATATTATTTATTTCTTTGTCAGTTCATACAAATCTCTGTCGGGGGCAGATGGACCTGTTTGTTTTGGATTTTTCATGACAAATCCGTATGTGCGACCATATCCCCATTGGTCGGGCGACATTTTAGGTCCACGCACACCTTTATTACCTGTCTTTGCATTTCGCACCGAACTTGAATTAGAAATTGCGGCACCGCTTCCTCTCTCAAACGCTTGTTTGATAATAGATAATTGAATTCCAGTCGTTTTTGCTATATCTTTAAGTGAATGACTTTCATCATCATCAAATCCATATTTAATATTGTATTTTTCTCGCCATGTCTTCATAATTATAAGTTATATTTTTTTATTTATTTTTAGATAAATAATGAACCTATTGCGATTAACAAACTCAATTCAAACATTTCTTCTGTGTAATAATAATTCTTCATTTCAAATTTTTTATCGGGGCAAACCATATATATTTAACATAAAAGTATTTTAATTATTAGTTTATGAGAAAATTCCCACATGATTTGAAAGAAATAATATCCATTATAGAAAGTCGTTATTACATATATTACAGCGAAGACGGAGTTCTTGCTGTCTATCCAGAATTATATGATACAGAACTAAACATTATATATCGTGCTTGGTTTGGTTTAAACTATATATATGATAAATAATATTTTTATATATTATATGAGTTTTGCTACTTGTTTTAATAATACAAGGGGTCTTCCTTTTTTTGAAAGCGAAGCGAATGTGTTTGGTTATGAAATAGCAGCAGACGCAAATGCTCCTAATGGTGCAGCGGGTCAATGTGACGTGCAGGGTCTTACTGATGTCCCCACGACAGGATTTAATACAATAGACAAAACAAGACCAACTTTAATTCGTTTATCAATTGCCATTTCAACAGGTGCTACACAAATTCCATTGATATTTGAAGGAAGAATTCCTCCTTTTGTTTATGATGCTCGCATCGTTTGTTTTAGTGATGAAGATTTAGTCACTTATGCTGGTAATTTAATAAATTGTCCTAATCAACAAATACTCACTGTTTTAGGACCTCCTCGGGGTGCTATTTTTCTTGGAAATGATGGTTTAAATACCGACTGGACGGAAGTAGCAGACACAGGAGAAAATCCTACAATCTCTCAAGCAGTTTATAGCACAAACATTTTAGTATCTCCTAATGAATATAACATTTCGGGTGGTTTATTTATGGTAATGAATGCAATGAGTGGAGCGAGTGGCGTAGACCTACGAAGTGCTTTTCATTTTGTTCCAGAAAAATCTGCTATAGATTATGTTTGTATTTAAACTATGTAATATTATAAAAATATAATTATAATTTATATGTCTGTTGCTTTATTTTCAAATACAATCAAAGTGGGTCCTAAAAATATAGAAGTCACACAAACACCTCTAACTGCTCCTGCTTCAAGTTACGATTTAACAAAAGTAGCGGAAATAAAAATAACTCAAATTGGTTTATATTGGTTCCGTTTTAATATTTTACTTATAATGGAAGAGAATTTATCACAACCGCAGATTGATACATCGCCCGACGAGTATCAACAATATTTAATGTCATGTTTTATCACATCACCATCGGGCGTTATGTATCCACTAAAATCTTGTGCTCCTTGTTATTTTCAACCTGATGCGACAACCGTCTATGCCAAGAACTCTGTAGCGAAAGCACAATCAACACGAACACTAAATATCACGAATGATATGCTCCCTTGTAATGAAGCAGGAACTTGGACTGTTGAAGTTGTCGCCAATTGCGGTTATTCTGCGAGTGATGCATCTATTGGTTATAATGTAGGTGAATCCACTTATACATGCACGAAAATAAGCAATTATGAATTTTAAACTATTTTATTTTTTAATTATATTATTATATTTATATGTCAGCAGCAGCACTACTTCAATCAACAAAATGTATAGACTATAAAGGTTCTTTTTTAAAACATGAGTCGTTCCCAGCAACACAATCGCTCACTTATGGAACACTCCACGAACTTGCCGATGTCACAGAAAAAATAGACCCACAAAAAATGTATTATTTAGATGTATGTCTTTACGGACACCCAGGTGCCAGTATCGTCTGCTCTATCACAGACCAAGGACAACCTGCAAATTCATTCCCTTATTACGCTGATGCTGGTTTAAAATGGACCCAAACAATCGCTGGAAATCAAATCCTTTTACAAACTGATTTTTTACAATCTGGTGTCCCTATCATCAGTAATACATCTGCTCTTGCTACTAATGGTTTAGATGCTGCTACGGGAAATTTCGTTCCAGGCGATGTAGGAGCGACTGCAATTGACGACAGTTTTTCATTAATCAAATTCGGTGGTCCCATCTATACAGGAGATAATGTAGGACAAACATTAACCAATGTGAAAGTAACATTTCATTTACCGCCTACCAATGGGAATCACTCGTGGGAATTAACAGCGAACAACCGATATTCTTATGTAAGACTTTACGAAATTCAAACACTTGATTCTTCCTTTTAAACTACCAATAAAGAAAATAATAAATCATTATATATATGATTACTGATGGAAATAGTATTTATGAAGTCGCCCGACAAATAACGTCTCGCCAAGCACGCAATATGAAGAACACTGACAAAGTAGCAGAAGAAAAAGCAACAGCAACCGAGAATGATAATGTAGTGGGCGACTTTACAAAAGCACTTGTAGATTTAAATGGAACTCTGTATAAATTTGCGGAGAAAAGTGAAGAAGAGATGGTCGGCGGTGCCATCAATGAAGGTCTAAGAAAAGCATTTATATATAGACCCCTCCCAGGAAGTGCACCTGATAATAAAATACAAGAACTCTATGACTTTGTGGGTCAGGCGAACGGTAGTCTTCAAAAAGGTCTAAATTTATATGTTAGAACAAAAAATCCAAACGCTGCTGAATTAGAAGTATTTAAAAATGATGAAATTTCAAAATTAAGAGTCCGTGGAAATGAAATAAATGAAAATTATCCTGATGATGAACGCAAAAATGAAGCACTTACTTTAATAAACCAAGCAATAAGATTAATTGAACGAGATGTAAAAGATACAATTCAAAAAATACCCGCCCGAGATGCGACCAAAACTGTAGGGAAATTTGTAAAATATTCATTAACTGATGAACTTGTAAAATCTATTTCACAAGCAACTAAATTATCTACGGACAGCAAAAAAGTTAAACTAACCAATATCAATGAAGACAATTATGATGATTTTAGAAAGGCGTTGATTGAATATAAAAATATGTTTGGAAAAGTCAATAGAGTATCTGCCCCACATATAAAAGCAAAATTAAATCAACTGAAAAAAATATTAGCAAAATTACGAGGTCTTCTTGAAAATGTATTTAAATCTTATGCTGGACCTTCTGGAGGTGAGCGTGGACCTGCCCCACCGATGCGAGGTGGGTGTTCGTGTCCTATGGAAGGTGGATATGCTTATAGAGGAATGGGCGTTGATAAAAAGGAAATATTTATGATGCACCCTGTAAAAGGACTACGTCGCAATAAATAAATTAAACTAAATATAATAATTTAAAATAATTAAATAATTATATAGATGGAATTATTCAAAGACAAAGAAATTTCGCCTTCAACAAAAAACCTTTACATTAAAAATCTTACTCGTTTGAATGGTGGGGAAATAAAATCAATTAAATTTCTTGATGATATAGAAGATATAAAAAGTAAAATAGGTAAATATAAACCTACAACGCAACGGAGTTATATTATATCAATCTGTTCGCTTCTAAAAGACATGAAAAATAAAAAAAAATTGTATGATAGTTATTATTCACTTTTAACTCAAATGAATGCTGACCTTAAGGTAAATACATCTAAAAGCGAAACACAAGAAAAAAATTGGTTGGATTATGATGAAATTCGCAAGATTTATGATTCGTATGAATTGCCGACTGAAAAAAAATTGAAAAAGAAGGATTTTATCAATCTTAGAAATTTTATGATTTTTTCATTGTATATGCTTATACCGCCCCGAAGAAATAAGGATTATCAAATTATGTATATTTCAAATGATATGACCGACAAAGATAAAAATTATTTAGACTTGAAAGAGAAGAAGTTTATTTTCAACAATTACAAAACAAAAAAAACATACCAAACATTAGAGCAAGAAATACCTGATGAACTCATGAAGGTCATTCATCTTTATTTAAAGCATATTCCAAATGCAAAAGACCTAAAAAAGAAAAAACACAATATTCCTTTTATCGTTGATGAAGATGGAGACCCTCTTAAACATATCAATTCATTCACTCATATTTTAAATAAATTAATAGGTAAAAAAATAGGTGTTTCAATGTTAAGAAATATTTATTTAACTCACAAGCACAGCGACGCCCAAGAAGAACTGGAAAAAGATACAAAAGCAATGGGGACCAGCACAAGCACCGCCACAAATCATTATATTAAGAAGAATTGATAAACTTTTTTTTTATCAAGGTTTGAAAACCCATTCTAAGGGGTGCATAGTTCATTCTCTTTTTATTATATCTATTATACTTTGAAAGTTAA
>Ga0315315_10000554_pt1 | contig 31880 bp, 37 predicted proteins | sample M140m3416metaG_FD_203699 | JGI IMG/M metagenome (GOLD analysis project Ga0315315, IMG submission 203699) | Ammonia-oxidizing marine archaeal communities from Monterey Bay, California, United States - M1 40m 3416 | ecosystem: Environmental > Aquatic > Marine > Intertidal zone | place: USA... | reverse complement strand
TCACAAGAACCCGTATCAATACCTGCAAAACGAACTGCCTCAGTTCGGAGTATGACCAAATGAGTGATCTGGAGTGCCGAGACTCAGCAACCTATACCCAATCGACTGAACGTCCGTCGCCTGGTCTCCTGTCGATTGTAATCCCTTGTTACAACGAAGAGGCTGTAATTGAAGCGGCTCACACCAGAATCTGTAGCATTGCACCAAGCCTCGGCATGCAAATAGAAATTATTTACATCGATGACGGAAGTAAGGACGCCACTCTTGAGAAACTGAAACACCTTGCAGTTCGTGACTCACGTGTTGTCGTACTTGAATTATCTCGAAACTTTGGACAGCAGGCTGCCATGTCCGCGGGCCTTGAAACAGCACAAGGAGATGCCGTAGTTATTATTGATGCCGACCTCCAAGATCCACCAGAAGTCATTCTTGAAATGGTCGCCAAGTGGCGAACTGGCATTGATGTTGCCTACGGACGACGAAAGTCACGCGACGGCGAGAGCATCTTTAAGCTTGTTTCCGCCAGCATTTTCTACAGATTCTTTGCTGCAATGATCCCATATCCAGTGCCCGTTGATACAGGTGATTTCAAGCTGTGCGATCGGGCCGTAGTTGACACCGTCTGCGCACTTCCTGAAAAACGCCGCTATCTCAGAAGCCTTGTTCCGTGGGCAGGATTCCACCATTCACCAGTGGACTACGACCGAGATGCACGAACGGCAGGGGAAACGAAATACTCCATTTTCAAACTGCTCTCTCTCGCGGCAGACGCTTTGCTCCTGTCTTCCGACAAGCCCGTACGAATCATTTGGTTGCTAGCGATTCTGTTCGCTTTCATAGGTGCGTCTGGACTAGCTTTTAGCCTAACTTCTTCAACACAAGGACAAACTGGTGTTTCTGCAATTATTGCGATTCTTGGATTTTTCTCAGCTGCCCAAACTGCCAGCATTGCAATCATTGGCGAGTATGTCGTGAGATGCTACAGAGAAGCCCAAGGCCGACCACCGTTTATTATTCGAAGAAAAATTAACTGAAAAGCTTAATGGGCTAGCATGTTTTGTAACAAGCAAATTTGAGTTGATAAACGTCGAACGATCATCACACACTTTTTTCTACTTCATTCAATACGTGCTCTCTCTGCGAACTTAGAGTGCTGCTTTAATCGCATCTGTTAACACTGCGTCTTGTGGCGACACACCCGACTTAAATCGACCGACCACTTCACCATCACGATTTATCAGAAACTTCTCGAAATTCCAACCTACTTCGCCCGATGGACTGGACGCCTCTGTAAGTGTTTTGTAGAGCGGTGACTTACCAGAGCCCTTGACTGTTATTTTTGAAAACATGTCAAATGTAACACCATAATTCTTTGAACAAAATGACGCGATTTCGCTATCACTCCCAGGCTCTTGGGCACCGAAGTCATTTGCTGGAAAACCCAGAATAACAAAGCCTTGGTCTTTGAAAGAATCATAAAGCTTTTGCAAGCCTGCGTACTGCGAGGTGTAACCGCACTGACTTGCCACGTTCACTACTAGTACAACCTTGCCGTCGTACTCGCTTAAGTCTTTATTCGTACCATCAATTTTCTTCATCGAACCGACTAATGGAGATGCAGCATTTCCCATTGCAGACATGGCAACCATGCCTACTACCACTAGCAAACCCAAAGCACATCTTATTAAGGACAAGGAAATCATGTTTCACTCCTTATAGGATTATTGTTTTTTCTATTACGAAAACCATGTACAGCAGAGATCGCTAATGACTTAAGCTATTTGATTGAGACTCTTTATGCACTTCATCATAGCGAGTGCTTCAGATTTGGCGCCTTGTCAAATAAGTTTATGAAGCTGGCATAGCCTGCACAACCGCCTCACCAGCTTCATTCGCAAAAGGCACGAAATTCTGGCGAAATTTTTCTGACAAAGCACGTGCGGCATCTTCCCAGGCGCTCGCGTCAGACCATGCATTCCGAGGCACAAGCATACGGTCTGAAACACCTGGCACCCGACAAACTGCTTCCAGCCCAAAAACTGAATCACGGTCGGTCGGCATATCCTGCAGTGATTCCCCGTGAATGGCATCGATAATGCAACGCGTACTTGCCAAATCAATCCGTTTTCCCAAGCCGATCCCACCTCCAGTCCAACCGGTATTTACTAGCCAAGCCTGTGCATTGTGTTGTCGAATTTTCTCTGACAATAAACGTGCATAGACCACCGGGCGGCGGACAAGGAAAGCCGCACTGTAGCATGGCGAAAAGGCCAATTGCGGTTGGAGCACACCCATTTCTGTTCCGGCTACCCGGGCCGTGTATCCTGAAAGAAATTGATACATCGCTTGTTCAGGTGTAAGACGACTTATTGGCGGCAACACTCCAGAAGCATCACAGGTCAAAAATATTACATTGCTTGGATGGCCTGCGAGAGATGGCAACTGAGTATTTTCAATATACTCAAGAGGGTACGCTGCTCGGGTGTTTTCAGTTATTACATTTGATTCATAATCCACCTCCCGAGTTACTTCATCATAAACAACATTTTCTAGAACCGTACCAAAGCGAATTGCTTGAAAAATCTCAGGCTCCTTATTCATTGCAAGCCCAATACACTTTGCGTAACATCCTCCCTCAATATTAAAGACTCCGTCGTCACTCCAACCATGCTCATCATCACCGAGGAGCCTACGTTTCGGGTCAGCCGATAACGTCGTTTTACCAGTTCCAGATAATCCAAAAAAAAGTGATACATCTTTCGATGATCCCTCATTCGCCGCACAATGCATGGAGAGCACCCCTTTGGGTGGCAATAACCAGTGCATGAGTGTAAACACTCCTTTTTTCATTTCACCGGCATATTCAGTACCGAGAATAACTTGTTCTTTCCGCTCAAGTGAAATGTCCACACTGGTACGACTTGTCATCTGCACTGTAAGTGAGTTTGCAGGAAATTGACCTGCATTATAGATAACACAGTCTGGAGTGCCGAAGTTCTCCAACTCCTCACGCGTTGGACGAATCAGCATGTTGTGCATAAAAAGAGCATGGTACGCGCGGGCGCAAATCACCCGAACTTTAATCCGGTGAATAGGGTCCCAGCCGGCAAACCCATCAAACACATAAATCTGATCTCGTGTATTGAGATAATCTATTGCGCGCTGACGATTCAGAAGAAAAGTATGTTCATCGATTGGATGATTTGTACTACCCCACCAAACATCGTTCTCCGATTCTCTATGACGAACAACGTGCTTATCCTTGGGACTCCTGCCAGTTTTAGCACCTGATCGAATCGCTATTGCACCGCTTGAAACAACACCAGCCCGCTCCCGCGTAAGTGCATCCTCATACAGCCTCGCTGGCGATGCATTTCGTACCACCACCGGTACGGTTATTTCTTGAGGACTTAGATCGACATAAATTGGCACACTTCACTCCAGCTACAATTTATTTAGGGGAACTAACAAGCTGGCATCTTTCCAAGACCAAACCAGCAACCATACGTATCTACATAATGCCAGATGCTAAAATGAGAGCAGTTAAAAGAAGGCCGCACCCAACAATTAGCATTACCATGCCAACCGGGCTCGGCTGCACACGTAAACGACGACACATTCTTCTCAAACGCCGGCTCAAATCAACCCACGCTTCACCAGCTTCAGATGACTGAAGGACCACGATGCTCACGGTACGCAAGGAGCCATTCCCCTCTACATGTGCTTGAAGGCCAAGAGTCGGTAAAGCAACACTCTCGCCCGCCCATCGAACTACTGGATCAACTGCAGCTGCATTCTGTACTACAAGAGGACGAATTTGCTCAACTGTCGCATTGTAAATAAGAAGACGTGGCCTCGCAAAGAGAATGCACACTGCGACGACTAAAGCGTACAGGAGAAGGAGAATAACTTCTCCCCATGGTGACCCCCCTAATAAAGGCTGAATTGCAGCGAGTGGACCTACCGCTACGAACCCCGAAAGTGCCAAGCCAAGCAATACACTATCCCATGCCGCAGATATCACAAGCGGCCGGTGACGAAGCTGAAGCCCACCCATGATGCAGCAATAAATCCCCAAGGGTACGAGCGCTATCCAGAACGGAAGGCTATCAAGCCAGAAACTCATGACTCGTCCTCGCTCGAGGTGGGAAATTGTTTTTCATATTACTGAAGAAAAGCTAGTGCGGACATTACAAGCAACCAGCCAGCCTCAACAACTATCGTAACCACCAAGCAGACATAATCACGCTTCCACAGCAGCACCATTTTTGCTCCTCAATCAAAGTGATTCCGGCAAGGCAAAGACTATGTCTTTCATAAATGCATCTTCAAAACTATATGCATCATGAAAATCATCACGACTATCATCACTTGTCTTTCTCATTTGGCCGATATCTATCATGTTAAAAACAATTTCACCGAAGTCTGCTGTAGCACATATACCCCATGATCCCAATACTTTAGTAGCGAGGTATCCATACTGTTGCTGAGCATATTGCCGGGCTGCCTCACACAACTCCTGACCACTCACATGCTTTTCACTTTTCTTCTTCTCTCGACTTAGTTGGGCATCATTATTTTTTTCTTGGTCGCCCATGCCGAGAGATTCTTGAGCAAAAGAAAGAGCTTCGAGAATAAACAAGTATGCGTCCAACGAATACCGTTGGTCTCGTTGGAGCAGGTCTGCCAAGGGGTGGTTAGGATCAACAAGAGGCATACGTTTCTCACAAAAATAGATGAATCTCTAACATACCACATCCACCGGCAAATATCGCAAAAGCTGTTCTTGATAAATCAGCTGCCGGGAGCCTGCTCTTCAATAAATGTGTATCCCAACGGAGTCAGTGGCTTCGAAAAATCACGAATCAGGTCGAGACCACGATCGATCAAGCTTGTTCGAGGGTCAAACTGGTACACATCTCGATCTTGGCCACCTGGTTTAAATATCTGAATAGCAAACGGCATCAGGTCTGTTGCCCGCAGAATAAGTTCCACTTTTGAGAAGTTTGCAGCGTCTACTTGGAATTTAGGCAATGCTTCAAGCCATATTTGATCAGTCACTGTTGCTGGTGTGATAATCCGCATCGAGTACCGTTTTTTTAGAGTATCTGCCTTGGCTCCAAAGACAAACGGAAGAGGTCCTTCACTGATTGCTCGGCCTCGCATCTCGGGTGGCAATTTTGTTTCTCTAAGCTGACGCTCACTATGCCTAAACTCATAAATGCTTGTGCCATTGCAAACCCAGTGTTCACCAGAATTTGAGGGCCTTGCGTCGTATATTCTTTTTTCAGGATTCCATTGTTTTGAGGATTTGACATGAAAAAGCCCTTTATCAGGAGCAGCGTATTTAATTTCTCCTGAACTTTCAGAAAAGGCTAATCGCTCACCCGAAGTATCCGCAGGGCTCCAGGCGTTGTATTGCCACTTATAAAAAGTACACGACCATGTTGTCACTTTTGCATTTCGTGCTTCCCACGCAACCAATAATTGCTCAAGTGCCGCTTGTTGCTCAGGACTCAGGGAGGGAGCCTGACTCGGACCCGCAGGCTGTGTGGCACCTTGCTGAGAGAAACCTTCAGGACAACTAAGGCCAAAAAAAACAACCACGAGTATCCAGCGGTACAGCGTGCCAGACAACACCCTGCTTAGAAAATCAACTTGTCTCACGGAATGACCGTTGCAATCTAAAGGCACTTCAATCTCCTCAGTTATTTCCCGGACTTTAGCAGCCAGACGAAGTAATCGCGAGCCCTTTTTAAGCTACAAACAGCACCGTTCATAGAAATTTACCAATGAATTCCACGGGCAGATGCGTTCACTCGTAACTCTTCTAACTCACGAGAATAACCACCAGAAAGAATTGGAAAACGGCACCATGTTTTTGGATCAAGACTTTCGTCATCCAGATGAAACGAAGGTGCTAGCCGCTCGCGCTTCCACTGGTTTCTCGACCACAATAGAAAAAAACGTTCTGTCCAGTGACCCAACCTCGCAGCATCGTACTGAGGAAATCCACAAACCAACTGCTCCCAAATAATACCTGGCATTTGTTTATCGCGAATCGCGAATCTCTCAATCTGATCCAACACTTCATAGGGCATAAGATCAGCCTCATCGGTCTGTCCCTCAGAAACAGGCCTCAACTCTGCGGTTGGCTGCTGAATGTTGACTGCTTTCATGGCGGAGAGTGGCCCAATTCCCTGCGGACCCTCTCGCTCAATCCAAACAAGCCAATCTCGAAGGAACGCTTTGTCTATTCCTGCAATTGGTGCTATTCCACCAGCAGTGTCTCCGTCCATAGTTGCATAGCCAACTGCAACTTCCGATCGATTACTTGTTGCAACCAACATCGCATTATAAATATTTGCCAAAAGCCAAACGCTAGGAGCTCGAACTCGGGCCTGAATATTTTGCCGGGCAAGGTCATCATGTTCCCAACTTAGTTTCCTTCCAATAGCTGACTCAGCGAGCTCCTCATACTTTTGTACTATAGGCTCGACATCAAACTCATGAAATCTTGCTCCAACAAAAGAGGCAAGAGTTCTGGCAGCTTCTTTCGTTAATTCACTAGAATTTACGGTCGACTGATATACGCAAGTGAGCACCTCAGCAACTAACTCCTGAACAAACTGGTCTTTGTAAGAACCGCTCGGCGATCCTTGGAGACTGCTCGGCAAAAGTTTAAGGCCAAGTCTCGCTGCAGCATCAGACTTATGTTTCTGAGAAACTAAAGCAATCCCAATGGCAATGAGACAAATCACCGCCGATGAATCCGCTCCGCCACTTGCACTTACCACAAAACCATAGCTTTTACTTTTCCTTAAACTATCCATCAGCCCAAGTGCCACCGCCCGGGTGAATTCTTCTTTCTTACGACGACCGGCCTCTTCGCAACGCTCCCAGCTACCACGACGGTCTTCGCTGTGTAATGTGTCACAAGAGGAAAGAGAACGAAAAGAAAAATCATGAGATATCACGTCGCAATGATCAGAAAGGCTGCTGTGGGAAATTCTTCTCGACTGCATAGAACGTATGGCATCAATATCAACATCACCATCAACAACAGAAACATCAGCAAATGAGAACCTCTCACCACTTGATATAACTCCAGAAGGATCGGCAATTAACGTGCTGCCGTCGTAGACAATTCGTCCAGACTCATTCCCAAGCAGGTTGGCTAACACGTACGCAGAGGCAAAGGCACGAGCACCATCTAAAACAAGACTTCTACGAACATTGTCTTTGGAAAAAGCGAAATGGCTAGCCGATGGATTTAAAATAACATCAATTCCTCGAGTTGCGAGACGTGCCCCGGGGCGATCAGCAACCCATGCGTCTTCACATATCTCAAAACCGATTCGAACTCCACCACAGTTAAAACGTATATCTCCAAAAGGCACTTGACGCCCAGCCACCGACACGACTTCCCGTTGTCCCGATGGCCAATGACGAAACCAGCGAGGCTCATAATGTAGACCGTCACCAGCCAAATTCTGCTTTGCGGCGATACCAAGAATGTCACCATCAGCAATCAAAGCAGCACCGTTATAAATACCATCCGCCCATTGCACAGGCAAACCAACGGCTACAACAAGTCCGCGACTGTGCTGCTTAAGTTCAAGCAGCATTTCCATTGCCGTTACGAGAACCCCCGATGCATGAAATGCGTCCTCGCAGCCATAGCCGGTGATACACAATTCTGGGCAGCAAAGTATAGAGATCTGACGGCAACGAGCTTCCTCGCATGCTGAGGCTATACGGCTTAGGTTACCATCCCAGTCCAGTGGTGTTTGATTGAGGGCAGCTGCCCCAAGACGAATCCGTTGCACGTTTTGCTCAACTGCTCTCTGGCACAGTCGACTCCTCAAGATAGGTATAGCCACCAAGGCCATCTTCATAAAAACGAATAAACCGACCTGCTTGCCCGTCACTAATTAGGCCGTCACGGACAGCTCCTTCAATTGCACATCGGAGGTTTTTCATGAGTTCTGCAGGATCAAACTCGACGTACTGAAGCACCTGACTCACAGTATCTCCCTTAACAACTGTATCCACAGCCACCCGACCATGCTCATCCGAACTTATATGAATGGCATGAGTGTCCCCAAAAAGATTATGCAGATCACCAAGAATCTCTTGGTATGCGCCGACAAGAAAAGCACCAAGATAGTATCGCTCGTTCTTTAGCGAGTGCAACGGAAGAGATCGCTTCACATCACGGCGATCGATGAACTGCTCAATTTTCCCATCTGAATCACAAGTCACATCTCCAAGTACAGCTGAGCACTCAGGGCGTTCATTGAGTCGGTGTATCGGCATCAGTGGAAAAAGCTGCTTAATAGCCCAGGAATCTGGAATCGACTGGAACAAAGAAAAATTACAGAAATACGTATCACAAAGACTCGAGGAAATTGCCTCAAGCTCTTCTGGAATATATTCGAGCTGCTTTGCAAGAGTATTGATCTTTTGGCAAATTGACAAATACACCTGCTCCACAATCGCTCGTTGATCAAGTGGTAAATAACCACTCGCAAACAAATTCAATGCAGTATCAAGAGACTGCTGCGCATCGTGGTATGACTCAAGTAAATTTTTAACATTCAGCTCTTGAAAAGTCTCAAATAAATCCTGAACCGGCTTTTCTGCATTCGGCGGTGGATCACCAATACTTCCATCATTTGTTTGTTCAGAAACCCCTAGAACACTGAACACAAGCATACTGTGATAGGCCACCACAGCCCGTCCGCTTTCTGTCATTATCGTGGGGTGTTGAACACCCGCATCATCACAAACATTTTGTACATGGCAAACAACATCATTCGCATATTCTTGAAGAGTATAATTCACACTTGATTCAAAATTTGTTTGTGACCCATCGTAGTCAACACCTAATCCACCACCCACATCAAGAAACTTCAGGCCTGCACCACGTTTCACAAGCTCCACATACACGCGAGCAGACTCATTCAATGCTGCCTTAATATGGCGAATATTTGTGATCTGACTACCTTGATGAAAATGCAACAACTGAAAACAGTCACTCATATTTCTCTCAGCTAAAAAATCAACCCCCTTCATTAACTCAGAAACACTAAGTCCAAATTTACTGCGAAATCCAGCTGACGCGTGCCATCGGCCACTCCCTTTGGCAGCTAATTTCATTCGCATTCCAATATTTGGCCGTACGCCGATCTTGCTAGCGCAGTCTACAAGTTGAGCAAGCTCAGAATACCTCTCTACAACTGGGATAATATTTCGTCCAATTTTTTGGGCAAGCATAACCATTTCTATAAACTCAGCATCTTTGAAGCCATTACAAATAATTGGCGTGTCGTTATCGGCTAAGGCGATAACTGCGAGTAGCTCTGGCTTACTGCCTGCCTCAAGCCCAAATTGATATGGTCGCCCGAACCGTAGAACTTCTTCAACAACCTGACGTTGTTGATTTACTTTTATTGGATAAATACAACAATAGTCACCCAGATACCCACTGTCTTTCATTGCAGCCGAAAAAGCTCTATTAATTTCCTGAAGCCTATGCTGAAGAATTTCTCCAAAACGAAGAAGGACAGGCAGTCCAATACCTCGCACCTCGAGTCGATCAATTAGCTTTTTTAAATCAACATGTCGCGTGGGACTTCTATCTGGATGAACAAGTAAATTCCCATCGTCCGCAATAGAGAAATACCCATTTCCCCACCGCGCAACCTCGTAGAGATCAGCGGAGTCGGCTACGGACCAATTCTTATGAACGAGGCCAGCAGTCATAAATTTCTCACAGTGTTCCAAAAAAGAATTCGGCGTCTTAAGTTTAGCCTGCCGAGAACCTGCAGCCACGGAATAGGCCTGTCTCAGGAAGTTTTACGCTTTTTAGCTGCAAAGACCGGGAATAACCTGCCCACCGTTTGCAATCTTCATCGGCCGACCATTTTTCGCACGAAATGTGATGTCTAAAGGAATATCAAGTGACTTCAGAACACTCGCCATCAAGTCCTGTGACGAATATGGCTCACTGATAACTTCTCGACCATCCGAGCTTGTCTCACCAATCACAGCACCGCGATTGAAACCTGCCCCGCCGACAACGGCACTCCAACTTCGAGCCCAGTGGTCACGACCACCATTCCCGTTTATTGTTGGTGTTCTTCCAAATTCACCCATCCAAATTACAGCAGTATTGTCTAGGACACCTCGGTCAGCAAGATCTGCAATCAAAGCACTCATCCCTCTATCAAGATCTGGTAGTTTTTGGTCGGCAAGCGTCGAAAAAATATTGTTGTGATTATCCCAACCACCGAGATTGACTTCAACGAAAGGCACTCCAACTTCTACCAACCGGCGAGCCATCAAACAGCCCCTTCCAAAATTTGTTTCTCCGTATCTCTCACGCACAGACGTTGGCTCCTCTGAAACGTTGAACGCAGCAAGTTGACTGCTTGTCATTAACTTGACTGATCTACCGATAATTTCTCGATGATCCTTGGGTAGCTGGCCTCTCTTTTCCCCAATAAATCGGTTCTCGATAGCACTAAGCATCTGAAGCCGATTTGCAAGTCGCTCTTGAGGCACTAGTGACTCAAGATTTTTAACATTCCCTTGGGGACTTACAACAAATGGCGCCCAAGCAGTACCAAGAAAACCTGGAGCAACACTGCCACCACCAACTGATATGAACGGTGGGATTTCAAGCGATTCGATTGTGCCTGCCAACTCGTGGGCAATCACCGACCCATAGCCAGGATGTTCTACATTTGGATTTGGCACGAACCCGGTATGCATGTAGTAACGACCCCTTTGGTGATCAGCCTCTCGTGTACTCATTGAACGAACAATTGAGAGATGATGCATCTGCCGGGCCGTCATTGGCATATGTTCACTGATTGCAATGCCGTCAACCGATGTTGAGATTTGCTTGAAAGGCCCGCCTGTTGCCTGGCCTGGCTTGAGGTCCCAAATATCCATCGTACTTGGACCTCCACCCATCCAGAGCAGTATGGCGGACTTCTGACGCTTCTTAAGATCCTCGGCGTTAGCAAGCAAAGAATTTGCAAACGATGCAAAAGGAGTTGAAAGAGCCGCTAGCCCTCCAAGATGTGACAGGAAATGCCTGCGACTACTCTCGCTACATGCCAGACCACGACACTTTCTCACATTCATAAAGCACCTACACCTGTTAGTGATTCAAAATAAACTCATTGGAATTGAGTAATGCCCACCATATATCCTGCAATGCCTCTTTCACTTGCCCCTGTCGGGCAAGTAGCAGTTGATTCGCATAACGTAATTCAATTGACGATGGCCACCTTGAAAGCGATGCTACGTAAAGAGCATTTATCTTGTCTTGATTTTTACGGTTTGCCACGATCACTTGATCTAGAAATCCATCTTGATTAAGCGACGTAGCCTCTTGCACTAAATCACCATTGAACAACATAAGTATCTGAGGAATTGTTCCGTTGAAAGTCGTACTGGTGTCACCTTCATCTGTACCAAATGCCATCACAAACTGCGACAGCCAGCGGTCTTGGCGTTCGGCATCCCCGACACGGTTTGTTTTGGTAGCCACCATCAAAGAATCATACAGTTGCTCTGGACCCATTTGCCTGACATAAAAACGGCTAAAGTACGGTGGCTCACCAGAGCCAGGCGCATCTTTCTCACTTCCAGACGTTATACGACTGGAAAGGCCGTACGGCTTTGACAAGACGATCCAACGCATCAGTGACTTCAAGTCATAACTATATTCAGTAAAACGTTGGGCAAGTCCATCAAGTAACGCCGGAGGCGATGGTGGATTATGGGCACCAAAATCATCGATTGGTCTCGTAAATCCATAACCAAGAAAATATGCCCAGATACGGTTTACAAGAGCCTTTGGGAAAAGTGGGTCCGACCGGATGAGAGAAGCCAACTCTCTACGGCGATTAACACCATAAGGAGTTCCGTCACTGAGTGAACCCGGCAAAAGTCCACTTCTTGATATTTCTGTGCCATCAATGAAAACAGGGAAAGCAACTTTGACTAACCCGTTTCTTAACTCGTAAAAAATTTCCGCTTCATTTGGATCACCACCTTGCCCCGCAAAGTCTTCGTCAACAAGCTCAACCCAGGAAACGCGACGCCCTCCACCAAATCTTCGCAAAGCTCGAGTTTGTCTAAAAAATGCATTTAACTCCCAAAACTGATTCTGCTTCACGCCACTATTAAATGGATGATTGTGGCACTGAGTGCATTGCACTTGGAGCCCTAGAAAAATCTGTGCTGTTTTAGCCGTAGCCTGCAGTGCCCCGTCGCCAAGCTTTCCACTCAGAAAATTGGTAGCCCCATTAAACTCTATCGCTTCGCTCCTGTCAGCATTGTCTCCGGTGGCAGTGAGCAATTCCTCAACGAATTGATCGTACGGAACGTTTGATTCCCATGCGGTTTGTAAATATTTCCGCATACCGGATCGATCAACCATCTGATTGTCAGCATCACGACCAACAAGCACTGTTGTCCATACATTTGACCAATGTTTTGCATATTCACTGACATGATCGTCACCAAGGAGACGATCAACAAGCACTGACTGCTTGTCGCGACTGTGATCATTTTTGTAACGCAACACCTCATCGACCGTCGGGATTCTCCCAATGAGATCAAGATAGACTCGGCGGCACCATTCAAGATCAGTGGCTCGCTCAACTGGCTCCACACCCGCATCAGCCCAAACCGATTCAATCTGGCTATTAATGAAAGCAATTTGAGGAACTGTTGATTCTTCTTTGGCATGCAGAGTCGTGCACCAGCAAACTATCACTAACGCAAGCAAAAGGGTAAACAGTCTCCCCACCAGAACCCACCAGATGTACCTGCCGTAATGCGTCAGGTATTTCCATGGCACCGCCTGCATTAGAAGCCTCGCAATCATCCCGGAAATCGAATAACAGGACGAGTGTATATTTTCCAACCAGCACACAAGAGTCAAATATGTAAGCAGATTATAAAGTTACAGACTTTATAAAAACCCTGTTCTGCTCGGAGAAGAAACAGTAATTAACTTACCGATTCAAGTTGAGGAGCCACTGACGTGGTTGAGACAGGCTCATTCACAAACTCGAGAATCGCCCGAGGGCCCGCATCACCAAGCCGAGGCATCGCCAGCTTCAAAATCCGTGTGTATCCACCAGGACGATCAGTAAACCGAGGTGCGACTGTGCTGAAAAGAATTCGTGTTGCCTGTTTGTCACCAAGAAGCTGCAGTACCCGGCGTCGAGAAGTCACCGCAGGAGCCATGGCTTGTGCCCATTTCTGCCACTGCTCACCCTGCCGCCACTTCTTCCACTCAGCTGTATCTCGATCCGCAGGTGCAGAAAATGCTTCAGCAGCTTTTTCTGCAAGCAAGCCTCGCTTTGCAATCGTAATACATTTTTCGACTAATGGACGAACTTCTTTCGCCTTCGCCACGGTCGTCACAACGCGTCCAGCAACCTTTGGCGCACCCGTTTCACCCGGCTCGAATTCACGTTCCGTGAGAACAAGAGACGATGCAAGATTACGAAGCATAGCTCGCTGATGAGAGGGACTTCTACCGAGCACCCTGCCCTTGCGACGATGACGCATTGATTCACCCTTTTCTACTGTGACTTAAATTTGCTGTTCAAATACTCAGGAATGCGTATCCATGGATTCCATACCAAACGACACACCGAGCTCTTTAAGCTTATCCTCTATTTCCTGCAGCGTTTGCTCGCCAGCACTCTGCAAATTCGCAACCTCGTCGCGAGTTTTCTTTACCAACTGGCCAAGGGTCTCGATACCATTTCGAACCAAGCTATTCTCAGCTCGATGCGAAAGATTCAATTGTGACACCAACATTCCGAGGCGGCTGTCGAGAGGAGCCTCCAGCTTCTCAAGATCGAGAATCCCTGCTGAACCTGCAGGCCCTGCAGAACTTGCAGAACTTGCATCACCCGCAGCTGCATGAATCGATGCACCAGGAGAGGTGTACCCAACAAACGGGTTCAGGTGTTTCCTAAGGATCTTAGCCGCCTCAACCAGCGCCATTTCTGGAGTGATTGTGCCGTCCGTCCACACCTCGAGCGTCAACTTGTCGTAGTTTGTTTTCTGGCCAACTCGCGTTTCCTCAACTTCATATCGCACTCGCGTGACAGGGCTAAAAACAGCATCTACAGGAATGATGCCAATTTCATGCCCGTCAGGACTATGCTCGCTGCTTGGTACGTACCCACGGCCATTCTCAATCACCATTTCAAGTTCGAATGGAACATCGTCTGTCAGTGTAGCAAGTACCAAATCTTTGTTTACAACTTCCACGGACTCATCCACTTGAACGTCAGCACCTGTAATTGGCCCCTTCAGGCTCTTCTCAACCTGAACGACACGAGTTGAATCACTGTGATTTTTTACAACGAGACTTTTTACAGCCAAAACAATATCAGTCACGTCCTCTTGAACGCCTTTTATGGTCGTAAATTCATGCTGTGCGCCCCCAAGCTTGATTTGGGTTACAGCACTGCCCTCAAGGCTCGACAACAGAATACGTCGAAGGCTATTTCCGACAGTCGTCCCAAAACCTCTTTCGAAAGGTTCGGCCGTAAATTTGCCATAAGTGTTCGTGAGTGTCGCACTATCAGCGACGACAGAGCCCGGTAGCTCGAGGCCTCTCCAGCGAATATGCATATGATTCTCCTTAGTACCTCTTGTTCTCGATTCACAGTCTTGGGAACTCAACTATCGACAGCAGTTGGCCCATCAAAGTTAACTTTTCTTTTAAACACGTCGCTTCTTCGGTGGGCGACAACCGTTATGGGGCAGCGGAGTAATGTCTTCAATACTCTTCACATTCATGCCAGCAGCTTGAAAAGCTGTAATAGCACTTTCGCGACCGCTACCCGGCCCCTTCACGCGGACTTCAAGATCTTTCACGCCAAACTTTGCCGCTTTTTCTGCTGCCTGTTGAGCAGCCATCTGACCCGCAAACGGAGTGCCTTTACGACTACCTTTAAATCCGCACGTGCCTCCACTGGCCCAGCAAAGCGTATCTCCTCGCTGATCAGTGATCGTGACCGTCGTGTTATTAAACGTGGCGTCAATAAAAGCAATTCCTGACGACACGCTTTTCTTTTTTGTTTTTGCTGTCTTGGCCATTATTCAGTCACCCTGATTCACCCGATCGGGCTTACCGTTTCCTTCCTGTCATATTCCGTTGTTTTGATTTTAGTCGTGCTCGTGATTTGCATCTAGAAGTTGTTCTCACTAAAAGGCGAAAACTACTTCAGATCTTTTACGCCCTTTTTACCAGCAACCGTTTTCTTAGGACCTTTACGAGTTCTTGCGTTCGTTCGTGTCCGCTGACCACGAACTGGCAAGCCACGCCGATGACGAAGCCCACGATAGCAACCGATGTCTTTCAACCGAGAAACACCCTGGGCAACCTGTCTTCGTAACTGACCCTCGACAACGTAATCCTTGTCGAGCAACGAAGCCATACGCGCCAACTCGTCTTCATGAAGCTCCCTCGCCTGCGATTCAGGGCTCACACCTGCCTTACGACAGAGTTCTCTCGCTACACGAGGCCCTACACCGTAAAGATACTGAAGTGAGTAAACAGTCTTCTTGTCAGAAGGTATGTCAACACCGAGCAAACGTGGCATAAATGGATGCTTTCAGGAACGAATCGAATCTATATGCGGAACACCTTTTATCAAGCCGGTAGATAAGAATGCCATTGGGTATCGTCAATCGCCGACATGGTCACACTCATCACTCTGACTCGCTTCTCGATTCACCAGACGTGGGAACTTTCCACAATCGCGTTACTAACCTTGCCGTTGTTTATGCCGAGGATTGTCGCATAAAACAAAGACCACTCCGCGACGGCGGACGATCTTGCATTTATCGCAAATCCTTTTGACGCTGGCACGCACTTTCATTGAAATCATGACGCAATAGCGTCATACCTCACAGCAGTAGTAATACAATTAATCTGGACATAATCGAAGCTACGGAGTATAGCCACCGGCGATGGGAATTCACAAGTAGGCACACAAATTTTCGGCTATCGAGCGCATTCCAAGCAGTCAAACGGCACGATTAGACTCTGCTCGTCATCCCTCAGTTGTCGTGACCGCACCAGTCACCTCTTTTTCTTCACCAGCTTGAGGGGCGGCCGTGAGCACCAGTGGTCCACCATCGGTAATTGCTATGGTGTGCTCAAAATGGGCACTAAACTTGCCGTCATTCGTTGATTGGGTCCAAAAGTCTGGCAATACACGGACTTTTTTTGTGCCCATATTCACCATAGGCTCGACTGCAATAACAAGACCTGGCTCTAATTCAAAGTCATGCTTGCGACGGAATGAGGGCGAACAGAAATTTGGCACCTGAGGATCCTCATGCATGTTCTTGCCAATACCGTGCCCAACGAAGTTCTCAACAACGGAGAAGCCATAATCCCGAACAAAGGTGGCCATCTCTGACGCAACATCTCCCCAACGGTTCCTCGATCCCATGAGCGTAATTGCTAATTGCAGCACACCTGAGGTGCAGTCCAAAAGTTTCTGAACATCATCTGTCACTTGGCCGACGGCATGTGTGTAAGCGCAATCACCACACCACCCCTTGAGCTTGCAGCCAGTGTCAATACTGATGACATCACCTTCCTGCAGTTTTCGTGAACCAGGAATACCGTGTACGACTTCGTCATTCACAGAGATACAGCAAACTGCTGGGAAAGGCACTGGACCGGGCACACCCTTGAAGAGCGGGACTACATTTTTTTCATGAAAAAACTCTTCCACAGCCTTGTCAATTTCACCAGTCGTAGTTCCCGGACGAACAAGCCGTTTTGCTATTTGATGGGCCTCCCAAACAACAAGACCGGCATTTCGCATAGCCTCGATTTCTCGACTCGATTTTAGCTTTAGCATGTCAACTCTCCCTCTTCACAACCACCTAGAGAAAAATACACAACGAATCTGGCAGTACTTTTTCTCACAGCACACCTACAACACTTTAAATCATCACATTACTTACGCGCGACTTGCTCGCGAACCCGTTCTAACGTTTTGCGCGCCGAAATGCACGGATCGCTTGCCTGACTCGGACAAAGATATCATCCGCGGAACCCAACCCGTTCACACGCTCCAATTTCCCCTTCAATTCATAATATTCCAGTAATGGTGCAGTTTGTCTTTTAAAACTTTCGATTCGCTTAGCAAACACTTCGGGACTGTCATCCTCACGCTTTCGGGCAAGCATACGACGAACAAGTTCTTCTTGTGGCACTGATAGCTCAATGACACCATCCACGCTCATTGCCTGCCGCTCAAGAAGATCATCGAGCATTTCTGCTTGATTTATGGTTCGCGGAAATCCATCGAGGAGACAGCCTTTCCGACAGTCCTGGTCTTTTAGACGCCGCGTCACTAAACCAAGGACGAGTTGGTCTGGAACAAGTTGACCGTTCTCCATAAACGAGGAGGCCTCTTTGCCTTCCGCCGTGTTTTTCGAAATTGCATCCCGCAACATCTCTCCGGTCGAAAGGTGCGGCACTTGAAGGAAATTAACGAGTCGCTGGCATTGCGTCCCTTTTCCAGCTCCCGGTGGTCCAATCAGAATTATCCGCATAGGACTAAACGACCAAGGAATGAAACTTAGAGAGGCATGAAGCCCACGTCAAAAGGCTCAAAGAAAAAAGGCCCACATCAGGAAACCACAGACAATAAAAGCGAGAGGCTATGACTTCTCAAGCAGGCCACTGTAATTCCGCATCACAAGATGACTGTCGATTTTCTGAACCAAATCAAATGCCACGCTCACCGCAATCAACAAACCCGTCCCTCCATAGAAACTCGCAATCTGAGCGGGGATACCAAGTGCTCCACTCACAATGGTTGGAATTACCGCAACAAGAGCCAAAAAACCTGCTCCAACATATGTAATTCGTTCCATCACCCGCTCTAAATAATCGGCTGTTCTCTTCCCCGGCCGATAACCAGGAATAAATGATCCAAAGTTTTTCAGGTTGTCAGCCATCTCTTTGGGATTGAATGTGATTGCTGTCCAGAAGTAACAGAAAAAGTAAATAAGTGCTATGTAGCAAATATTATAGAGATACGATTGACCTCGCGTAAATGAGTCATGAAGCGCGGCCAACACTGTATTCCCAGGATAAGCACTGCTTAGATACTGAAAGAACATCTGCGGAAACAACAGCAGAGAACTCGCGAAAATAATGGGCATAACCCCGGCTTGATTCACACGAAGCGGAAGATATTGGCGGGTACCTCCATACACCCTTCTCCCCCGGACGTGCTTTGCACTCTGAGTCGGAATCCTTCTCTGCCCTTGAGTCATGAAGACTACACCGGCAACAACACCAACAAAGAGGGCAGCTAAGACGAGTATCGTCTCAATACCTAATTTTCCACCACCTCCGCCAAGCTCCCAACTTGTGTCACCTGCAAGCGATACCAATGCGCTTGGCATAGCAGCAAGAATTCCGGCCATGATCAACAGACTTATTCCATTACCAATACCAAATTCGTCTATCTGTTCACCGAGCCACATCAGAAAAACGGTACCAGCAGTCATAGTTAATACTGCAACTAACTGCCAAGAGAACGGCAAACTGCCTTCTACAAGAAAACTCGGCTGTATGAGAGACGCTTCACCGATACGAGTGTTTGACAGGAAAGCAACGTACGCCCAGCTTTGCAAAATACAGATACCGACAGTCGCGTATCTTGTGTACTCATTAATTTTCTTTCGCCCCGCCTCGCCTTCCTTTTGAAGTTTTTCCAGGGGAGGCCACACTGTTCCTAATAACTGAAAAATAATTGACGCTGAAATGTACGGCATGATGCCAAGGCCAAAGATTGTCGCCTGAGATAGCTGGCTCGCCGAAAAAACTGCTACCGTCTTCAGAAGATCACTAATACCACCAGATTCTTCAGCGAAAGCACGCATCGCAGCAGGATCAACAATCGGCAGAGGAACTTGCCAGCCCACACGATAGATCGCAAGAAGCCCAAGAGTCAGCAAGATCTTTTGGCGTAGCTCTGGAATCGTAAAAATGATTCTTATCTTTTCGAACACTTCAGCGACTCCCTGTCTTAATTCAGAAAAACTTTGGCTGTTCCGTCAGCATTCCGAATGCACTAATAAAATGGTTTAGCTTCTATGAGCTGACAAGAATCTGAACACTGTATCTTGATAAGCCCAGCCACATACTGCCCTAGGTCCTTAATCTACCCTGAAACACTTATCTATGGCGACGTTGATTATTTTGTGTCACGAGCTTTTTTCTGACCCTTTACAAGAGCCGCCGGGCCAGGAACCTCATTCACACTGCCTCCGGCCGCTATGATCTTTTCGCGTGCTTGCTTGCTAAAGCGATGGGCCGAAACCGACAATTTCTTTGATAGATCTCCGTCACCCAGAACCTTTAACTCATGCCATATGCCTTTTGCAACACCTGAAGAACGAAGAGTTTCAGGTGTAATCGTCGCACCCGATTCAAATGCCGACTCGAGGTCAGCCACGTTAATACTTTTAACGATTCTGCCATGACGGTTATTGAATCCGCGTTTTGGAACTCGACGGATAATAGGGCTTCGGCCACCCTCAAAAATTGACGGTGCACTCCAGCCAGCGAGCTGGCCCTGCCCTTTGTGTCCTCGGCCCGATGTCTTCCCGTGACCAGATCCTGGGCCGCGACCTACTCGAGATCGCTTCCGGTTTTTGTGAACGCCCTTATTAATATCATTGAGTCTCATGAAAACACCTAATTAATCAATTCTTTCCGTACGATTTTACCGCATCTAAGTTATGAATTTTCTGTGAGAGCAACCCCACGCAGCCGCTCAACTTCTTCAAGGGTTCGCAGTTGCTTCAGGCCATCGATGGTAGCTTTTACAAGATTGAGAGGATTCACTGAGCCGTGAGACTTCGTGAGCACATCCTGAATACCAGCTGATTCGCAGACAGCTCGCACGGCAGCGCCAGCAATAATACCTGTACCGGGGCTAGCCGGAAGCAGAATGACTCTCGACGTTCCGCTGCATCCCTCAACCCGGTGCGGAATAGTTCCAGATGTTACTGGAACCTCCACCAGATTCTTCATGCCATCCTTAATGCCTTTTTCGACAGCAGGAGGCACCTCATTCGCTTTCCCATAACCACATCCAACTTTTCCTTTTCCATTACCAACAACCACTAAGCCAGCAAAGCTAAACCGCCGGCCACCTTTGACAACAGTCGCGCATCGACGAACCTTGACCACTCTTTCAGTGAATTCGCCTCCTGCTCTGGATTCTCTTCCACCTGATGACTTTGCTGCCACGCTAATCTCCTGAAAATATTTCGCTTAAAATTCTAGACCTGCTTCACGTGCAGCCTCGGCCAATGCTGCAACACGTCCATGATACCGACAAGAACCACGATCAAAACAGACTCGTGACACCCCAACTGCTTTTGCACGCTCAGCCACAGCTTTCCCAATGGCAACAGCAGCACTCCGATTCCCACCAAAAGCCACTTCTGACTTGAGTTGCGGCTCAACTGTAGCTGCTGCAACGACCGTTTTGCCTGATACATCATCAATAACTTGAGCATAAATGTGCTTGTGACTTCGACGCACAGACAACCTCGGCCGCTCAGATGTGCCCCGAAGCGGTTTGCGAACACGATGACGACGACGATTTCGTTGTCGCAATATTGATTTCGCATGATCCATTTCAATTTCTCCTCATTAGCACGCCACCAGCAACTGTTGGCATTTGCGTTACTTCGTGACTGCCTTACCTGCCTTACGACGAACTTGTTCGTTTTCGTAACGAATACCTTTGCCCTTGTATGGCTCTGGCTTTCGAAGCGAACGAACCTCAGCAGCGAACTGCCCAACTAACTGTTTATCGATACCTTTGATATTTATATGCGTCTGGTCTGGACAGGTTACATCCAGACCTTTCGGTACAGGGACATGAAGTTCGTTAGCAAACCCAACTCGCAGTTGCAGCATGCCTTTTTGCAAAACTGCCAGATAGCCCACCCCAACGATTTCAAGCCGCTTCTCATACCCTTTTGTCACACCCTCAACCATATTATTCACCAACGACCGAGTCAGTCCATGCAATGACCTTGAAAGCTTCGCATCATCACCTCTCGAAACACGAACGAGTGCAGCAGCGGAGTCGATGTCCACACTCACTGCGGGGTGATGCTCATGCTCCAACTTGCCAAGCGGACCTTCAACCGACACAAGCCGGCTGTCAACCTTCACATTGACACCCTGAGGGATGGCAACGGGTGCTTTACCTATTCTTGACATGCTGAAAAACCTTTCTCTCTACTCAGATACAATCAAATATTCCGAGTACATCAATACTTACTGACAATTGCTCTTCTTAAATCACCACAGTTCACACAAAACTTCACCACCAAGTTTCCGCTGCCTAGCCTCTCTATCACTCACAACACCGCTCGAGGTTGAGAGGATTGATATACCAAGCCCGCCGAGAATAGGCCTCAAACGAACTGACCTGCTGTAGACACGTCGGCCGGGCGTACTAATCCTCTTAATATGACGGATTAATCGTTCGCCGTTCGGACCATATTTCAATTCAAGTTGGAGCACCGGAGCCGGCGTAGACTCGACCTCACGCCAGTCCCAAATGAATCCTTCTTTTTTCAGTACATCAGCCAGGCCACGCTTCACCTTTGAAAAAGGTACGTCTACCGTTGGCCGTTCAACACGAACGGCGTTGCGGATACGAGTGAGCATGTCGGCTATCGGGTCGGTCATCATATGATTTCGTTCCTACCAACTGGCCTTACGAACACCCGGAATATTGCCTTGATCAGCCAACTTCCGGAAACAAATGCGACAGGTTCCAAACTTGCGGTACACCGCTCGAGGCCTGCCACACAGCATGCATCGACGAATAGTTCGGGTCGAAAATTTTGGTGGCCGCTTTGCAGCGGCAATTTTGGATTTACTTGCCATAATTTTTAGCAACCGCCAGCAGCTAGGACCAACGGCATGAGGTTATTTTCAGAACTGCTACGCCGCAGTTCCTCCTTCCTTCTCGGTTTTCTTCATCGGGAGCCCCATAGCTCGCAATAAAACTCGGGCATCATCATCGCTATGGGCTGTGGTCACGAGTGTAATGTTCATACCCTGCGGTCGAGTAAATTTGTCTGGATTGATCTCCGGGAAAACCATTTGCTCCGACAGGCCTAGGCTGTAATTTCCACAGCCGTCAAACGCGGTCGCCGACAAGCCCCGAAAATCTCTTACTCTGGGTAACGCCATAGAAATGAGACGATCAAGAAACTCGTACATCCTGCGTCCTCTCAGCGTCACTTTGCATCCGATCGGCAAATCTTCTCGCAACTTAAATCCGGAGACGGCCTTTCTAGACAACGTAGCAACAGGCTTTTGGCCTGCGATCTGACCAAGCGCAGCCATTGCTTCTTCAAGATGTTTTTTTTCCGTGACGGCAGTTCCAACACCCATGTTCACTACAATTTTTTCAAGCCTTGGAATTGAATGAGGGTTCTTCCTGGAAAGCTCTTCTGCAAGTGCTGGACGGACCGTGTTGCTGTAGAGCTCCTGGAGTCTCGGCGTCCCCGATTCAGACTCACTACTCGCAACTTTTACAGCTTTTGACTTTTTTGCCATTTCCAACTTCCTTAATTCAACCGCATCCGTAAACCGACCAACTTGACTTAACGCAAAACTCGCTCAAACGAAACACTATCGAACCAGCCACAATAATCAGCCAACTACATTCACCCGTTTTTTGACCGACCAACCTCACCTTGCTCACTACCACACTTCTTACATACTCGCTTCTTTGACCCTTCAGCCAAAGAAACACCAAGCCGCGACGCCTTGCCACAAGCCGAACAGAAAAACAAAACATTTGATGCGTTGATTGGCATCTCTTTGCTAAGCCTGCCCCCTTGCGGATTTTTCTGACTTCTTTTTATGTGACGATAGACCCGGTTTACTCCCTCAACGACAAGCTTGCCGCTAGCAGAATCAACCGAGAGAACCCGAGCACGGGTACCTCTCGAGTTACCCGACCGAACCTCAACTGTGTCACCTGTACGAATCAACATCAAATTACCTCACTTGCCAGACTCACAATTTTCATGAAATTCCGGTCTCGCAACTCACGGGCTACAGCACCAAAGATTCGAGTACCTCTAGGATTCTTATCGCTATCAACAATTACACAGGCATTTGAGTCAAACCGTACGTAACTGCCATCCGACCGCCGGGTGGGGCTTTTACAACGAACGATAACCGCTTTAACCACGGCCTTCTTTTTAACGTCACTTCCTGGAATCACGCTTTTTACGCTACAGACAATCACATCTCCGAGGCCAGCGGTTCGCTTCTTGCTCCCACCGAGCACCTTGAAGCACATGACTTCCTTCGCGCCTGTGTTATCCGCGACCGTAAGCCGCGACTGCATCTGAATCATGCGTTAGCCCCCTCTGTATCAGCCGCACTTCCGTCAGTCGCTTCACTAGACTGACCTGTTGCCTTAGCTTCATCATCACGAACCGATGCCTCATTTAGTTCAGTAGCCCTTGCTCCTGAACGCAATGCTGCCAGATCCACTGCCGTACTTTTCGCAACCACGCGAACTAATTCCCAGCGTTTTGTCCGGCTCCGCGGAGGGCACTCTACAATCTCAACAAGATCACCGGGTGCCGACTCCTCTGCCTCATCATGAACATGACAAACAGTTCGACTGTGCAGAATTCGTCCATATTTTGGGTGGCGAATAATCCGAGGAATTTCTACGCGTCGCGTCTTACTTGCTGCAGCACTTGTGACCGTGCCTGTTTCAATTTTTTTTGGCATAACTATTTGTCCTAGCGGGCCTGATACCGCTGATTCCACTTATGTTTCTTAATGACCAAGCTACCGAGGTCTCTTAAACGCTGTACAAACTTTGCTTCTCACTACTTACTTTTAATTCCAACCTCAACTTTGGCTTCGGACTCGACGCCCACTGCCTCACCAGAATCAGCCGCTAAACGACTTCTCTCTCCCAGAACTGTCTGGCAGCGTGCTATGAGCTTTCGCTGTTTTCGCATTTCCGAAGGCGCTGCAATTTTCTCAGTCTGCGACTGGATTCGCAAACGAAAAAGTGATTCAGCCGCATCTTTCCAGACCAGCTTTATTTGCTCATCACTCATTTCTCGTAATTCTGTTGCCTTCGTCATCGATTCATTTCTTTTCTGAGCAGGAAACCATTCTTCGTTTAAAACACCGCGAAAGTGCTTCTCAAACTACATCGTTCTTTTCTTCACCATTCGCACTCGTACCGGCATCTTGTGGGCAAGCCGCGCAAAACACACTTTCGCAACATCCTCAGTCACACCACCAATCTCAAAGAGAACCGTTCCTGGACGGATAACCGCAGCCCAGAAATCAGGCTCGCCTTTCCCCTTACCCATACGGGTTTCCAAGGGAATTGACGTAATTGACTTATGCGGAAACACACGGATATACAGTCGCCCACCACCCCGCAGATACTGCTGGGCAGCAATTCGGCCGGCTTCAATCGTGGCAGCAGGCAGCCAACCCGGCTGTTCGGCCTGAAGGCCGAATTCGCCAAAGATGACCCTGTTTCCACGAGTCGCCTCACCTTTTATACGACCTCTTTGGCTTTTTCGGTGTTTGACCCTCTTGGGCATCAGCGGCATCGCCGTTCTCCTCGTACATCCCTTGGTTCACCCACACTTGAACACCTATGTGTCCCTGTGCTGTTGGTGCTTCACAAAACCCATAATCAATTTTTGCTCGTAACGTTGACAGTGGCATCGACCCCGCGATACTTTTCTCGCATCGCGACATTTCAGCACCGCCAAGCCTTCCTGCCAGCTGGATTTTGACACCTTTAGCGCCAGCATCCATTGTTGATTCAATTGTTCGTTTTAGTATCCGCCGGAAAGCGGCTCGTTTAGTCAATTGGTCTGCAATATCTTCGGCGACCAGCTGTGCCTGAATTTCCGGGCGTGTAATCTCCTCAACCTTTAAGTTCACCCTGCGACCAAGCAATTCCTGCAACTCGTCTTGCAGGCGATCCACCTCTTGACCCTTACGGCCGATGATGACTCCTGGACGTGCAGAGTGCAGAATAACTTTAACTTCGTCGCGAGTACGCTCTATCTCGACTTTTGCGATAGCCGCTGACCGATACTTCTTCTTCATAAACCGACGAACTTTGAAGTCCTCGAGCAACAAGCCTCGAAATTCTTTCTTGGGTGCATACCAACGACTTTTCCACGGCTCGGTAATACCGGTGCGGAATCCAGTTGGATTTACTTTTTGACCCATTTGCTTTTCCCTTTTACTTCTTTTTCCGTGTTAACAGTCAACGACTACGGCTATTCCTCAGCTCCGGCCTGACCAGAATTTTGACCGACGTCCGCACCTGCCACGGCAACGGTATCCAGCGACACCTTGATATGTGCCATTCTCTTCTTAATTTCGTACGCCATTCCACGAGCACGAGGCTGAAACCGCTTAAACATCGGCCCTCCATCGACTCGAGCATCAATCACGACGAGATCATCGACCCCAGGAGCCTGCTGATGCTCTGCATTCCCAAGCGCGCTTTTAATAACCTTTTCGAGCATCCGAGCACCCCGATGCGGCTGGAACCGTAAAATGTCCAGTGCTTCATCTGCAAACTTCCCACGAACAAGGCTCGCAAGATGACGCACCTTGCGGGCACTAATTCGAGCATATTTGTGCGTTGCTGTGTAAGCCATTGAATACCTCGATCTACTTTCCCTTGCCGCCATGACCTCGGAAGGTTCGGCTTGGTGAAAACTCACCCAACTTGTGTCCAACCATGTCCTCAGTCACAAACACTTTGAGGTGCTGCTTGCCATTATGGACCATGAACGTCAGCCCAATAAACTCGGGAACAATAGTACAGGCGCGTGCCCACGTCTTAATTGGATCACGATCACCGCCAGATAATTGCTTCTCGACTTTTCCATAAAGCCGAGGGTCAACATATGGCCCTTTTTTTGAACTGCGTCCCATGAACTACCTTCCAGTTACCTGATTCACCCGTAAGTGCTTCTACTGTTCCTGCGTGTACCAAAAATTTGCTTGTATTACTTCACCCGAATTTGACCATATCGCCTACTTTTCCGACGCCGGATAATTGAAGCACCGGATGGCTTTCGAGGCTTTCTCGTTCCACCACCTTTGGCACTTTTTCCTGTCGGGCTTACAGGATGACGACCACCCTTTGTTCTTCCTTCACCACCGCCGTGAGGATGGTCAATTGGATTCATCGCAGTACCACGAACATGCGGCCGCCTACCCAACCAACGACTTTTCCCGGCCTTGCCGAGCCGCACCTTCATGTGCTCTGAATTTCCTATTGCTCCAACAGTTGCACGACATGCAGCAGGAACGCGACGTATCTCGCCAGACGGCAACGAAATCTGTGCCCAACCAGCTTCGCGTGCCATTAATGTGGCTGATGTGCCAGCCGACCTGCAGAGACACCCACCTCGGCCTGGCTGAAGTTCAATGTTATGAATGGAGGTACTCAAAGGAATCGCAGAGAGAGGTAACGAGTTGCCAACTTCTGGACTAGCTTCCGCACCGCTCATGACCGTACCACCAACCTCAAGGCCATCCGGAGATAAAATAAACCGCTTCTCACCATCGACATAGTGAATAAGGGCTATGCGGCATGTCCTATTCGGATCGTACTGAACAGAGTGGACCTTACCGGGAATACCATCTTTGTTTCGACGAAAGTCTATAAGTCTATAATGCTGCTTGTGCCCACCACCACGATGACGAGCAGTAATCTTACCTTGATTGTTACGGCCGCCTGTCTTCTTCTTCCGTACACGAAGATTTTTTGGTACGCCAGCGCCCGGAGTCAATTCGACAAAGTCCGACACACTCGCCGTGCGGCGTCCGGCACTTGTCGGTTTGTAAATTCGAATTCCCATTATCAATACTTTCCGTCGCTATTTTTTTATTCAGATCAATTAAATCGTGATACCAAAGTCCCGTAGTTACTATAGCCCTAGAAGAGCGTAATCCTGTCCTCCGCATTAAGTGTCACAATCGCTTTTTTCCACGGCTTTGTGCTTCCGCGTCGCATTCGACTGCGACGCACTTTCCCAAGCCTGTTTTGCACGGCCACTTTGCTGACTCGAACCTGAAACAATTCTTCTATCGCATGACGAATGTCTGCCTTACTCGACGCTGTGGCAACTTGGAATGCATATGCGTTATTGCGATTCGCACGATGCATTCCCTTTTCTGTCACCAATGGACGAATAATGACCTGATGAGGTGCGAGATTAGGATTCAACTTTGGTGCCGGTGGGATAGGGGCTGCCATGAGTTACGCTCCTCCTTCTTCTTGACTTTGAATCGCTCCGCGACTCCGTGCAGCAGCACGACCGCCTTGTTTGCGAGCCGCTTTTGTTCGACTGCCCTCACGAACCCGTTTCGTTTCTTCCCGGAACGCATCAATTGCGGCAGTCGTCATCACAATGGCTCTCGGCTGCAAAATCAACAAAGCGTTTAGCTCAGCAACAGGCGAAACCGTGACACCCTCAATGTTTCGTGCACTTTTCCAAAGATTACCGTTGTGCGTATCAGATGAAACCAAGACGGTTTTCCCAGATACACCTAACGATTTAAGCGTAGCAGCCATTGCGCTGGTCTTGGGAGCTTCGAAATCCAAACTCTCTACAAGCACGACCTCTTCATCTGCAAGCCTCGCGGCCAGTGCCATCCGGGTTGCCGACTGCAGAGCCTTCCGCGGCATTCTCCAACCAAAATCTCGGGGACGCTTCGCAAATATATGCCCACCGCCGCGACGCACACCACTTCGTTTCGAGCCAGCCCGGGCGTTCCCTGTTCCTTTCTGGCGGTACATTTTTTTTGTCGTGCCAGCAACCTCGCCACGACTTTTTGTTCGGAACGTGCCCTGTCGCAAGTTGGCCTGATACATCACAACGGCATCATGCAGCAATTGCTTATTTATTTTGGGCGACAACTCTGAAGGATCAATATCGTACTTGCCAACCTGCTCGCCGGCTGAGTTATATACGGTCAGATTCATTTCGCACCCTTCTTCTTCGACGTAGGCGTTCCAACTCCACCCGCACGCTTTACTTTATTGGTCTGCCGAACCACGACATAACCACCGTTCGGGCCAGGTACCGCGCCACGCACTACCAGAAGGTTTCGATCATTGTCGATATTCACAAGCCGGAGATTCCTCATCGTGGACCGCTCATTTCCAAAGCGCCCAGCCATTTTCTTACCTTTGAAGAGCCGCCCAGGCGACTGGCACATACCTGTACCACCCTGATGCCGATGAACTTTCTTCACGCCATGAGTAGCTCGCTGGCCGGCAAACCCATGACGCTTCATCACGCCTGCAGTTCCTCGGCCCTTTGTCACCCCAATAACATCAACGGAGTCACATCCTTCAAAGACAGAAACTGTTATTTTTTGGCCAACCTCGGCTTTCGTTTCATCCCGAAATTCACGAACAAAACGCTGAGGTTCGCAGTCCGCCTTTGCCACCATTTCAATTCCAGCAAGACCTCGCCTCTTTGCCCGCTTGCTATCTAGCTTCACGACCTGACCGCGTACAGACCGGCTTGCCAAACGACGAGGCTTATCTCGGAAACCAACCTGAATGGCATCATAGCCATCACGTTCAGCGGAACGAGACAAAAGCACGGTGCAGGGCCCCGCTTCAATAACAGTCACCGGGACTACGGTGCCATCCTCAGTAAAGATTTGGGTCATCCCCACCTTGCGGCCAAGGAGGCCTTTTCTATCCATTTCAACAGGCTTAAATGCCTCAGCAACCGCAGGCGTTTCGCTTTCAGGCTGACTCTCAGCCGTCTCTTCTTTTTGATTTTCGGTTGCCATATTTTTTTCGCTATGCGTTCTCTGCCGGCAAAAGCCAACAAAGTTTTCCGTCACACCTGAAGCCACTTAGCTGTGGGAGAAGTCGGTTCCCTTCGACTCTTACCCACCAAGCCTTCCAAGCATGAACATTGCGCTCCTAGTTAACGTTTTTCGTACCTTCAAAACCCGCAGGTTTTACTCTAAATATTTCTCTTTCAACTCAACGATTTATGACGATGATGCCTTGATTTTAATGTCCACTCCAGCGGGGAGACTCAATTTGTTCAGAGCCTCAATTGTTTTTGCTGTGGCCTGAACAATATCAACAACTCGCTTATGCGTTCGGATTTCGTACTGCTGCCGCGCTTTCTTATCGACATGCGGCCCAGAAAGCACCGTGTATCGCTCAATACGTGTCGGAAGCGGTATCGGCCCATGCACCTCAGAGTTTGTTCGCTTCGCTGTATCAACGATCTCGGCCGCACTTTGATCAAGTACTGCATGGTCGTACGCTTCCATTCGAATACGAATTATTTCCTGCGTCGACGCAGCCACGGCAAAACTCCAATTCCACTTTCTCAGAACAATATCAAGCCGAATATTCTCCGCCATCACCTTTCTGCCTCACAGCACGTGAGAAAGTGACGTCAACAGAACAGTCGACAGACTTTAAACGCCGTTGAAACGGCGGTACCCACCTCGGCCGAGCCCAATGGGGAATTGGGGGCCAACTCTGGTGGAACCTCGAAATGTAAGATGGCAAGATAGAGATGTCAACACTCCAACCTCTTTTCCGAGGTATTTGGTGCACCTCCAACTCATTGCGTCAGACAAACGACTCAGCAGTTTCCGCAGGTGCCGGTCCGTACTTCAGCGGTGCCATCGTGAAGCTTGCCCTGCCTTGGCTTACACTTCGAACAGCTGCTGAATAGCCAAACATCCCTGCAAGCGGAGCTTCGACTGTCAGAATGTTCATGCCGCTGCGGATTTCAGTCGCCGTAATGATGGCTCGCCGCTGCTGAAGGTCATTTATCACATCACCCAAATGCTCCTCCGGAACGCTTACCTCAACCCGCATAACTGGCTCAAGCAGGACCGTACCAGCTGCTGATAGCATTCTTTCAATGCTATCAGCAGCTGCTATACGAATTGCAACATCTGTTGGAATTGGCTCAGGAATTGTTGTTTCAAGCACCGAAATCCGAACTCCCCAAAGTGGACATCCTTTGAGACCACCTCGTTCGGCACTCTCTCGCACAGATTCCGTCATTATCCGTGCAACCTCAGCGAGTGGCTCTGATTCGGGGAACCACGCCTGCTCGATGGTCACACCAGATTGTTGGCCCGTTGGCTCAGCAGCGATCGTGACCGTAGCCTCAAGTGTCTGACCCGCTACCTGGCGGTTCGACTCACCCTTCACGCGAACAGCTTGCTTGAGCGTTTCCTTATAGCTAACCCGTGGTTTGTGAACTCGACAATGGAGGTTAAATTCTCGTTTAAGACGATGACGAATAACCTCTAAGTGCAATTCCCCCATTCCAGAAATAAGAGTTTGTCCAGTCTCTTCGCTTTCGATTGCCCGAAACGTCGGATCTTGTCGCTTCATCATTTCAAGAGTCTCAGAAAGTTTTTTTCTCTCGAGGCTTGTCTCTGACTCAATCGCCATCGAAATAACTGTTTCTGGGAAATCGATCGACTCCAGCACGATCGGGGACTGCGCGTCACACAGCGTATCTCCCGTCACGCTTTGCCTGGGACCGATGACCCCAATGATGTCGCCTGCCGAACAAGACGCCACCTGCTCTCGGCGATCTGCCTGCACGTGCCAAAGTTGCGCTATGTTTTCCTTTCTCTGCCTCTCCGGATTCCAGGCTCGACTTCCGGCTTTCAACGTCCCGGAATACACCCTTAGAAATGCAATGTCTCCATGTTTTTCAGCTAAAATCTTAAAAACCAATCCACAGAACGGTGCCTCTGGATCTGGTGGCCTTTGAACCGTGACAGGCTCTTTTTTCTTCGGATCGAGCCCCTCAACGGGTGGCACATCCGCCGGACTCGGCAGATACCAAGTGACGGCATCGAGCACAGGCTGAACGCCGATACAATCAAGCGCTGATCCGGCCAATACCGGAATGACCTTACGAGCTAGTGTTGCTTTACGAACGGTTTCACGCATGAGATCTGCTGGTATCTCCGACTCAGCAAGTGCTAGCTCAGCCAAGTCATCCGAATAATCAAATAGCGTTGAAACGAGCTGCTCTCTCCACTCGCCAGCCTCTGCCTCGAATTCTGGAGGGATTGCACTGCGAGTCGGCTCAACCGTTGCCGCTGCACCACTGAGTACTTCATCTTTGGGCGGAAATGTAAGGACTTCCATCGTGATCAAATCAATAATCCCACGGAACGGATTGCTCACATGCGGTGGTCCAATTCCTACAGGAATCTGTAACAAAAGAGGCTCTGCTTTGAGTCGCTCTCGAATCTGATCGACTGTCCCAAGAAAACTTGCCCCCTCACGATCAAGCTTGTTAATGAGAACCATACGGGGAACGGCATATCGGTCTGCCTGCCTCCAAACAGTCTCACTCTGTGCCTCAACTCCTTCTCGTGCTGAAAGCACAACAACTGCGCCATCAAGAACCCGAAGGCTGCGTTCAACTTCTGCTGTGAAGTCAACGTGGCCAGGCGTGTCAATCAGATTTACAACAACATCTCGCCACGGAAAAGAAACCGCAGCTGAATAAATCGTAATACCTCGCTCTTGCTCTTCGGGATCAAAGTCTGTCACGGTAGTGCCTTGATCAACATCTCCCAATCTGTGGATTGCTTTTGTAAAAAAAAGCATTCTCTCGGTGAGAGTTGTCTTGCCGGCATCTATATGGGCAATGATGCCTATATTTCGAATCTGATGAATTGATTTGCTAGGGACACGGGA
>Ga0315315_10000552_pt1 | contig 31928 bp, 44 predicted proteins | sample M140m3416metaG_FD_203699 | JGI IMG/M metagenome (GOLD analysis project Ga0315315, IMG submission 203699) | Ammonia-oxidizing marine archaeal communities from Monterey Bay, California, United States - M1 40m 3416 | ecosystem: Environmental > Aquatic > Marine > Intertidal zone | place: USA... | reverse complement strand
CTCTGGAACCAGTCATTTTTTGTAGTTCCTGTATCAGCATATGATTGTCTTGACAACCGTAATAGTTATCCGCCTCATCGTATTTAATAATGGAGCATCCTATTAGCTTACCGCAAGAGTTGCATATGCCACGATGGACTGTTTGCACTCCCTTACAGAGAGGGCAATAAAACTCTAAGGTCTTTGCAGACATAGGATGCTCCAATTTATATTACACCGAATCTAAGTCCACTGGCCGGTAGTCTTAGTAATAAATCCATTGATGGATGTGGTTCCATGTTCGTTCGTGATGGCTAACCTAATATCGCAAGTCCCTAATCGGAAGGACTTACAATCAGGAATTGTCACGCTTGAACCGCTGACAGGAATCCAAGTTGATCCATCATCGGGAGACATTTGTAATTCAACAGCGGCAGTTCCGCCGAATGTTCCCGATACTGAAAACTGTCCTTCACCACCATACCATTGCTGAGAAGCTGATTCACCAGATGTGGCCGCGGTCAAAATTTGAGTCATTGAGTTTGGCATTATCTATTTCCTTCTGTATTGACTGTATCTATTAAACTGAAAGCGGCTGGTTGTACCGCTTTAATGACTGAATCGTAAACTGTATCACCAGATGCCGGAGCTTCTGTTGTTGTAGTCGTTGTTGCCGGAGCCGTATAAGAGATGACAAGCTCAGGGGCAGATGCTTCACTATAATTTCTAGAACGCCACTGCAAAAGAAAGTTGTCTGAAGAACTAGAACCTGTACTTGTTCCCAGCAATTGAAGGTCATTGTTTTCCGCCCAACCTGCTCTTCCTACTATCTCAGAAATCACCGAACCAATATCTGGTGAAGTATATTGTGTCCCACCACTCATTGAGCCAACCGTCCAATCAACTCCGGCAGTAGTTAAAGCTAAAGCACGGAATTCATCAACATCTGTGGGGGATGTAGCGTCATCAACATCGTTTCCTTTGATGGTCATAATCTTGCCATCGTAGGTAGTCCCAGTATGAAAATATAATTTCAAATAAGCGGAAGTTATTGTTGATCCAACTGGGATCGGAACGGATTGGAATCTCGTGTAAATATTTCTAACCGTGTACTCCATGGACGGATCGGAAGACGTATTCCACGAAAGATAAAATCTTGAGGATGAGTTACTGAAAGAGCCTGAATCATATGACTCATAGTAATAATTCTCCAATGCGTAACCATCATCAGCATTGTCCACGATGACTTCTGTAATGTCTGGCATTTAATTATTCTCCTGTGATTCAACTTGTAAGGCATTATCAATTAATTCATCTTCAGCTAATTCTGTTTCTGGTTCTTCAACCACTTCTTCTTCAAGTGGTTCTTCTTCAAGTGGTTCTTCCAGCTCATCGTCCAGAGACTCATCTATCATGTCTGCCTGCATCTGCTCGGTAGCAGCCATAAGAATAGCTTCAGCTTGCTCTTGTCCCATTCCCATAATCATAGTGAGAAACTCAAGAGGCGGAACTAATGTGTCTGTTCCCGACTGAATATATTTGGAGATGGACTCTACTTGGATACCAGCTACTCGTGCTTTGTCTTCTTCACTTGGTGTAGAAATATCGGCGAAGTCAACTTCAAAGTATTCACACTCAGGTAGAATACCTAAGTCAATTAGTCTTTGAACGAAAGGCCGTATCAGCATAGGAGCCACATACTTTTCTTGTCTGTGTCTAACTCTATTATTCCAAGTCTGCTTATCTTGGGAGCTTGCTAACTGTGCTGCTTCTGATCCCATAAAGATACGATGAGGAACGCCCAACGTGATTGCTATGGCTTTAATCTGGGCATTAATATGTGCTTCTGGATTAGCTACTTGAGGAGCTAATGACTTAGCTTGTACTCCTGCAAGAGCCAAGTATCTTTGAAGACCGTTGGAGTATGAATCAAATTCGGCTCTTAAAGCAGAAGCATCTAACTCCACATCACCTAGGTCTGGGTTTACTTCAAACGATAGACCAGGGAAAGCACCTTTCCAAAACATTTCAGCTGAGCCGCCTAATAACTTTCTTAGGTCATACAGGCGATTATAAACTGGCTGCATGCGGGACGTTCCGTAGACCTCGCTGGACATTCTATTATCGGCTATGTGTACGACTCTACTCCAATGGACTCGATGCATAGTCCCTTCATCTATATTGACTCCCTCGTTTATGGTACCGAATGTGATACTGTAATAAGTGGGCTGACCAAATCTGGGATTACTTGGGTCTGTTTCTTTACTGGAGATGTCAACCAGCGACTCATCGAACACTCGCAGATACAAAAGTTCGTGCTGACTGCTTCCTACTTTCTGTCCTCTTTCGTCGATACCATCAACAGGCTCATGTAGTTCTTTTCCGTCATCTAAGCCTAAGAGAACCAAACCGAATCTGCCGATACCGCTCATCGTATCAGCACGTGCCAAGAAGTGCCACAGATTTAGATTATTCTGGAGCTGTAGAAAAGCATCTTCAAAATCCGTACCTTCAGCTTCCTCATTTTCAAATACCCTAGGGTCGACCGCCCAACATTCGTTTGGGAAGATGGAAACGACCCGCTCTGCTATTCCTTCTCGGTCGTAAAGATAACGAAACTGTGCGGCTGTGATGTCTTCCGGATAACCGCACTCGGCATCAATATCTCGCCGGGGGTCTAATAGTTTGTTGAGGACATTCTTTCGCAATAAAGAAACTGAAGAATCATTTTGAAGCACTCTTCGGTTGTTATTAATTGTGATCGGAGCACTAAGATGTTTTAACTTATCAGGGATATTAGTCGGCATGAGGAGAAACCCTATTTGATCTGAGACTTATCTAAGTGATATATTTTATTCACAAAAGGGAATTATATCTATTCAATTTATTTTGATAGCAACTTTTTGAAGAAGATTGTGAAGACTGTCTGGGATCGAATCTTTGTATTTGTATAGGCCAGTCTCTTGATTTCCGTCTATCGTGGACTCCCACTGAACCCACCCATCGGAATGTACTTTAACATCCAACATACAGGACGGTGCCCACCAACTAAAGGCAACGTGTCCTTTCTTTATTTCTGTTTCGTGTTCCCGATGGGTAGGTTCTAGTGACAATAAGAACCGCTGTGCGTGTTCGTCCATTAGATTTCTTTTTCAGACGCTATTGCTTTAAGAGGATTATCGTGACCACAATTACACTTATTCATTCTGATCATTCTCATAATCTCTTCTGGAGCTGTATCGAAAAACATCTGAAGCATCATTGCATTTCTATTGCTCATCATAGAGTTAGAAATAGCATGTGACCGTACTTCAGTTGTTCTCTGCTCTGCCCTCCATGCGTACCATCCTATTGATCCCAATATCACTCCAATCAGAATGATATTAATCGCCTTCTTCATCATAAAAAACCTCTTCCGATCCGTCTCCTCCTACGTTGCTCTTATCAAATCGTATTTCAATCCTCGTTTAACAGGGTCTCTTGAATTTACATAATGAAATCGAAGCCATACAGCTCCAACGGGTTTTGGTGGTGCTCCTCTTTCCACATGCCATCCTCCGAATCCAGTTCCGAATTCCTCTTTGTAAGTTGGCAAGCAAATATGGGTCTGTGTATCATGGAAGATAGAACTGCGTCCGACTCTTACTCTCATCAACTCTATCTGCCATGACTCATGTACGTGGCCTGAGATAACGATGTCCGCGTCTGGCAGATACGTTGCTTTCCTATTCGTCTGAATTACTCCCTTGGTAACAGGGCCTCCTCCTCCATATCCGTGGGAGTAATGGAGCGTGACATTTCTTCCAAGGCTCTTTTGTTTACCATCGTAAATCTCCGTCAGCTTAAAACGAACAAAGCCCGAATAGCCGCCGTTGTGAATCGTCTCACCAGATATGTAGTTCACAGTAGAACAGAACCGCTCAGTAAGATCCGTCTCATGCCTTTTCTTAATAGCTGTCTCATGGTTACCCGCTGCGACCAATGCGAAGTTCTTTGCGTATGGGGCGAAGAACTCTGCTCCAGTTTGAATCAAAGCATCTAAGTAATTACCCACATTATGTTCTGATCTTACGTCAGACTTAGATGACCTCTTATCGTACTTGCCCTGCATAGCACAGAATAAGTCGCCAGCATCTATTATGATCGCATCTCTTTCCATGGCTTGGTCTAGATGCTTTTTCTGTAGTGCGTGATCCGACTTTGGATTATCCCAATGTCTATCACTAGAAAGAAGAACCCACTGCTCCCATTCAGCAGCGTAACCTCCTCTTAAAGTCATGTTGATATCAAAGAGATTTTTACCCGACTTAGAAACGTGAAACGGTAAATCACTCGCCATTCTGCCATTGCCTTCCTGTCTCCATTATGTCGAACCTTTGATGCTCGATAATCCAGCAGAACCAATGTCTGCCATCAAAGGAAGAAATTAGGACGATGTGTAACTCCTCGCCCTCAGTGGTCACTACTTTCGCAAGTGGGCTCCCTCCACTGTTTAAGATTTTATCCTCCCTGACGTATTCTGGATATTCAAATATTGAGGTTCTGAGGCCTTTATTACTTATCAAATCCAAATAGTTGACGTATGGCCCAATAGGCTCTTGCTCATAATCGCTCATATTCTCTCACACCCCCTCATTACTTCTCAGCATATAGAATCTCGTGCTCATCCCCTAACCTATCTGCTCACTACGTCGAAATTGTAGTGCAAATGTAGTACATCCTCCGCAAATGTAATACAAATGTACTTCCATGCCGCGTAATGTAGACCAAATGTAGTACATTTGCCTAAAAATGTAGTTCCTAGGACGTTCCTAGCCGAGAAATGTAGTTCCTAGGTACTTCCACGCCCAAAAATGTAGATCAAATGTACTACATCCTCCGCAAATGTAGTTCCTAGGACGTTCCTAGCCCAAAAATGTAGTTCCTAGGACGTACACTCTGCTCAAATATAGCTCCTATACTCAAAATGTAGAAGGATGTAGGAGGATGTAGTACATTTGTAGATCAAATTCTGTTCGATTGTACTACAGGTGTAGAAGATGTAATTCAAATGTAGGCGGATGTAGAAGGATGTAGGAGGATGTAGCTCAAATTCTGTTCGATTGTACTACAATGTAGCTCAAATGTAGGCAAATGTAGCTCCTACCCCCGCAAATGTAGTGCAAATGTATTACATTTGCCGAAAATGTAGTTCCTAGGACGTACATTTGCCGCAAATGTAGATCAAATGTAGTACATCGACCGAAAATGTAGTTCCTAGGAAGCTCCTATGCCCGCAAATGTAATGCAAATGTAGTACATCGACCGAAAATGTAGTTCCTAGGACGTTCCTAGCCAAGAAATGTAGTTCCTAGGACGTTCCTAGCCAAGAAATGTAGTTCCTAGGAAGCTCAGCACCTCGCAGAACGTCTCAGAACGTAGGTTATTGGCTTCAACATATATCAACATATCTCAGCACCTCTCAGAGCTTCTCAGCATATCTCCTAGCGTCTCAGCACCTTTTGAACGTGGCTACACACCACCGGAACAGAGCAAGCGGAGAAGATGACTATGACTTGGGTCAGAAAGATAACACATTGACTACAAGCTATCATGGTACTACAACGCCCCAACCCTTTTCTTTTTGGCACACAGTAGATTAAATGCGCCACTAGATGCGTCCACTTGGTCTTTATACGTCGATGCTGGGAAGAACCTAAGCTCCTCAAGATAGTCGGAGTTCCAATTGGCCCGCTTTAAGAACACATTGTTAGAATTAACCTGAGAGCTAAATGGATCAGCTCGTAATGCTTTGTCCCCTGTCGGCCTATCTATCCTTACTCTGAAGCCAGCAAGACGCCTTACAGTAGCTTCTGCGGACTCCTTACCACCCGAACCAGGCTCTTGTTCTAGACCTATTACCGTTCCCTTACCATCAGCTTCTGCTGTCTGCTGTATTACTTTCTCACGCTCACTAGAATCCCACTGACCTCGCACTACATCGAGTACCCAATACCGATTGTCCCTATCTACTCCGATTAATGCTCCGACTGTGTAGGCTCCACCACCTGCTGTACCCGCCTTATCCCAGAATCTAATCTTTTGTTTAATCTCCCTATCGGCAGGGCAGTCATCTATTCTAACCCGCTCAACCTTAAACATACCGCCGCCCAACGGTACTGGATTCTGTCCATATTGTCCACTGTATCCAAACTCTCCTAATAGTGTGCGAGATTCTTTGAGTATGGCCTTTGGGAGTCTTAGCGGATCGAATAGCTTGTCCTTATAGTAGTGGGCTAGGTGCTTAGGCTTAACTTCAAAGCCATCAGATAAATCTGCTGGAAGTGATATGTGCTTAACGCTATCCGTCCCTCTTGTTTTCTCTAACCAATTGCCAGTCGGATCGTTCTGATGCAGACGTTGCATGATGAGTATCGTAGGGGTCAGAGTCTTATCGACTTTTCTGGATGGGAGTGTTTCGTTCATCCATGTGTTTGCTTTCTTTACTTCAGCATCCGATAAGACTTTCTGCGGGTCAATAGGGTCGTCGATGATTAGAAAGTGAGCGTGAAATCCCACCGGAGACTTACCGCCTACCGTTACTGATTTGCGCATACCGCCTCTGGTATTTGCGAAGTACCCCTTAGTGTTCTGGTCATCTCTTAATTGTATCTCAGGGAAACAGTCGTAATAGCACGCCTTATTCGCCACTCTATCTTGTGTCGAAACTATGTCTCGGCACTTTCTGGATAAGTCCATACCCAAATCAAAAGCGTGACTACCGCATATATGTCTCGCCGTTGGCATACGAGTCCAAGTCCAAGCGGGAAAGGCAACAGATGCGATAGTGGACTTGGTTGAAGCGGGGGAGATATTAATTATGAGGTCGTGTTCTTTCGGCTCTCCGGCAAAGACACGTTCTGCTATCTCTTGTAACTCATCGCAAAGATACTCTATATGCCAATTCCATACTGGTTCTTCGGGTATGATTACGTCCCAGAACTCTTTGAGAAACTCATAGAAGGACTGTTGGGTGATACTTCGGACAAGATCTGTCTCGCTGAAACTAGGACTCATTTAGGTCTTCTTTCTCATACCAACTATCGTAATTGAGTAGAATCTTAGAGATGTATTCCAGAGCATCATCTATCATCTCATGTTTCCTTACGTCCCATCTATGCATCGCCACATTAAGAAACGCATTTGCTTCATAGACATTTAATTCCATATCCATAGAATACTTGAGAATCAAATCCTTTCGGTCGTCATATTCCCCTCGCGGGTTTATGTCTCGGTCCTTCTTATACCAGTGGGCATAGTTGTCACGAATAAGCTCCAAATATCGGTGTGCTTTTTCGATATCCTCACGACCGTTTTTGTATTTATGCCTCATAATATATTTGACAACATTACCCTCTGCATTATCTAATCTCAGATCCATGATAATATCTATGACCTCATGAGGTCCGTAATTATAATGATCGGGTTGGTTTACATTTTTGGATGCTGTCTTTGGCACGATGGTCTCTCCTGGCTCCGTAAAACTATGCTCAAACATCAATAGGACTTCTTACGTTTGGCCTTTTCCCTTTTCTTCTTAGCTGCTTTGGCTGCTGCCGCTTTCCCTTTTTTGGTATAGGGATATTTTTTACCATCTACTTTAGGCATATCATTACTCCTTGATTGCGTTTAATTGTTTCAGTTGGTAAATAACAAACCAAAGTGAAAATATGAAGCTCACTATTATTATCGTATTCATCAATTTCCTAGTTCCGAGTTAACTCTGATTCTGCGATTCCACATACGGACAGCTATCTTCTTTTCGGGAGCATAAGGTCCGTCTGTACCACATGTATCACAGGCGCACCAAAAGACACCTGTCTCTTCCTCTCCCATAATATTCAATCCCTTTTCCGCTTCTCCGCAGAAAGGACAAGCTCTCAGGCAAAATGGTCGTAAGTGTGCTTGTCCGTCTGGTGTGCCAAAATCAATTCCTGCTATTCTATTGCTCATCATCTTGTTCCATTTTGAAAGGGCATTTCCAAAATGATAACCATTCGGTCCCCCAGTACCGCAGTACAAACAGGTCATCCAAAAATTACGTCGGTCATGTTCACAGTCTAAAAACTCACACGCACAAAACGGGCAATTCTTAATTCGCAATGGCCTCTTCGGATTCATTATCAATACTCTGATTTCGGAATCGTATTGCTTTCAAAATTTCACGCTTAACATCCAAGCTCAAATTTAATTCGTCCATCGGGATATGGGCGTGGAGATGTTCGTGCTGAACTGAACCTCTTACGTCCAATTCTATCTTGTCATTATATCCCCTGTCTCGATTAATTGTCTTGTTCACAAAAATGGTGGCTGAAGAATCGCCCCCAGCGACAAGACCTATAAGGGCAGCCTCAAAGAAGTTCTTTTTATGAAAGTCAATCTCCTGCATTAGCTCTCCAAACTCCGGCTCATTCGTTACCCAATTCTCAAATGTCTTTCGACTCATATTCATCATAGAGCAAGCACGACTTACGTTGAAGTTGGACGTGACAAGAGCATGTAAGAACAAATGCTGGCGGCCTCTTTTACCCGCTCCCTTCAGCATAGCTTCAATCTTTAGGATGGAGTTATCTTCGTGCTCAACAGCCTGTATCTCATCCCATATCTTAGCTAGATGCGATGGCAGCTTTTGATATATGTACTCGTGAAAGTCTTGCACAGTGGACATGTTCTCTGAGCCTCCATTTGAACTCGCCTTCTCAATCGCAAATCTAAGGGCTGGCTTTGTATCCTTCCATTTACGCAGAGTCACAGTGGATACTCCGAGAGCTTGAGCCATCTTAATTTCACTCATGCCAGACTTGGCTAACTCATAGGCGAGTATGTAATTCTCATCCTTCCATACTTTCTTCGGCATTTTTATCTCCTTTTTTATGCTTGTATTATCTTATCATATAAGCGTGAATCCATATTACAAATCTAACATGTGTTAATAAATTAAAAAAATGAAGATTTGATGGTTACTGTAGTCGATAAATCTGATAGGCTTAAAGAGTCAAGTTAATACTTCTTACCAATTAAAAACTTAAGGATCAATCAGATGTCGAACATTTTCGCTGACAAAGAATACAACACTTACAAGACCCAAGCCAACGCAATCAAGAAGATGGAAAAGGTCTTGGCTAAATTAGATGACTCATTCAAAGAAGTCAGTTATTTCATCGCAACTAATGAAGAAGGCCGTTTCTTCCCTGTAGTTTGTCATCTATGCGGACGAAGGGATCACAGATATTTGCCTACAGTGGGATTCTTCCTAGACAACGGAATCTCAGTAGTCAACTAACAACCCCTTGACCTGAGCAAGTCTTGAAACTGCTCATTTCAAAATTACTTCAACTCGATAATACTTAAACACGAATTACTTTTTCCAAATAAGGAACCCTATCAATGATTACTGTATACGGATCAAACGCAAACGCAGATCAACTCCGAGCAATCCCTCTTGAAACTCCAGACAATGCCGGTCGATACTGGCAAGGCATCCAACACGGTCGCCTTGTCGATGTCCTCTCGATGCAGATCAGAAATCGAGGTTGGGAAATTACCGAATCACGATTCAGTCTGTCCAAGGACCAAGCCGACTTGGCAGGAGCCTTTAAGATGCGACTACCGGGAGTTGATACTCCAGAAGGTATGGACCTGTCACTTGGCTTTGTGACCTCCAACGCATTACGCAAATCACTCAAGATGGTTGTCGGAGCCGTAGTTCAAGTTTGCAACAACGGGATGGCCACTGGCGAGATTGTGATGCAGAAGAAGCACACGAAGCAGTTCAGCCTAAGTGATGAGATTCAAAAGTCCCTAGATGTTTACGAAGTCAAATCACAAACCATTAAAGAAACAGTGACACGACTAAGGGAACGTGAGTTATCCCCAACAGAATCTGATGAGATTCTAATGGAAGCGGGACGTAATCATCTCATGCCATTCAGCCGAATCGGATTAGTGGACGCAGAATACCGCAAGCCCACTTTCGAAGAACACGGCCGTGGCACAAGTTGGGCTTTACTAAATGCCTTCACCTATATCGTCAAGAAGAATCCGGTTCACGCTCAGATGAATCAGATGAATAAGTTCCGAGAGTTGCTTCCAACAGCAAATGTCTCCGAGTCAGATTACTACTTGGCAAACTAGGACAAGAAGCCTCCCTGAGTCAAATCGGGGAGGCTACTTTTTACCCTACTAGATATATTTGTTAGATATGTTATAATGGAGTATTGGAAACCAACCATACGGAGATGATCATGGATCAGAATATTTTACAAGACCGATATAAGTCAGTCGAAAGACTCATCAGAAAAGTATGTGCTGAATTCTCAGTACAGCATCCCATAGACCTAGAGGATTGTCTATCAGAAGCCAACGAAGTATTCCTCAAAGTCTGCGACGATTACAGATCAGACAAAGGAGCCAAGTTCTCCACCTATCTTGTCCGAGTTCTAAAGTTCAGACTGATGGACAAAGTTAGGAAAGAGTACAACCGAAATAATCTTCTTGCTCGTGAGGATACTGAAGTCCTGACAGAAGTTTATTCAAATCAGATTACAGAATTTGATGTTGATGACTTCATCGGACTTATGAATCTAAGTGAGGATGCCTCGATAGTTGTCAAATTATGTTTATCGAATAAGTTTGACTCATCTATGAAGAAAGGACAGCAGCAGATCAGAGCCGAACTAATGGATAAGAATTGGACCTCTCCCAGATGTACCAATGCTTTCAAAGAAATAACGGAGGCAATAAACAGATGACCAAGTTATACAAATACCAGAAGCAGGGAGTCCTCCAGATTGAGAAGTTCAAAGGGCGTGCCCTTTTGGCAGATGAGATGGGTCTTGGTAAGACTATTCAAGCCCTGTATTATCATAAGAGAAATAAGAAAAGAACGACCGTAGTTGTATGCCCAGCATCGCTCAAATATAATTGGGCTAGGGAAGCATCAGTTCATATTGGAGAACACGCAGAGATCATAGAAGGCAGAAAGCCGCCAAGCTCCATGGGATTCAATCAGAATAGGTTTATCATCATTAACTATGAAGTCTTAGGGGCTTGGGTTAAACACCTTAGAAAGATGAAGCCGAGTTTGGTTATTCTAGATGAATGTCACTACATTAAGAATCGAGCAGCCAAAAGAACCAAAGCAGTTAAAGCACTCTGCAAAGGAGTCAAGGAGATTATCGCCATTAGCGGAACTCCACTGACAAATAGACCAGCTGAATTATTTCCGATTCTGAACCTTCTGAAGCCGAGTAAATTCAAAGCCTTCATGCCGTACGCATTGCGATACTGTAACGCCAGAAAGACCCCATGGGGATGGGACTTCAAAGGTTCGCAGAATCTTAATGAACTACATGAGAATCTGACCGAACTCATGATGGTCAGACGACGAAAGAAAGATGTCTTGAAAGACCTGCCGGAGAAGTCCCGTCATGTTATTACAGTCCCTATAAGTGACCGAAAAGAATATGACGAAGCGGAGGAAGACTTAATCGCATGGCTTGCTAAACACTCAGCAGGAAAAGCAAGACGTGCTCAGTCGGCCGAAAGATTAGTCAAGATGGGTTATCTCAAAAGATTAGCAGCTGAACTAAAAATCGAAGCCGTGGTGGAATGGATCAAGAACTTTTTGGAAGAGACGGATGGGAAGTTAGTCGTGTTCGGAATCCATAAGAAGATTATTGACCGAATCAAATCAGAGTTTAAGAACTCTGTATTCCTAACAGGAGAAACCAAGTCAAAAGAACGGCAGATGGTCGTCGATAAATTCCAGAATGATCCGTCAACTCGATTATTTATAGGGAACCTACAGGCAGCAGGAGTGGGTCTGACGTTAACAGCTTCAAGTACAGTCCTGTTTGCCGAACTCGGTTGGACTCCCTCAGAGCATACTCAAGGTGAGGATAGAATTCACAGAATTGGACAGCGTAATGCAGCAGCGTGCTATTACATGATTGCTGATAATACCATCGAAGAAAAGCTGTCACAGATAATCCAAAACAAGCAGAGTATTTTAACCGCTACATTGGATGGAGGTGAGACCAAAGAGGAGCTCACGATATTCGATGAACTTCAGAAGGAACTTATATCATGAAACCAAAAGCAACTTTATTCCTCCGAGGCATCTCGATGGATGTTAAAAATCATTTCAAGGCACACTGCGCCAAACGCGGGAAGACCATGACTGAAAAGATTGAGGAGATGATGAGGGAAGCCGTCAAGAAGGATTCAAAACTTGAGACTCGATAACTTGCTGCGAAGATTAAATGTCCCCTTTGTCAGCGAAGGACATAATCATTGCAAAGCAGGTTGGCTACAATCAGACTGCCCATTCTGTGGACGAAACACAAACAAGTATCATATGGGTTGGAATCTGCGAAACAATTATGTCCATTGCTGGAAGTGCGGTCATCATAAATTGAACGCCACTTTGGTTGAGTTTAGTGGTCTGTCATATTCAGAAATTAACTCACTCGTCAAAGAACTTTCAAATTCAAATTATCTTCAGAACGATATTAAGACAACAGGGAAGTTGGAGCTTCCGTCTGGTTTAACTGAATTACAAAAACCCCATCGCAAGTATCTAATGAAAAGAGGATACGACCCCGACAAGTTGATTAACGATTGGGGGATCCAAGGGATAGGGCTTCACTCTTATCTTGCTTGGCGGATATTTATTCCGATAGATTACAAGCAGAGAACAATCAGCTGGACCAGTCGAAGCATCAAGAATAAAGTCAAAGTCCGCTATATGTCAGCAAACGCAAAGCAAGAAGCCATGAACCATAAACATGTTCTATACGGAGAGGACTATTGTGGCCACGCCATCATAGTTCACGAGGGTGCTTTCGATGCTTGGAGAACTGGTCATGGTGCGGTTGCTACTTGTGGTATTGGTTTCACAAGACCTCAAGTTCTAAAATTATCCAAGTTTCCTATTCGCGTGATATGTTTCGATAACGACACAGCTGCTCAGACCAGAGCAGATGATTTATGTTCCCTCTTGGAGCCTTTCCAAGGTGAGACGTATAACGTGCAGCTATCATCCAAAGATGCATCCGAAGCATCAGACAAAGAGATAAAACAACTTCGGAGATTCTTGGCATGAGTAAATTCAAAGGCGTATGGATACCAGCTGAGATTTGGAATCTGATGGTCTCTGGAGACCTATCAGTTAGAGAGGTCCAACTGCTATCAATTATCAGAAATCTGGAAGAATCCAAAAATGGGTGCTTCGCCTCCAATGAATACTTTGCTAAAGTTTTAGCCGTCAGTCAAGTTTATATTTCAAGGATGATTAAAAATCTAAAGCAGCGTGGGTTCATCGAGCAAGTAAAGTTCGATGGCAGGAGGCGGCACATAAGAACCCTATCAGTGGTGCCGGACATGAACAGAACCAGTCATGTCAATAATCAACCAGTCTTAAACAATCAGTTTAACTCTGAGTTAAACTCCAGTGCTACCCTCTCTTCCCCTACGGGGAAGATAAATAAAAAAGCATATGCGGCAACTCCGTCGTTTGGTTTTGATTTCTGTGAAATTCCAGATGAAGTTTATCCTTTCGACTACGAATGTTGCCAAAGACTTCTTGAGTATCTGCCTGCAAAAAAACGAAAGAGGTCTGTTCCAAAAAGTTGGCCAAATCAAATCAGATTGATGAGAGAATCTGACCAGATTGAAGAAGACCAAATCACAATGGCATTGGATTGGTACGCTAAAAATCATACTGACCAATGGACACCAAAATGTCATACGGCCAAATCCTTCAGAGATAAATTCCATAGGCTACTGGATGCTATTGATCGGACAAAATCAGATAGTAAACCAGACGTTGTCATATCCGAAGAAGCCAAAAAGATAACCGAAAGACTCCTCACGAAGAATTGGCCCGGTGACTGTGACGATAATCTTATAGGATACGTCCAGATTAGCTTAGATGCTTACGACTTGTTTCGGAGTAAAGTCCATAACCTATTCAAAGAAGTATCGTCAGATGAGCTGTCCGAGCGTGTAGAAAGAATGAAGAATGACCGATTCAAGAGTCTTTTGAATCATGTTATCGAATCCCTGCCACAGACCAGCCACTTTGTGGAGAAATGGTTTGAGTCAGTATGGTCCAGAATAGTCAACTGGCCGGATTGGAGTGGGAAGCTCCAGCCGTTTGTATTCAGAATTGACTCACCTGTTTTTACTAAACAGCTAGGTCAGATATTTTCTGATTACGGCAGACAGTCCACGGAAGTACACAAATTCATACGGAGATTACACGAGTCAGATGAAAGTAACAAAACGTGATGGCAGTGAGGAACGTAAAATTCTAATCGGCATGATTGTCGATACTCACGTCCTAGGAAGAATCGCATCCAAATGGGAACACAATCTATTCAAATCAGTATGGGGTAATCTGGTCGCCACTTGGTGTATTGATTTCTACAATGAATATGAGACAGCCCCTAAGCAAGAGATAGAATCCCTTTTTGAATCTTGGGTATCTAAGTCAGCCCAGGACGAAGAAACAGTTGAGCTTGTCGATAAGTTTCTGTCTGGATTATCTGATGAATATGAAGCAAGAGCTGAAGCATCTAATTCAAATTACATAATCGACCAAGCGTCAGCCTATTTCAATAAGGTAAAACTTTCGTCACTTAGTGAGTCGATTAAAGGCGACTTAGTAAATGAAGATATTGATACCGCCCTTGATCGAATCAATACATATGGTCAAGTAGAAATGGGTACGGGAGCGGGCATCGATGTTCTTACCGACGACGATGCTATGAAAGAGGCCTTTCAAGAGCAGCAAGAAGCCATCGTCAAATATCCAGGAGACCTAGGCAAGTTCTTTAAGGGGGCACTTCAGCGTGATGCTTTTATCGCCTTCATGGGGGCTGAGAAAAGAGGCAAGACATGGTGGCTCATTGACGTTGCTTGGCGTGCTATGTGTCAGCGTCGAAGGGTTGCCTTCTTTGAAGTTGGCGATATGAGTCAGAATCAAATCATGCGGCGATTTATGACTCGTGCTGTTCGAAGGCCTCTCAAGCCTAGATCCTATGATTACCCAACCCATATTGAACGTGAGCCAGGAGTTCCTATTGCTCTGATAGAACACGAGAATAGGAATCAGCAGAAGGAGATTGGTTGGCAATCGGCACGTAAAGCCTGCCAGAAGATAATAGCCTCCAAAATCAAATCACAGGATTCGATGCTTAGATTGTCTTGTCATCCTAACTCTACTCTTACTGTCTCTGGAATGAAATCTATTCTGGCCTCTTGGGAGCGTGACGGTTGGGTGCCTGATGTTATCGTTATTGACTATGCGGATATTCTTGCCGCTCCTCATGGGTACAAAGAGACACGGGACCAAATTAACGCCAACTGGAAGCAGCTTCGTGCCCTGTCTCAATCGCATCATTGCTTACTGGTAACCGCTACTCAAGCCGACGCAAGTTCATATAACACCAATACGATTGGTCGGTCTAACTTCAGTGAAGACAAACGAAAGTTTGCTCACGTCACTGGTATGGTTGGGCTTAATGCGACAGCGGAAGAAAAGGAGAATGGGATCACACGGTTAAATTGGATCGTCCTACGTGAGTCAGCCTTCTCAGAGAATCAATGTATCCATGTCGCAGGCTGTTTAGATGTCGGGAATCCAGCCATCAGAAGTACCTTCTAAGGTCAATCTTCATTTTATCTTCAGAAAGTTTCATGGTTTTAATACTTCATACATAGTGTTAAACATCTACTTTCTTTTTATTTTGAAAAAGTGAAGAGAAAGTGATTCCTGACGACGATAATTATGATAGGATTAAAGAGTCAAGTTAATACTTCTTACAAATTAAAAACTTAAGGATCAAATCAAATGTCAAACGAACTTCAAAATCTGGTACAAGAATCCAACCTATACGATTTTGCACGCAAAGGTCGAGCATCTCAATTTTCAAATGAATTCAATCGTCGATTGGTTCACGCTCTGAGTGCAAGAGCACCGAAGGTTGTTGAATTTCTACAAGCTGTTTTAGATAATCGTGAAGTCAAGGAAGTTTGGCCTCCACAAGTTCTTTCGGTCTACGAAAACTTACTTGAGCACGCCAAATCAGAATTACTTTTTGCTTAATTACAAAAATCATCATTTCAAAATCTTAATCACAAGGATCAATAAGATGAAATTATGGGAAAAAGAACAAAAGGTCAAATCGTGGGTCAAAGAAGCCTTCGATGCCAACGGAATCGAGCAAAGATGTTACAGCGTCTTGATTAGATTCTCAAAGAAGATGACCAGATGTGCTGGTACTGCGGAATGGCGACCGGCAAATTGGTATATCAATCCAGACGATGGTGATTATTTTATCACAATGTCCGATCCACTATGGGATAGGTGTGACGATGCCGAACGGCGAAACACAGCAATCCATGAAGCGTGTCATGTCCTTGATCATATCATCAATGGCGATATGGATGGGCACGGTGAGGGATGGCAAGCTTGTATGCGAGCTGTTGGTCTGCGTCCAATACGGACTCACAAGATTGACCGCACTGGATTAAAAAGAGTTGTCGCAGCCCACTGCCCATGCGGAGCCGTCAAAGAGATTGGTAAAATCCGAGCACAGAGAATGGGAGTCAAAAACTATTTTTGCAAAAAGTGCAACGGGGACATCAAACTCGGTGAATGTGTAAGTCAAAAGAACCATCCAATCTGGGGATAAAAATGGAACGTCAAAAGAAAACAATACTCGTGTCCAAGTCAGGAAGATTTGAATTATCCAGAGTGACAGAATCATATCGCAACTCAAAAGAGTGGTACGGAATATTCGATGGAGAGAATGTGATTCACATGGCGGATAGCCCAGAGTTTATTGACACGATATGGACACGCTATCAGTACCAAGATAAATAGGAGACAATCATGCACCCGTTATTAACGCCAGATGAGATCACCGCTTTCAAAGCACTAGGATTATTAATAGCAATCGCATTTATATTTGCATTGCGACATCATGTCAAATCAAATTCAGTTCACTACGATAATTAATCGGAAGGATTCTGAAGAAGTCAAGGAGGACTTTATGCTTACACTATCCAGAAAAGAACGTGAAGGAGTAGTCATCGAAGTAGATGGCGTGAAGATTGCGGAGGTTTTTATCTCCAAGATCAAATTCCCAAACAGGGTTTTGCTATCTTTTGATGCAGACAAGGAAGTCAATTTTATTAGGAAAGAAATCCATGAAGATAACCGATCAAAACTTACGAACAGCTAATGCGACAATGCTCTGCATCATCGCCTTTACCGTCGGCCTAATTTGCGCCTTTACAGGTTGTGCTACCACCTTCCGAATGGAGACGACCACCAAATCAATTAATCCCGGATACGAGACATTGTCAAATGATAATTACCTTACCACAAGCCATTAAGCTATTACGTGATCTTGAACTTCCTGTTTCAGACAAATGGTCGGTCGATAGAATCGCACAGAAGTTAGATTGGATTCCATACTGTGTTAATGAGCAGACAGACGCTAAAGAATCCCAAGAACTCTTGAATGAATTACTTATTGCAATCGCAGATGACAACGATATAATCATTCAGAGTGATCAGGGAGATGCGATGATTGAGCCGGTACTCGCCGAGGAGAGTTTCTTTAACAAGTTGGTACAGAAGCACTTCTTAAACAAAGACGGTACTCGCAGAAAAGCCGGTGTGATTCAGTCGATAGTTGAATTCCTTTGCGGTGCCTCAGAAGAATCTCCCATCAATAAACAAGATTTAGTCAAAAAGATAATCGCTAGGTTCCCAAGAAAGACAGAGCGGTCTATCATGTCCAGTATCAACTCACAAGTACCGACTCAGCTCAGAGTTATGAGACAAATCAAAGTCAGTACAAGCAGAGAAGGATACTGGATAGCAGAGGAGAATCAATAATGGATCCGATAGATGATTTGGCTTCACGACGACCGACTCGTGAGAAGAAAAGTGGACTGTTCGATATAGAACCAGACTGGCGTGAGCACTGGTGGGGAATGCCCGACTATACGATGAATGATGCCCAGCCGTCGCAAAGAATTACTATGAACTTTATGACGTATGAAGATGTCCTAGAGTTTGCTGAAAAGATAGGAGCAAAGGTAACCAACAGGACCAACTCACTATTCTATCCTCCACAGGATCAACTAAGGGGTGAGTTCCAATACGAAGGTCCGAAAATAGATAGCCGATACCCTATCTGTATCCCATCCAAAGGACGACACGATGTCCAGACAACTGGTAAAGTTCTTGACTCATTGGGAGTCAACTATAAGTTCTTTGTTGAGGAGACAGAAGGTGATTTATACAAAGAGCATCTCGGAGAAGATAAAGTTGAAGTCATGCCCTTTCACGACTTAGGAGAAGGCTCTATCCCAGCAAGAAACTTTATCTGGGAATGGGCGAAAGAAAGAGGGCATAAACGACATTGGATAGTGGACGATAATATCACCGACTTTTCCCGAACTCATATGAATCGAAGATTGATTGTGAGAGGTGGGGGATTCTTTAATGCGATGGAGGACTTTGCTGATCGTTATGAAAACATTGCTTTGGCCGGACCTCATAGTCGAGGCTTTGTCGCAGACCGAGACCCAAGAAAAGCAGCCTTCATATTCAACAGCCGAGTTTACTCCTGCATCCTAATCGATACAGACCTAGATTATAGGTGGCGAGGGCGATACAATGAGGACACAGACCTATCTTTGCGTATGCTAAAGGATGGATTGTGCACTGCTTTATTCGCAGCCTTTACGATGCAGAAGTTCACGACCCATAAGGGGACTGGAAAAGATAACGGCGGCATGAAGGGAGGCAATACGGATCACGTATACAATGATGAGGACTACCGAATGTCCTTTGCCAAGTCCCTACAGGAGCAGCATCCTGATGTCGTTAATATTATCTGGAGATGGGGTCGATGGCACCACCACGTGGATTATACTCCGTTCAAGAAAAACAAGCCGGTACTGCGTGCTGGAGTGACTAAAACGAAGGAAACAAATAACTACGGAATGGAATTGGTAAGGAAGAATGGATAAGAATCGAACCATCAGAAAAAACACAGTTGCGTTTGCTCCCATCTCGATAATGATAAGGGAGTTTGACAGCGTCGAAAACAAATACGGCAAACTATCAGCAATGCAATTAAGAACAAAGCTAAAAATCGTAGGCAACTATGATGAGCTGACACATAAGCTGCTGCATTTATTTGAGAAGGACTATATTCAAGATGAGTTCATTAAGAATTATGATAACAAAGTATTCATAGAATATGATGACGAAACCCTAGAGGAGTTTATCCATCTCGGAGGCAGAGATGTTTGTGATGTCATATCAACAGAAAAAGCCAATGGCGATTCTATTGTTCGTGAGATGTTTATATTCTTGAATCAAAAAATCAGAACGGTAACCAACTCAAGGTGCCAGCTGGAGACGTTAAAAATATCAGGGCATGAATTTGCCTTTTACCACACACATGAAGTTATAGGTGCAAAATGAAAGTAAATAAAAATGATTTGTTATCTCAGTTGGAGATGGCCAGCTCTGGACTTAGCAAGCGTGAAATGATTAAGCAATCAGATTGTTTCGTATTCATAGATGGAAGACTTCACACATACAACGAAGAAGTTAGTTGCTCTTGCGATTCTGTTCTTGAGAACTTTACTGCCGCTGTTAAAGCAGAGCCTTTGTTATCCGTTTTAAGAAAGATGACGGAAGAAAACATCGAGATAAAATTCACCGATAGTGAATTCATCATCAGAGGGAAGAGGCGTGAAGCCGGCATCCGATTGGAGAAAGAAATAGAACTCCCTCTTGAGACGGTAGAAAAACCAGAAGACTGGAAAAGTTTATCGTCGGAGTTTGATCAAGCCGTTCAGCTTGTTTCTCAATGCACGAGTACAGATGAAACTCAATTCAGATTAACGTGCGTCCATATTACTCCCAATGAGCTGGAGGCATCAGATAGATTTCAGGCATCCCGATATAAGCTGAATACGGAGATAGAATCAAAAGCACTGATCCGTAAAGATACTTTGAAAAGCATTGTTGATTTAGGCATGAATGAGATATCTGAGACGGACGATTGGTTGCATTTTAGGAACCCCGCTGGTCTAGTTATCTCGTGTCGAAGATACTCCACCGAAGAAAATGAATTCCCAGACCTTGAGAGCATCTATGATTTTGAGGGACAGAAAACCAAACTACCCGCTGGCATAACAGAAGCTGTGGAGAAGGCAGAAATATTCTCATCTGATAACCTAGACTCGGACATGATTATGGTCCAGCTAAAGCCTGGTAAGTTGCAGATTAAAGGTGAGGGGAATCTTGGATGGTTTACTGAGTTTCACGATGTGAACTATACAGGTTCTGACCTAAGGTTTAGAATCGCACCAAAGATGCTCATAGAAATATCCAATCAACATGATGAATGTGAATTAAATGAAAGTTTAATCAAAGTTGAGAACGATAATTTTGTATATGTAACTTTACTGAGTATTGCGGAAGATGAGTAACGGATTCTTCAATAGTTCCTTAACGGAATCTAAAAAGCCTCCAAGTCTCCTTCCTAAATGCGGAGCCTGTAAACTTGATCTGAAATGTAATTCACCAAAACTGAATTATATTGGAGAAGGCAAAAAGAAGATTCTCATCATTTCGGAATCGCCATCCAAAAGTGATGATGAGAATGGGAGACTTTACTCCACCCCACGCCCTTCTTTGCCTCTTGAATCAGCATTAAGAAAATCAGGTGTCAGATTAGAACGTGACTGCTGGCTTACTACCTCGCTGATATGTTACAGCGGTAAAGAGCCAACGTCGGATCAGATAAGCCACTGCCGACCCAATCTGATTAAGACAATCAAGCAGTTAAAGCCAGACGTTATCATCCCTATGGGTAGGTCTGGCATAGCTTCTCTGATACCGCATTTATGGAAGGAGCAAATTGGAGCTGCTTCAAGATGGTATGGTTTTCAGATACCATCGCAGAAGATAAACGCATGGGTCTGTCCGACTTATTCGCCAATCTATGTTTATCAATTAAGCAAGTCCAACGATGCCAAAAAAGAAGTTCTCAAGATTCACTTTGAGAAGCAAATCAAAGCAGCTCTTGCTCTAAAGGGAAAGCCGTACGATGAGGTCCCTGATTACAACAAAGACATCGAAATCATAGACAAGCCATCGCAAGCAGCTAGGATTATCCGTAAGATGATCCAGAAGGGCGGTACAGTGGCTTTTGATTATGAGACGGATAGAATAAAGCCAGACAGCGACAGCTCTAGGATCGTCTCCTGTGGCATCTGCTGGAATGATAAGAAGACTATTGCCTATGACTGGAAGGGTGAAGCTATCGAAGCCACCCGTGAGCTTCTTCATTCTCCGCTTCCTAAGATTGCGTGCAACTTAAAGTTTGAAGATAGATGGACAAGAAAGCATCTCGGCAAGCGTGTTCGGAATTGGTACTGGGACACGATGCTCGCCGCTCATGTTATCGACCAGAGACCTAGGGTATCCAGTATCAAGTTCCAGTCGTTTGTTCTACTCGGAGCCCCGAGTTATGACGAACACATTGGCAAGTATCTTGCTGGCGATAAAGACAAAGAGTCCAACAACATCCATCTCATAGACCGTAAAGAGTTGCTGACCTATAATGCTATGGATGCTATTCTGGAATACAAGGTTGCTATGAAACAGATGGACATTCTGGGTTATCCTAAACCCAATTCTCAATAATCGCCAAAAAACCTTCTGCGGTTTTATTCTACATACATAGCATATATCTCATACTTTCTTTTTATTTTGAAAAAGTGAAGAGAAAGTGGTTCCTGACGACGATAACTATGTTAGGATTAAAGAGTCAAGTTAATAGTTCTTACCAACAAGGATCAATCAGATGTCTTTCAACGAAACAAAAAGCCGAGTTTACGAAGTCAAAACTACCAACGGAAATTTCCGATTTTTCGCAGACGATAAAGAACTTGCAGAAGATCACATTTGGACAATGGAAAGTTTCCCAAACTTCAAAGCAACTTCAAAAGTTAAATTCATCGGATGGGCTTTTGAAAGTGACGACCTAGACAAAATGTTCATGTCAGTCTAATAATTCAAAATCTTAATCACAAGGATCAAATCAATGTACGTTTCATTCAGCCTAAAAAAGACAGACGACGGCAACTTTATGCGACTGATAGATATGGACGATAATGTCCTAGTGAGTCGCAAGCTCAGCGAGCCAAAACGATTATCTGGCAGCCGAATGAACTACGGAAATATTTCACGGATTCGGGCCGAGTTGGCAAGAATCGCCAAGAACAAAAACTGGACCATCTTGTAACAATAATTGAAATCAAACAATCCTCGGAACGATAATAATTCGATCCGTGTGGCACCTGAGCAAGTGTAAAAACTGCGTACCGCGATTGCGGGCGGGCGAAAGCCAGCTGATCCCATGTTCCTTGATCCTTTCATGGTCGATTAGAGTTGCTGCTGAATTAACTTGACAGTATGCACAGCAATGCCCGCAATCGCATTTTTTATGAGACAATTATGAAGCCAGCAACTCCAGACGCATATCGACTTCTCCATCACGGCTGTATCGCACTCAGCAATGTCGAGACCAACGGAATGAGAATTGACGTTGAGTATCTTGAGAAGACATCCAAACAGCTCTACTCCAGAATCAAAGATATGGAGGAGGATCTCAAGTCAGATAAGGTATTCAAAATCTGGCGACGACAGTACGGAGAAAGAACCAATCTAGGAAGTCGTGAGCAACTAGGTAAAATCCTATTTGATGTATTAGGTCACGAGTGTCTTCACAGAACTCCCACCGGCAGACCCAAGATGGATGCGACAACTATGGGGGCTATTGACGAACCGTTTGTGAAAACATTCGTTGAGATGGAGCAACTCAAGAAGATTAAAAACACATTCCTTTCTGGGATACAGAAGCAGACTTGCGATGGGTTTATTCACCCGTCATTTAATCTTCATACGGTCCAAACTTATAGGAGTTCTTCCGACTCTCCTAACTTCCAGAACTTTCCTATTCGTGACCGTAAAGCTGGAGAGCTGATTCGGAGATGTTTCATCCCTCGTGATGGGCATCGAATAGTGGAGATTGACTACACCGGTCTTGAGGTTCGCATAGCTGCGTGCTACCATAAGGACCCCACTATGCTTGAGTATATTAAAGATGAATCCAAAGATATGCACAGAGACATGGCAGCTGAATGTTTTAAGTGTGAGCCAGAGCAAGTCTCCAAGGAGCTTCGGTATTGTGGCAAGAACATGTTTGTGTTCCCTCAGTTCTACGGCGATTTTTATGTGAACAATGCCAGAGCATTATGGGAATCCATAGATGCTATGAATCACGAAGTAGATGGCGTGCCTATGAAGGAGCATCTACAGCAGAACGGAATACACGAGTTAGGTCTTTGCGAACCTCAGGAGAAGCCACGACCAGGAACTTTTGAGAAGCATCTACAGCAAGTTGAGAAAAGATTTTGGAATGAGAGATTCCCGACCTACGATAAATGGAAGAAAGAGTGGTACAGAAAATATCTAAAGCAAGGTGGATTCAATACGCTGACTGGCTTTAAGATTGAAGGACTGCTAGGACGTAATGACGTAATAAATTATCCAGTCCAAGGATCTGCTTTTCACTGCCTCCTGTGGTCTTTAATCCAGTTAAATAAGTGGCTGGTAAAGAATAAGAAAAGGACCAAGATAGTTGGGCAGATTCATGACTCAATCGTATCTGACGTTCACGAGGATGAGCTTGATGAATTTCTACAAGTTGCTAAAACGATAATGACTCAGAAGATAAGAAATAAATTCAAATGGATAAACGTACCGCTTGACGTTGAAGCCGAGATAACTCCAATCAACGGTTCGTGGTTTGAGAAAAAGGAAGTTGAAATTAAATGACCGAAGAACTCTACAAAAAATACCGACCAAAGAAATTCAAAGAACTTAAAGGGCAGCCAGTTACCTCCCAAATATATAAGCTGATTAAAAATAAGAAGTTCCCTCACGCAACCTTATTCGCTGGCCCATCTGGCTGTGGGAAAACAACTCTGGCACGAATCATCCGAGATAAGCTAGGCTGTAGTGATTCAGATTTTAATGAAGTGAATTGTGCTGACTTTCGTGGAATAGATATGGTCCGCGAGATACGAGGTGTAATGAATCTTGCGCCGATGGGCGGTGGAGTTCGTGTCTGGCTTATTGATGAAGCCCATCAACTATCTTCAGCTGCTCAGAATGCTATCCTAAAGATACTTGAAGACACACCGTCACATGTTTACTTCATACTGGCGACGACAGAGCCTCAGAAGCTACTGAAAACGATACGAACAAGATGTACAACATTTACAGTAAACGGTCTGAACTATGAAGATTCACAGAGTCTGATAACGTCCGTATGTGAACAAGAGCAGGTTGAGCTTACTGAAGATGTCGTAGATGCTCTTGTTAAATATGGCGACGGATCGCCGAGACAGATTCTTGTCCTCCTAGATTCAATCATTAATATCGAAGATGAGGAGGAGCAGTTACACGCCATCTATAAAAGTGAAACAAAAAGAGAGGCGATTGAAATATGCCGTGCTTTGTTTCAGCCAAATCCCAGTTGGTCGCAGATAGCATCTATCATCAACTCACTTACCGAAGAGCCAGAGTCATTACGCTGGATGATTATCGGTTACGCCAAGAGCCTACTTTTGAAACAGAAAGTCCTCAATGCCAAATCAATGAGAGCATATAGAATTATTGAGGCATTCAAAGTAAACTTTTACGACTCCAAATTGGCAGGATTAACCGCTGCTTGTTTTGAAGTTTGTTTCGATGATGAGTAAATCAAAATCAACTCACTACGATAATAATAAAAAAGGAGAATCAAATGGAATCAAGCATACTTGACATCGATGAATACAATTTAGACCTGGAGTGGAAACGACAGCCAACGCTGTATCTTGAAATGGCGACTGAACTTGCCGACGCTAAAGGCGACCACGATGCCGCCAAGAGTGAGCTTGAGATTGTTAAAGCAAAACTCAGTATGAAGATTAGAACGAACCCAGATGTTTTCGGTCTGGATAAGGTCACAGAATCTACTGTCAATCATGCTCTTGTTACCCAAAAGGAATACGCTATCGCACAGGCAGAAGTGATTAAAGCAAAACATAAGGTAGATTTACTTCAAGCTGTCGTAGTTGCTCTTGAGCATCGTAAGAGGGCACTAGAAAGTTTAGTCAGTCTCCACGGACAGAAATACTTTTCAGAGCCTTTGACCAGAACAGAAACTGATCAAGAAGCCCTTGAAGATGCAACCAAAACTAGAATTAGAACAATGAGAAATTCTTAATCAAAGGAACCTAGAATGATAAAGAAGAAGAAGAAACTGAAACTTGGATCGGCTAGAAAGAAAGCTCTATCACAATCTCAGCCATTTGAAAGAACATCTTTCAGAGTCCCTGAGGGAATGGATGTTTTTAAGCTGAAAGAAGCGGGCAGGAAGAAGATTGAAATCCTCCCAGTCTTAGCGACCGCAAATAACAAGCACGGGGTGGATGGGACGTATCACTTTGAGGCGACCTATTGGGTTAATCGAATAGGAGCAGACAATCAATCTTACGTCAGTCCTAAAAGAACTTTTAATGAACGCTGTCCTATTCACGAAGAATACTCTCGGCTTAATAATGATCCTAATGCTGATGAAGAACATATCAAAAGTCTGAGAGCAAAGCAACGACAATTGTTCTACGTCTTGGATCATGATGAACCTGAAAAAGGTGTTCAGCTTTGGGATATGTCGTACTGGTTATTCGGTAAACAGCTTGATGAAAAAATCATGCTGGCGGAAGAAGAAGATGGGTATGATCAGTTCTTTGATCCTTACGATGGACTAACTATCAAACTTGGGGTCACAGAAGATCAGTTTGCCGGTAACAAGTTCTACAAAGTTGCAGCTATTGATTTTGTCAAACGAAAGGATGAGATTGAGGAAGAACTTTGGTCTGACTTAGAACCTCTTGAGGACTTACTAAAGGTCCTTTCCTACAGTGAACTGAAAGCTATCTTGTTCATGGAGGATCCAGAAGAATCTGAAGAAGAAGATGAAGAAGAAACTGAAGAGGTAGCACCGTTTGAAGCTGACGAGGATAAAACTGAATCAGAAGAAGATAGTGACGACGATGACTGGGAAGAAGACCTAGATGATTTTGATGATTAGAATTATTTAGGAGACCAGTAACACCATGCAGGGCAACGGAATGCCTTGCGTGGTGTTTTTACTTCAAGGATATAAACTATGAATAATGAAGAGATTGAAAACCTACTAAAGCCTAAAGACAAAGAACCACCTGTCAAATCTTCCGACTGGCTCTCCTCAGGCTCCACTATTCTTAACCTAGCTTGCTCTGGTTTAGCTAAAGGCGGATTCGCCAAAGGCAAGTACCATTTTATTGTCGGAGATTCTGCTAGTGGTAAGACTTGGTTGAGTTTGACTTGTCTCGCAGAAGCGGCAATGAATCCAGAGTTCGATGATTACCGATTCATATATGACAACGTCGAGGATGGCGCCCTAATGGACATAGAAAGGTTCTTTGGGACGAAAGTCGCCGAACGAATGGAAACGCCTACAGCAGACTCTGATGGCACTCCCATGTGTTCTGCTACCGTAGAGGATTTCTATTACAATGTGGACGATGCTATTCTGGAAGGGAAGCCGTTCATCTATATTCTTGACTCTATGGATTCTCTGAGTTCAAAAGCAGAGCAAGACAAGTTTGACGAACAGAAGACAGCAGCCAGAAAAGGCAAGACTACAGCTGGATCATATGGCGATGGTAAAGCCAAGACCAACTCAAGTCACCTGCGTAAAATCTTACCTCATCTCCGAGATTCCAAATCCATCTTGATCATCATAAATCAGACTCGTGATAATATCGGCTTTGGTTTTGAAAAGAAAACAAGAAGCGGTGGACACGCACTAAGATTCTATGCCACTCTGGAGATATGGTCCAGTAAAGCTGGCCAGCTAAAGAGGGGTGTTAGAGGAAAGGACCGAGAGATAGGTATCAATGCCAAAATCAAAGTCAAGAAGAATCGGTTCACTGGCAGACTTCGGGAGATTTCAATCCCCCTCTACCACTCCTTCGGGATAGATGACGTAGGCTCTTGCGTTGATTATCTTGTCGCGGAGAAGTATTGGACAAAGACCAAGCAGACCATCAACGCTGATGATATTAAAATCAAGGCGACTCGTGAGAAGTTGATCAAAGAGATTCAGAAGAAAGACCTACAGGGCAAAGTATCTTCTTTGGTTGAAAAGGTGTGGAATGAGATAGAGGCTGAATGTGCGATAGACCGTCAGTCAAAGTATAACTAGGACCTTCCTCCGAGGCACCTGAGCAAGTGCATAAAAGGCTCAATCTTAAATTATCTTCAAAAATCTTCTGCGGTTTTATTCTATACATATAGTGGTTAAATAACCACTTTCTTTTTATTTTGAAAAAGTGAAGATTTACTTCTGTACATTGACGATAAGTCTGTTAGGCTTAAAGAGTCAAGTTAATAGTTCTTAACAACAAGGATCAATCAGATGTCAAACGCAACAATCAAATCAGAGCAACTCACTAAAGCAGATTTCAAAGTCATCTTAGATGTACTGAACGTATTCGATACAGAAACTGCTCCCATCGCAGAAATGAAAACGGATGAATTTGAAAGTGAAGTCCTAGTTGCTTTCAAAAAGGTTCTGGACATCTGCAATGACAAAGAATCTGAACTTACTGAAGAAGATTTCAAAGTCATCTTAGATGTACTGAACGTGTTCTACCCCGAAGACTGCAGCCACCCTAAGATGAAGGATGATGAGTTCTTTGAACAAGTTAGCGTTGCTTTCAGAAAGGTTCTGGAAGTAGTTTAATTCCCTTTACTTTTTCACACGGAGATAAAAATGAAAGAGTATTCACTATTGAGCGGCGGCAAAGAAGTCGCCACCACGGAAGCCCAATCCGTGGAAGACGCTGAGAGAAATTTCAGCACCATGGTTTGGGCTTACGGTTTGACCGAAGTTGAGGTCAAGGCGAAGTCCTAACCGGGCGGGCTGGCATCCCAAACTGCCACCTTTTTAATTCCCAATCACAAGGATCAAATCAAATGTACGGCATCTGCAATTCATGCGGCGAAGTATCGCCAATCATCACAATCGAAGAAACGGAAGACCACTACGGACTTTGCTCAGAGAGAGGGCCATATCACGCTTGTACAACATCAGCTGAAGTCGAAGTTACAGAGTGTTGCGAGGACTCCGACTTTGAGTCCCACGACCCAGAGGAATAATTCAAAATCATTTCAACTCGATAATAATAAAAAGGATGAAATATGGATCAGCCAAAATTCAATATTATCAAAGTCACTAAACAACATATCAACGAACAAATCGCAAGCACAGAATACACCGAGGAGGATTATATCTTAGGTGAGTTTGACATCGAGGTCGTTCACGTCGACGGGACCAAGTCCTATTACGGCAGCTATCGAACCAAGTCAGAGGCTTATGAAGCAACCAAAGGTATGAGAAAAGCAAAAAATCTTTTTAGATACGGAGATCAATCGTGATGAATATATTTGTACTAGATGAAAATCCAAAGATAGCGGCCCAGATGCACTGCGACAAGCACGTGGTCAAGATGGTCGTAGAATTATACCAGCAACTCGGATCGGCATTACGACGACACGAAGTCACAGATGACCAGATGCCCTTAACGAAAAAAGGCACTCCTCTCAAAGGAGGCTATAAGGACCATCCGTGTACCCGATGGACTGGCGATACTCGTGAGAACTTCCTGTGGGCTTGTCATCACGCCTTGTCTTTATCCGATGAGTACACATACCGATATGGTAAGGACCATTTCTGCCATGACGGCATTCTTCAGATGACTACGATGTATTGGGCAATCCCTAGCGGCAATCGTACCCCGTTTGCTCAGGCCATGCCAGATGAGTTTAAGAATCAAGATGCGGTCCAAGCCTACCGAGATTATTACAATGTCAATAAGCGTGAGACGATTACTTGCGAGTGGGTCAAGGGACGACCAGAGCCTACTTGGTGGACAGAGTGGACTCAACCCATATATCAAAACCTAAAGTTTGAAGATATGGATCAAGACGATTACAATCAACTTCTATCTGTGATGGGATAACACGATGGCTAAAGGCTCTCAGTTTGAACGTGACTTTTGTAAGCAGTTATCCCTTTGGTGGACTGAAGGGGAGACGGACGAAATGTTCTGGAGGTCTTCCAACTCAGGAGGTCGAGCCACAGTGAGAGCCAAGTCCGGCAAGTCCACTAAGGGGCAATGTGGTGACGTGGCTGCGATTCATCCAGACGGCGTTGCTCTTATCGACTTAATCACATTTGAACTCAAACGCGGCTACTCAAGATCAACTATTCACGACGTGTTCGATAAGCCCAAAACAGCGGCGACTCAAACGTGGGAATCTTGGTATGAGCAGGCCACGACATCTGCTTTAATCAATGAATCCTTCTCATGGGCAATCGTCCATAAGAGAGATAGGCGGGATGTGATGATTTATATTCCAGAGTTCCTATTCGATGCTCTTTCTATGTCAGAGTGTAAGCCTATCATACGGTTCTCCACAGACCTTGTAGTAGACAAGCAAGTCGTATCCGATACGATAGTCATGTTGAGATGGGATAGCTTTATGCAGCTTGTGGAGCCGTGTAAGGTAAAAGCACTTCGGGATAATCTCCAGAATACTTTGTAGGCTTTATGCTACATACATAGCATAGAATAACTACTTTCTTTTTATTTCTAAAAAATGAAGATTTACTTCTGTACATTGACGATAACTGTGTTAGGCTTAAAGAGTCAAGTTAATACTTCTTACGAACAAGGAACAAACAAGTGACCAACGACCTAATCAAAACTCGAAAACGCCTAAACCGACTTCAAGCTGAAAAGAACTTAATGAAGTCAAACGGAATGAACATCGAGCAGGTCAGTTCCGAAATCAAAACCCTATGGAATAAACTTGACCGAATGGTCTCAAATCGCAGAACAGCCAATCGTATCGGCCGTTCAATCTAAGTAAAATCACTTTTCAAAATCTTAATCACAAGGATCAAAATTATGAGTTACGGCGAATGGAAAACACGAGGAAAAAATTGGGCTCACCTAGAAATCGACAGCCCTTGGAATTGGACTTTCGACAAATGGGAGCATCACGAATATGACTCGGCTGAAAAAGCAGGACGGGCGATGAACTCTTTGCTACGACAGTGGCGAACATTCGACCTCCATCACATTGACGGTCTCAGCTGGGAATCAAATCCAACAGCTGCCAAATTCATAGCTTATCAAGCAGGTGTCAAAGGCAGAATGATTGTCATGATTCCAAACGGAGAACATCAAGAATACTTTGCCTTTGACAAAGAGTATTACCAGTCGGCTATGAATGACTTTGCCGAACGCCGACTCAAGGAGCACAAAGAATCCTACAAGGTTCTTAATCACGAGCCTACGGAAGATCAGAATCCACAGCTTGACTTGAAGCATGAGTTGATCAGAATGTTTGAAGCTATGATGAAGACCGACTCCTTCATTGACTTTGACTATACAAAGACTGCTTGGCACTCATGGGTCCTGGCGATGAACCACGGCGAGACCCACAGGGCTGATTACTTTATGAACCTGGCGCAAGGCACCCCGAGTTCAGTCGAAGTTAGGAATCCAGTCGAAGTTAGGAATCACCCAATCTGGTAAGAACCTGTTGACATCCTGAGCATGATGAGAAACTGCTCTTTCATTTCAAAATCATCTCAACTCGATAATAATAAAAAGGATCAATCCGATGAAATATAAAAAAGAGCAATTTGAAAAAGACTACAAGCAAGCCTTAAATCTCATATCAGAATTAGACTACCTTCTGGACACTATCATCATTGATGTCCAATACGACCATATCCCAAACGGAGATGTGGCGGAGGAGATACGACCTCTACAGATGCGACTTCTTCAGAAACTCGCCAACAAGGCACCGAACTCTTTTCAAAGGACTCTTGATGAGGTTGTTTTTAACCTAAAAGAAATCAAGGAAAAGAAATGCGAAGTTTAATCCTTGTCTCGGTCTTTCTCTGCTCCGCCACATTCGCTGGCGAAGTGGAGGAGACCATGAGACTGGCTCCCAAATATGAAGCTAAAGCTGAAGTTGTCTTATGGGATATGACTCGTGTCGACTTGCTCAATGATGAGTATGCGATAGAGGTCGAGTGGCCGAAGAAATGGGCAGAAGCTATTGGTCAATCCCTTTACTACTCCATTGTGACGAACAAGAAGCCTGCCATCATCTTATTGATTAAAGATAAGAAATCAGAATCAAGATACATTTACAGACTGCAAACTGTAGCAGCTAAACACGGAATCAAAGTTTACTTGGAGGAAGTATCCGATGAATAAGAATATTATAGTGACAGGAGGAGCAGGGTTTCTCGGCTCTCATCTTTGTGAAGTCTTAGTGAATAACGGAGACAATGTTATTTGTGTCGACAACTGTGTGTCTGGAAGCAAGTATAATGTGGAGCATCTTTTTAGCAGCGGTCGTTTTAACTTCATCAAACATGATATTCAAAAACCTTTACACAGTCAACTTCAGGAGTTGATTCCCAATAAGAGAGGTGTTAAAGCAGAGGACCGAAAGATTAGACAGATACACGAAATCTATAATCTTGCCTGTCCAGCATCTCCTCCTGCCTATCAACGCAAGCCGGTTGATACTATGAAGACATCGGTCCAAGGTTCGATAAACATGCTTGAACTTGCTTACAAGTACGGAGCTAAAATCCTACAAGCATCCACAAGTG
>Ga0315315_10000551_pt1 | contig 31935 bp, 31 predicted proteins | sample M140m3416metaG_FD_203699 | JGI IMG/M metagenome (GOLD analysis project Ga0315315, IMG submission 203699) | Ammonia-oxidizing marine archaeal communities from Monterey Bay, California, United States - M1 40m 3416 | ecosystem: Environmental > Aquatic > Marine > Intertidal zone | place: USA... | reverse complement strand
TGACAAATGTTGATGAACTTTTCCAACAGCTTGTTGACATAGGGCAACATCCAAAAGAGAAGGCAGACACTGTTACAATATTAGAAAAGATAGGGCATTTTTTAGACGAGGCAAATGATGCTATTTATTATACACAAAAAGATAGATTTAGTAAAAAAGAGATAACCAAGGTAATAGAACAAGAGCTAGACCTAAAAGATATATTAGCACAGTCAGCAAAACACTGGGATGGTGGTTATGTAATTTGTGGTCTTTTTGGTCATGGAGATGCATTTGCTCTTAGAGACCCTAATGCTATAAGACCAGCATATTATTATAAAGACGAAGAGGTGGTTGTAGTTGCTTCTGAAAGACCCGTAATACAAACAGCCTTTAATGTAAAAGCAAATCAAGTTCATGAAATAAAAAGGGGGCATGCATTAATTATCAGAAAAGACGGAACCGTTGATGAAAAAAAAGTTCGAGAACCCTTAGAAAGAAAAGCCTGTTCTTTTGAAAGAATTTATTTTAGCAGGGGTAATGACAGGGCTATTTATAATGAAAGGATAGAGCTTGGTAAAAGAGTTTTCCCTAGAGTCTTAGAGGCTATTGCTAATGATGTTAAAAACACGGTTTTTTCTTATATTCCAAATACAGCAGAAGTTAGTTATTTTGGGCTTTTGAAGAGCTGTAATAAATATTTAAATGAGGTCAAAACAAAAAAGATAAAAGCATTAGGAGACCACCCCTCTAATGATTCAATTACGCGTATAATGAACATTTCTCCACGTGCAGAGAAAATTGCTGTTAAAGATGCAAAACTAAGAACATTTATTAGTTCAGACGTAAGCAGAGATGATTTAGTAGAGCATGTTTATGACGTAACTTATGGCAGAGTAACGGCTAATGATAATTTGGTTATGATTGACGATAGTATAGTAAGGGGGACCACCTTAAAGAAGTCAATCATTAGAATATTAGATAGATTAGGGCCTAAAAAAATAATAGTGGTTTCTTCGGCGCCTCAGATTAGGTATCCAGATTGTTATGGAATTGATATGGCAAAATTAGGAGACTTTATTGCATTTAATGCAGCTGTTAAATTATTAAAAGAAACAAAACAAGAACACATTTTAGAAAAAACATATAAGAATTGTAAGGGGCAGGAAAAAATAGCGAAAGAAGAGATGATTAATTATGTTCAGGATATTTATAAGCCCTTTACTTCAGATGAGATTTCTGCTAAAATATCAGAATTATTAACCCCAGAGGGAATTAGCTCTAAGGTTGAAATCATTTATCAATCTATTTCTGATTTACATGCATCTTGCCCTAATCATTTGGGAGACTGGTATTTTACAGGAAACTATCCAACTCCAGGGGGAACAAAAGTCGTCAATCGGTCTTTTATAAACTACATGGAGGGAAAGAATGAAAGAGCATACTAACCTTTGAATTTATCGCTTTTCTGTAGTATAAACATTTCCTCGCCACCAGAACCTTTGCTCGCTTGAAGAGCCGTATTGATCTACAGCCATATCAAAAGCGGACCCAAATGAGTGCATGTCCATTACAGGCAAATCAACCCCCAAGTAATTTTTCATGTCTAATTCTTTTACAATTGTATTAGGGTTTTTTAGCGCAGCCTCCATTTCAGCTGCTTCTAATTCTTCATCGGTCATCTTTTCGGCATGCTTTTTAGCTATTGTCATTTCATCAATTAAATGAGTTGCTCCTGCAAATTTATCAATGATAAACATAGTATACCTTATATCAACAGAGATAGTTCTTTGAATTTCCTTTTCAAAAGCGATATCGCCACTCATAGCCTCCCAGTTCCCATCAAAGGCTGTGCCAACAAGCTCTCCCCATGCGTTAATAACAGGAGAACCAGAGTTTCCTCCTGTAATATCATTATTTGATATAAAATTAACTCTTAAATTTCCATTTTTATCAGCATACCTTCCATAGTCACCTGTTTGATATAATTCTTTAAGCTTCTCAGGCACTTTAAATTCTTCATTGGTAGCGTCTTCCTTCTGCATAACTCCATCAATAGTAGTATAATAATCATAGTGCATAGCTTCTCCAGGATTATAATCCCCTACGTGACCATAGGTAGCACGCATAGTTGAATTTGCATCAGGGTAATATTTTTTTTCAGGATTCATTTCTCGTAGCCCTGCAATAAATAGCCTATTCCCCTTTATTAAATCTTCTCTTACTTTTGCTCTTTTTGATGAAATTTGTTCAAGATATTGATTATAGATTGACATAATAGTTTTATAAGCGGGATCTCGTTCAATTATTGTCTTTGAAGGGTTTTTTAAGAAGTTAAAGAATTTTTCTTTTGAAGCAAAAACAGATCTGCGAAAAGCATTTTTTGCATACCAATCAAAGTCTAGCCGTTTAAATCCAAATAATTGGTTTTCAATTCTTGTGAAAAGAGAAGAATGTTGTGATTTGGGAACGTTATAATAATACATTTCAAGCATTGAAGAAAACAACTCTTGATCAATTGAAGCATTGTAATCTTTATAGAACTCAGTAGCATCTTTTTTTATTTTTCGCAAGGCAATATTTCTTTCTTTTCCATCTTTAGGAAGATTTTCAATTGCTCTATTTATTCTAAAAGACCAATACATAATTTCTGCTCCCCTAAAAATAGCCTCATTTAAATAAAGCCTGTTAACTTCTATGTTTTTGTTAGCATGATACGCACTTTCAATTAAGCTTAGCACTTCTCCATATTTTTCTTTTCTTTCTTGATTTTCAGAAGCCCAAGAGATAAATTCATTTTCAATAGCTGTTTTTTTGTTAGCTACATTCATTGATTTTAATCCTTTTGATTGGCCAATATAATATTTCCAGTAATTAGACGTGCTTGCATATTTTGAAGCATATTGAATTTTTGTTCGTTTACTAACATCCATACCAGCCTTCATAATTGCTAGTTTTTCAGCACGAATATTAACAATTGTTGGATTTGTAATTTCTAAAGCCTGTTGAATGCCATAAGAGGTTAAATATCTGTCAGTAGATCCAGGATATCCAAAAATCATAGTGTATTCTCCATTTTCTACTCCATCTAGTTGGATTGGTAGGTGGTGCTTAGGTTGATAGGCAACATTCTCTACCGAATACTCTGCTGGAGTTCCATCAGGGGCACAATATATTCGATAAAGAGCAAAATCACCTGTGTGCCTTGGCCACATCCAATTATCCGTATCTCCCCCAAAACTACCTATTGATGATGGTGGCGCCCCAACTAATCTGACATCTTTGAATGTTTCATAAGTTAAAAGATAGAACTCATTTCCTCCAAAAAAAGACTTAACCCGAGCGTTATAATGAGTGTTTTCAGTTTTTTCATCACTAATACTTTTAGAAACCTCTCTAATTTTAGTTCTTCGTTCTTTTTCGCTCATATCAGAGTTAAGTTCTTCCAATACACGAGAAGTGACGTTTTCAATGTTTATTAAAAAAGATGCCGTCAAACCTTTATTCTGCAATTCTTCCTGTCGACTCATAGCCCAAAAACCATTTTCTAAATAGTCATTACTAATAGTTGAATGTTCCTGGATAGACCCAAAGGCACAATGGTGGTTAGTAAGCATCAATCCTTCCGGAGAAATCATTTCTGCTGTGCATGACCCCCCTCCTAAAGAAACAATTGCGTCTTTAAGGGATGAATTATTTACACTATATAAATCTTCAGCAGTAAGTTTTAACCCGCTAGATTGCATGTCTTTTTCATTCATTGCTTGAAGCAATTGTGGAAGCCACATTCCTTCATCTGCGATAGACGTAAAAGATAAAAGGCTGGATATAATTATTGATAAAAATTTCTTAGTCATAGTTTTAGGGTTTTTAATTTTTACAAATGTAGTTAAACAGGCTTGCATATAAAATTTCAAGTTATCAATTTTTAAAGATAGATGTTAACAATATTTTTAGTTTATTTTTGTGCCCACTATGGCTGATGAAAAAAGAACACGAATAAATAAATTTTTATCCCAGACAGGATACTGCTCTAGAAGGGAGGCGGATAAATTAATTGACCAGGGGAGAGTTAGGATTAATGGTGAAATAGCAGAAATGGGTGTTAAAATTGAAGCTAAAGACAATATAACGGTTAATGGTAAAATCGTAAAAAGACAAGAGAACCAAAAGAAGGTTTATATTGCATTTAATAAGCCGAAAGGAATTGTTTGCACAACAGACACCAGAAGAGAGAAAAATAACATAATAGATTATATAGGTTATCCTACAAGGATTTTTCCAATAGGAAGGCTAGATAAGCCTTCCGAAGGACTTATATTTCTTACTAATGATGGAGAAATTGTCAATAAGATTTTGAGATCTCGCAACAATCACGAAAAGGAATATGAGGTTTCGTTAAACAAACCTATAACAAAAGAATTTATTAACGAGATGAAAAATGGAGTTCCTATTTTGGATACCATTACTAAAAAATGCAAAGTTAAACAAACCGGCAAGAGGACATGCAACATTATTTTAACTCAAGGGCTTAATCGGCAAATAAGGAGAATGTGCGAGTATTTAGGATATGAAGTAAAGCAACTTAAGAGAATTAGAATAATGAATATAAACTTAGATGTGACAACAGGAGATTATAGAAATTTTACATCTTCAGAGTTAAATACACTTAATCAGCTTTTAGCAAATTCCGCTAAAACATTTAATGAAGAGTTTTAAAATTCCTGTTTTATGCTAGTTGCATACAAATAGCATCCCATAATTTTTTACGGGCGATTAAAGATGTTATGGCCGTTTCTTCTACTTCTTTCCACTTAACATTATCATTGTTACACAAATCAGAGACAAGTTGTAGCGCAAGAGGACCATGCTCTCCGCCATCTAATTCAATGTGTCTTTCTAGATAATAGACAAATTTATCCAACTTATTATCAGTGTTGTATTCTTCTACTATTGCTGTAAACATGTCTGGTATTAAATCTTCTCTCCCAAAAGTAAAAGCAGCCGCAATTTTGTGAGGTTGATTGCTATCAATCACATCAAATGTTGACTTTAAAAAGGTGTTAATATCATTATTTACAAATGGAATGTTGTTTGGTGAGGCATTAGAAATAAAATTTTCAATAGGAGTAATATTTGCGCCACACTGTTTCATCGCTTCTAAATACATTTCATAATGAGAAGCAGGCTCCCCATCTATATCTATATCACTTTCTTCTTCTAAAACAATACTGTTGATTAATCTTCTGATTTGGGTATCCCCTATCGGCTTCCACACAGAAGAAGTACATGTTAGGATGGATTGTAGAGACTTTAATAGACACATAAAATCCCAAACAGCATAAACATGATACTCCATTAACACCTTAATGTCTTTTACGCTATTTAGTTTTTTATATAGTTGGTGATTTACAATTTCATCTTTATAAGGTTGTATTGTATTATTTATTGCTAAAATTTTAGGATTCATTTTTTTCTTTTTTTATAAATAGGAACAGCTGAACATGCTTCACCAAACATTAAACTATTCACAAAAGGGTTAATTTTTTTTGTTATTGCAATATAAAGATCTTCCGAAAGGGGTATGTTAGCACAGCCTTTAATAATTACTTTTTTATTTTGAAAATCAGAAGCCGTAATATTTTCTATGTTTTGCAGGAAAAGTTGTTGAAAAACAAGATTTTTTTCCCCAAAAAAAATCTCAGAAGTCACACCTCTAATTAGCGATGTTACCAGCATATATGCCCACATTGGAATAACACAATCACTACTGCAAAAAACAGCAACAGCTTTGTGTTTATAATTATTAAAGTTAAATTCTTTTAGTAATTGCCTAAAATCCTTTTCTTTAAGTGCTATTCCATCAAATAAAAATTGTTTTAAATCAAGCTCTATAATTTCTTTACTAGGAGCATAATCGGATAAATCTAATGTAATTAGTTCAGATTTTGCTACTCTATTTATAATTTTTTCATCCATTTTATAGCATGCCTAATTCTAGCTTGGCTTCTTCACTTATCATTTCCTTGGTCCATGGTGGTTCGAATACAATATTCACACTTACTTTTTGTGTTTCTTCAACAGCTTTCACTTTTTCCTCTATTTCTAACGGAAGACTTTCTGCCACAGGACAATTTGGGGAAGTTAGCGTCATGGTTATGATTACATCACATTTTTCACTAACTTGAACATCATAAATAAGTCCTAGGGCATAAATGTTTACTGGGATTTCAGGGTCGTAAATTTCGCAAATTACAGCTATAACTTTTTCACCTATTTTTTGCAGCTCTTCTTCTGTTTTCATCTTTTTATTTGTTTAATGCTAAAGCGTACAGCTTCATTTTTTTTATCATAGAAACTAAACCGTTTGCTCTAGTTGCAGAAAGTTGTTCCTTCAGGCCGATAGTATTAATAAAATCCAATGTTGCATTTGTAATATCATTAGAATTTTGATTTGAAAGTACCCTTATCAAAAGAGCAACAATTCCCCTAGTCATTATAGCATCACTATCCGCATAAAAGGTAATTTTATTGTTTTTACATTCCGCATGAAGCCACACCCTACTTTGACACCCTTTTATCAAGTTGTCATCAATTTTATGCTCATCATTTATTGCCTCTAAATCTTTCCCCATATCAATAAGATATTCATATTTATCCATCCAGCTATCAAACATATTGAACTCTTCAATTATTTCTTCTTGTATTTCTTTAATGTTGGCCATTATTATAATAGCATTTTTTTCGCCTTTTTAATGGCATCTATACAGAAATCAACTTCTTTTTTAGTGTTATAAACTGCAAACGAAATCCTTGCAGTTCCTGGAATTTTATATCTATCCATTATTGGCTGTGTGCAATGATGACCAGTTCGGATTGCCACACCCATTTTATCTAACAAAACACCAATATCATATGGATGTAGGTTATTAATATTAAAAGAGATAATACTTGTTTTTTTGTTGGATTCACCAAATATTTTCAAGCCATTAATTTTTAACATTTCAGATGTTGCATATTTTAATAATTTGGCCTCATGAGATTCTATATTAGCAAGACCTATTTTTGATATAAAATCAATAGCAGCCTTAAAACTAATTACTGCAGAAATATTTGGTGTTCCTGCTTCGAATTTGTGAGGCAAATCAGCATATGTAGTACCATTAAACGCAACTTCTTTTATCATTTCCCCTCCTCCTTGATAGGCAGGCAGGGCATTCAAGGACTCTTCTTTCCCATATAGCACACCAACTCCTGTTGGCCCGTACATTTTGTGAGCAGAAAAAACGTAGAAATCGGCATTTATATTTTGCATATCCAGTTTTAAGTGAGAAGCTGCTTGTGCCCCATCGATTAATACTTTTGCTCCAAATTTATGAGACTTTTTAATAATATCTTTAACTGGATTTATAGTACCAAGAGTATTAGAAACGTGCGATATGGCAACAACCTTAGTCTTTTTCGAAAGAAGTTTGTCAAACATATCCATATTTAGCTCTCCATTATCATGTATAGGAATTACCTTTAGAGTGCTGCCAGTAACTTCACAGCACATTTGCCAGGGAACAATATTGGAGTGGTGCTCTAACTCTGAGATAATAATTTCATCTCCATGTTTAAGAATAGATCGATACCCATTTGCAACTAAATTTATTGAATCAGTAGCTCCTTTTGTAAAGATAATTTCATGACTATATTTTGCCCCAATAAATTCCTTTATGGATAATCGAGTCTCTTCAAATTTATCTGTTGCAAGTCCGCTTAAGAAATGAACGCCTCTATGAACATTGGCATTTTCTTTTTTATAATAGTTAGTAATTTCATCAATGACTACGCTGGGCTTTTGAGTAGTAGCTCCATTATCAAAATATACTAAACGCTCATTATTAACCTTTAAATTAAGAATAGGAAACAGGTCTCTTATCTTTTCAATATCTAACATTATAATTCAAAATCAAGACTAACATTTAATTTTTTTGCTAAAAGATGTTTGGCAAATTTTTGTAATTCTGGCAGTGAAATGTTTTCAATTACTTCAGAAGAAAACGCATAGGTTAAAAAAGCTTTTGCTTCGAGTTCTTTAATTCCCCTACTTCTCATATAAAACAAAGCATCTTCATCTAATTGTCCTATTGTGCAACCGTGACTACATTTAACATCATCTGCATAAATTTCAAGCTGAGGTTTGCTGTCAATAGTAGAATCGTTACTTAGTAATAGGTTGTTATTAGATTGAAAGGCATCAATTTTTTGAGAGTCTTTACGGACCATAATTTTCCCATTAAACACCCCCTTTGATTTATCTAAATAAATGCCCTTGTACATTTCGTTTGATCTACAGTGAGCACTTTTATGATCAACAAAGGTATGGTTGTCTGCTAATTGAGAGTTATTTAAAACTGAGATGCCGTTCATGTTACTTTCTGCGTTGGTTCCATTTTGCTCAAAATTTAAGTTGTTTCTCACAAAATCCCCCCCAAAGATAAGCGTGTTTATATTACATATAGAGTCTTCTTTCTGACATATATCCACGCGATCTATTAGTCGTGATTTAGATGTGTTGTTTTGAATCTTATTATATTCTAGGGCTGCGTTTTTTTCACAATTTATTTGAGTAAAACAATTTACGAAAGAAGTATTACAGTTTGCATTTTGAATTTTTTCAATAAATTTTACTTCTGAATTTTTCCCGACATTAAGAATGTTTCTGTATTGCTTAAAATTCCCTTCTACCGTGTTAAGAAATAAAATTTCAATCGGATTTTCTATTATTGAATTATCATCAATTGAAATAGTGTATCCGCTTTTTGCAAGAGAGTAATTTAGCCTTGAAAGAGGGTCTAAAGAACTTCCCTTAAACTCAGAGTAATCAGAGATGGTAATATTTTTAATACTGGGCTTAGAAACTAAAACACCATCTAAAAAAACAAGTTTATCAGATATCCCCAAGCTGTGTTTACTAATTTCCATGTCAGATAGGCTTTTCCCAATTGCCTCAATAGAGTATTCTTCGTTAATAATCTTTTTAAGAGAAGTATATTTCCACTCCTCATTTTTTGTTGTTGGGAATCCTTCTGCTAGGAAAAGGGTTAATTCTTCTTTCTTAGCTGAAGAGATACTTTTTTTATCAGAATAAGATATTATTTTTTCTATTAAATTCACTTTTTATCTACCTCTTTTGTTATCCAGTCATATCCTTTTTCCTCAAGTTCATGGGCTAATTCTTTTCCTCCAGATTTTACAATCCTTCCATCATAAAGAACGTGTACAAAGTCTGGAGCAATATAGTCGAGTAATCTTTGGTAGTGTGTAATAATAATAGTTGCATTATTATTGTTTTTGAGCTGGTTTACACCGTTGGCAACAATTCTTAAGGCATCAATATCTAGTCCAGAGTCTGTTTCGTCTAGTATAGCAAGTTTTGGATTTAACATAGCCAATTGGAATATTTCGTTTCTCTTTTTTTCTCCACCAGAAAATCCATCATTCATGCTCCTAGATAAATATCCTTTTTTGATATTAAGCAACTCCATTTTTTCGCGCATTATTTTTAGTAATTCTCCTGCGGTAATTGCTCCCAGACCTTTAGCTTTTCTTGTCTCGTTAACTGATGTTTTTATAAAATTGGAAACGGAAATTCCTGGTATTTCAACTGGATATTGGAATGAAAGAAAGACGCCCTTGTGAGCTCTTTCTTCAGGAGATAAATCTAATAAATCCTCTCCTTCAAAGTCAATACTACCCTCTTTTACCTCGTAATCTTCCTTGCCGGCGATTACTGAAGACAAAGTACTTTTACCAGAGCCATTTGGACCCATAATAGCGTGTATTTCTCCCGCATTTACTTCTAAATTTATCCCTTTAAGAATCTGTATTTCTTCAATACCTGCTTTTAGGTTTTTTATTTTTAGCATTTTTTTTTTTTTTTATCCTACTGAGCCTTCAAGGCTTATTTCTAATAGTTTTTGAGCTTCTACCGCAAATTCCATTGGCAATTGATTTAACACGTCTTTACAGTATCCGTTTACAATTAATGCAATTGCTTTTTCCGTGTCAATCCCCCTTTGATTACAATAAAAAATTTGATCTTCTCCTATTTTTGAGGTTGTTGCCTCATGTTCTACCTTTGAGGAGCTGTTTTTTACCTCAATATATGGAAAGGTATGTGAGCCGCACTTGTCTCCCATTAAAAGAGAGTCACATTGAGAAAAATTTCTTGAATTAATAGCACCCTTATTAATCTTTACAAGCCCTCTATAATTCCCGTCTGAATATCCAGCAGAAATTCCCTTTGCTATAATAGTGCTTTTTGTGTTTTTCCCCAAATGAACCATTTTTGTGCCTGTATCTGCTTGTTGTTTGTTGTTTGTAACAGCAACAGAGAAAAATTCACCAATAGAGTTGTCTCCTTTTAAGATACAAGATGGATATTTCCAAGTAACTGCAGAGCCCGTTTCTACTTGGGTCCAAGAAATTTTTGCATTCTTATGACAAATCCCTCTTTTAGTAACAAAATTAAAAACACCTCCTTTACCATTTTTATCTCCAGGATACCAATTTTGCACGGTAGAATACTTAATATCTGCATCATCTAGCGCTATAAGCTCAACTACAGCAGCATGTAGTTGATTTTCATCTCTCATTGGGGCAGTGCAGCCTTCTAAATAGCTTACTTGAGATCCTTCATCAGCAATTAATAGGGTTCGTTCAAATTGTCCCGTCCCCGCTTCATTTATTCTGAAGTACGTGGACAATTCCATTGGACATTTCACCCCTTTTGGAATATAACAAAAAGACCCATCAGAGAAAACAGCAGCATTAAGAGCAGAAAAAAAGTTGTCTCTTACAGGAACAACTGTTCCAAGGTATTTTTTAACTAATTCAGGGTGCTCTTGTATTGCTTCTGAAATTGAGCAGAAAATAATCCCTTTCTCAGCAAGAGTTTCTTTAAAAGATGTTGCAACTGAAGTAGAGTCCATTACTATATCTACTGCCACGTTGGCAAGTTTTTTTTGTTCATTAATAGAGATTCCCAATTTGTCAAATGTTTTTTTCATCTCTGGATCTAAATCGTCAAGACTATCTAAAACGGGCTTTTGTTTTGGAGCAGCATAATAAATTATTTCTTGGTAATTTGGTTTTTCATAGCAAATATTAGCCCAGTTTGGCTCTTCCATTTCTAGCCATATATGATAGGCTTTTAAACGATATTCTAGCATCCAGCTTGGCTCATTTTTTTTCTGAGAAATAGTCTTGATTACATCTTCGGAAATGCCTTTTTCTATTTTGTCTGATTCAATATTAGTTGTAAACCCATATTTGTATTCAGAGCTAGTTACTTTTTCTAGTAACTCATCTTCAGATAATTGTTTCTTTTCACTCATTTAATTTGTGTTATAAAGAGAAGCTTTCGCCACATCCACATGTTCTGTTAGCATTAGGGTTATTAAAAACAAACCCCTTTCCATTTAAACCATCTGAAAACTCTAATGTTGTTCCAATTAAGTATAAAACACTTTTCTTATTTATTAAAAGAGTTATACCATTATTTTCAATAACCTCATCCTCAACAAGTTTCGTGTTATCAAAATCTAATTTGTAACTTAAGCCTGAACACCCACCGCTTTCAACGCCTACTCTTACAAAACTATTTTTTTCACTCTCGTTATTTAGAAGGTCAAGTAGTCTTTTTTTTGCCGATTCACTAACAGTAATCATAATAGTTATAATAAATTATAGAATGACAAAACTAACAAATAAAGATGTTATTTTCTTATCTTTGCTTTGTGAATATTTTTGAAGAGAATAAAAATAAAAATACTAGAGTTGAATCTTTAGGAGAATTTGGTTTAATTGATTATTTAACAAAAGATATTAAGCTTGAAAATAAAAATTCAATCTTTGGAATTGGAGATGATGCTGCTGTTATGGATATGGGAGAATTTTACCAATTAGCAAGCATGGATGTTTTAACAGAAGGAGTTCATTTTAATCTTGCTTACACACCGCTAAAACACTTAGGATACAAATCAGTTGCTGTAAATGTCTCAGATATTTGCGCCATGAATGGTGATGCTAAGCAAATTATTGTTGGGCTTGCAATGAGTAATAGGTTTACTGTTGAGTCTATTGAAGAGCTGTACGAAGGAATTAAATTAGCCTGTAAAGACTATGGTATAGATTTGGTTGGAGGAGATACAACCTCTTCAACGTCTGGGTTAACAATAAGTATTACTGTGTTAGGTAAAGTTGCGAAAGATAAAATTGTTTATAGGAGCGGTGCACAAATTAATGATTTGGTAGTATGTACAGGAGATTTGGGAGCAGCTTATTTAGGATTACAGCTTTTAAATAGAGAAAACACAATTTTTAAAGACAACCCAAAAATACAGCCTGATTTAAGCGGAAATGATTATGTGCTTAAGAGACAACTAAAGCCAGATGCTCCTGTAAAATATATTGAAATTTTAAAAGAACTTGAGATTATCCCTACATCTATGATTGATGTCTCTGATGGAATCTCCTCAGAAGTGTTGCATATTTCTAAGTCTTCCTCGGTTGGAATTACAATACATGAAGATAAAATACCTATTGACTATACGGCAATGAATTTAGCTAATGAATTTAATATTAATCCTATTGTATGCGCTTTAAATGGAGGGGAGGATTATGAATTGCTTTTTACTGTCAGTCAATCGCATTATGAAAAATTAAAAAAGGATCCAGATTTTACCATTATAGGCTTTGTAACAGACCCTTCTGAAGGAAATAATTTTATAGCAAAAGATGCAAGTGTTCATCCATTAAAAGCACAGGGGTGGGACGCGATGAGATTAGAAGAATAAAGTTCTACAGAAATTTTTTAACTTATCTTAGAAGGATAAATTTATTTTTTTTGCGTTTTTAGCTGCGATCTTTTTCTGACAAGAAAGTTGTAAATTTTCTTAAAGATTTAAGAATTAAAACCACTATTAAGGTTGCGATTAAAAGTCTTAAATTTAAAGTAGATATATGCCAGTTGTTAGTTGCCGCATGATGTTTAATTAATTCTATAAAGGTAAATCCTATTACAGCAGCAAGAACGCTAGCATATTCGCGCCTAAGAATGGTTAAGATTGAAAATGAGGTTTTTGATTTTTTAAAATCATATATTGATGGAAAAAAAGCAGGCAGCCTACTAGACCAATTTAGATAGTCATCACCAAATTTTTTTTCTAAGAACCGTTCTTCAGCAAATATTATTCGCTCATAATAAACCCAAAAAATTAAGCTTAAAATTATAAGAAAATAAACATTAAAACTAGCGCCAGCAATACCTATCCATATAAGATAGTTTCCTAGGTATAAGGGGTGCCTAACAATTGAGTACATCCCTGTTGAATTTAAAACATCTGCAATTTGCTCTTTAGTGTTACGACCGCTTGTTCCTCTAGGCGTATTTCCAATGGTGTAAAAACGAATTAAGAATCCGGCAATAGAAATTGTAATAGCAGTTAAAAGGAGGTGATTTTGAATATCTTCAGTAATTTTACTATAGTCTGTTGAATAGATAAAAGGTATTGCTAAGGCAAATAAAATAATCGGAAATTGACCCCTATATTTAAATAGAAAGTTCCCTTGTCTTTCCATTGATTGTAGTAGACTCATAAATAGTTATATTAGAAGGTGATTAAATTTAATAGCATTTATTATATTAGATTAAACGTACAGCGTCCTCTACTTGTTTTTTTCAGTAAAGGATGCAGATACATACTCTCTATTCATTCTGGAGATATTTTCTATAGAAATTCCTTTAGGGCATTCTACTTCGCAAGCCCCAGTATTTGTGCAGTTGCCAAACCCCTCTTTATCCATTTGTTCAACCATGTTCAAAACTCGTTGTCTTGCCTCAACCTTACCTTGAGGTAGTAATGCATACTGGGATACTTTTGCCCCAACAAATAACATGGCAGAAGAGTTTTTGCAGGATGCAACACAAGCCCCACAACCAATACATGTTGCCGCATCAAATGCAGCATCTGCATTATTTTTATTTACCGGAGTAAGGTTTGCATCCTGCGTGTTCCCAGACGTGTTTACTGAGATATATCCTCCCGATTGTTGAATTCTGTCAAAAGCCCCTCTATCAACAACTAAATCTTTAATTACAGGAAAGGCTTTTGCTCGAAAAGGCTCTATATAAATTGTGTCACCATTATTAAACATTCTCATGTGGAGCTGGCAAGTAGTTACACCTCTATCTGGGCCATGTGCTTGCCCATTAATATATAGGGAGCACATGCCGCAAATTCCTTCACGGCAATCATGGTCAAATGATACAGGTTCTTTCCCCTTATTTATAAGCTGTTCATTTAGAATATCTAACATTTCTAAAAAAGAAGAGTCCTCAGAGATGTCAGATACATGATAGTCCTCCATTCTTCCTTTGTCTTTTCTGTTTTTTTGCCTCCAAATTTTAAGTAATAAGTTCATGTTATGTCTTATTTATAACTTCTTTGTTTTAATTCAATATCATTAAATTCTAATTCTTCTTTATGCAGAATAGCTTGCGAAGGTTCTCCTGTATATTCCCAAGCGGAGACATAGGTAAAGTTTTTGTCATCTCTTTTTGCCTCCCCTTTCTGCATTCCATCTACTTCAACGGATTCTTCTCTAAAGTGTCCTCCACATGACTCATTTCTTTCTAGTGCGTCTTTTGCAAATAATTCTCCAAGCTCAAGTAAATCAGCAACTCTGCCAGCCTTTTCAAGTTCAGGATTTAAGCTGTCTTTACTTCCAGGAATTCTAACATTTTTCCAAAATTCTTTTGTAAGAGAACTAATGTCCTTAATTGCCTTTTTTAACCCCTTTTCGTTTCTAGACATCCCAACATATTCCCACATTATTTTTCCTAATTTTTTGTGAAAATAATCAACCGGTCTAGCTCCATTAATATTCATTAGCTTGTTGATTCTTGATGCCACCCTTTCTTCTGCTTCTTCAAATTCAATTGAATCTGTAGCAATAGAACCAGTTCTAATGTCATCCGATAAATAGTCTCCTATTGTATAAGGAAGGATAAAATATCCGTCAGCTAGCCCTTGCATTAATGCTGATGCTCCTAATCTGTTGGCTCCATGGTCTGAGAAGTTCGCCTCTCCTATACAATAGCACCCTGGTATTGTGGTCATTAAGTTGTAGTCAACCCAAACACCACCCATTGTGTAGTGTACAGCGGGGTATATCATCATTGGATTTTTGTATGGGTTTTCGGCTACAATTTTTTCATACATCTGAAATAGATTTCCATATTTAGCTTCAATTATCTTTTCTCCAAGAGCAATTATTTGTTCTTTGCTAGCATTTTGAATTCTTTCAACTGTAGCTTGTTGTTTTCCATACCTCTCAATAGCTGAGGAAAAGTCTAAATAAACAGCTTCACCTGTTTTATTTACCCCGAATCCCTTGTCTATTCTTTCTTTTGCCGCTCTTGAAGCAACATCTCTTGGCACTAAATTGCCAAAGGCGGGGTAGCGTCTTTCTAAATAATAATCTCTATTCTCTTCTTTTATTTCGGTAGGCCTTAAAGCACCATTTTTTATTTTTTGAACGTCATCCAATTTTTTAGGCACCCAAATTCTGCCGTCATTTCTTAATGATTCTGACATTAATGTAAGTTTTGACTGATGGTCGCCACTTCTAGGAATACATGTTGGGTGTATTTGGGTATAGCATGGGTTTGCAAAAAAAGCTCCTTTTTTATGAATTTTCCATGCAGCAGTTACATTTGACCCCATTGCATTAGTAGAGAGAAAAAATACATTTCCGTACCCCCCACTAGCAATAACAACAGCATGTGCCGAGTGTCTTTCTAGCTCCCCTGTTTCAAGATTTCTTGCTATTATTCCTCTAGCCTTGCCATCAATTTTAACTAGATCTACCATTTCGTGTCTATTATAGGGTGTAATTTTCCCTTTACCAATCTGCCTATTCATTGCCGAGTATGCTCCAAGCAATAATTGTTGCCCCGTCTGCCCTTTAGCGTAAAAGGTCCTGGAAACTAATACCCCCCCAAAGGACCTGTTGTCTAAAAGTCCCCCATACTCCCTTCCAAAGGGGACTCCTTGAGCAACACACTGGTCGATAATATTTGATGAAACCTCGGCAAGCCTATAAACATTAGCTTCTCTGGATCTATAGTCTCCTCCTTTTACTGTATCATAAAATAGTCTGTAAACGGAGTCTCCATCATTTTGATAGTTTTTTGCAGCATTAATTCCTCCTTGAGCTGCAATTGAGTGAGCCCTTCTAGGAGAGTCCTGATAGCAAAATGTTTTTACGTTGTACCCAAGTTCTGCTAACGTTGCAGAAGCAGATCCGCCAGCTAAACCTGTTCCAACCACAATAATATCGATATTTCTTTTGTTAGCAGGATTAACTAGTTTAATGCTGTTTTTATGATTTGTCCACTTGTTTTTTATTTCTCCTTTAGGAATTTTTGGGTTCAGAACAGATGAAGACTTTTTTCTTTTCTGGCTTATATTGTTAGCCTTTAAAAATTCAGCAGCTTTTTTTCTTAACAATTTGTTTTTCTTCAAGTGATTAGGGTCGGTTTCTTTTATTGGAGACCTGTTAGCGTTTTTGTGCCAGTCTGGATTCCAGTCAGATATCTTACATTTAACACCAGAGCTGATTTGTTTGATGACGGCTTTTTTCCCTTTATCCGAATTGTACTTTCTAATACAAATAAACAGCTCTTCATTTTCTGTGTAATCTGATTTTGGTTTCCTATAATTAAGTGAAAATGTAGCCTTATTCATTTCGTTTTGGTATAAAATTAATTGCAAAGTTATAAAACTTGTAGTTTAAAAACTTAGTATAACACATTTTATTTTAAAAATTCAAAATAATAGTAACACATTTAAACAAAAAAAACGTGTTATAAAAACAACAAAAAAATAGTTTAAAAAACAATTTATACTCATGGTTAAATAAAAAAACGTGTTACAAAATACAATTTTAATAAATATATTTTAAATAATGGTATAATGCAATAAAAACATAACCTGCGGGTACAATAATTGCATACATATTACTTGCCATTTTAATCTTTGCAGCATGCCTTCTGTCTTTAAATCCAACTGATTGAAATGAAGACTGGAATCCATGCAACAAATGCAATGAAAGAAAAACAAATGATATGCAATATATTATTACCCTCCACACATCATGAAATTTATGTTCTAATTCCTCAAAATACCTTTCTGGGATTTCAGGCTTAAAGTCAATATACTTATATTTTATTTCAGGCACCCAAAAGTCATAGAAATGTAAGCCTAAGAATAGCATTATCATGATTCCAGTTATTATCATGTTTCTACTTATCCAACTAGAATTTTCCGATGGTTGATTATAGGCGTATTTAACAGGTCTAGAGCTTCTATTTTGATATTCTAAAAACATCCCCATAATCAGGTGAAAGAAAACACCAAATATTAGTATTGGCTGTAATATAAATTGCACAAGAAAATTAGTTCCCATAAAATGAGATACCTGATTGAATAATTCAGGATTTATAACAGAAAAAATATTTATTGTTAGATGCTGTAACAAGAAGAACATTAAAAAAACTCCTGAAAGCGCCATCAAGACTTTCCTTATAATTGAAGATGTTTTTTTTTGATTTTCCACGTAAACAATTAATTATGCAAAGATACTGTAGAATTTATAATAATACGTCATAATTATTTCAGAAAATTATAATTCAGAATGATTATAGATTACATTGTAATTTATTTATTTTTGATCAATTAAAACTTACCATGAAATATTTACCAATATCATCACAGTTATTTATCAGAAATAGAGTATTATTTAGCAATAAGATATCAGATAATAGCACGTCAATTTTTAATTCTAATGATATTATGCCAACTAATGCGGATGGAACAATGCCATTTAGGCAAAATAATGATCTTTTCTGGCTTAGCGGAATTGACCAAGAGGAAAGCCTATTAGTTATTTCACCAAACCATCAAAATAATGAGATGAGGGAGGTTTTGTTTTTGAAAGAAACAAACGAGCATATTGCAATTTGGGAAGGAGCAAAGATAACCAAAGAAAAAGCATTTAAACAATCGGGAATAAGAACGGTATATTGGCTTCATGAAATAGAAGAAAAGCTTCAAGAAATACTTAATCAAACAGAGGTAATTTATTTAAATAAAAACATGCATAGTCGATTAGCATCTGAAGTCCAAACTAGAGATGATAGGTTTAGATTAATGATTACTAAGAATTATCCTAAAAAACAAATTAAAGAAGTTGCTCCATTAATGCATGAGCTTCGAGCAATTAAATCTGACATTGAAATTGATTTAATGCAAAAAGCTTGTGATATTACCGAAAAAGGATTAAGAAGGATTTTACCAATTATTAAGCCTGGTATAATGGAGTATGAAATTGAAGCAGAATTAATGCATGAATTTTTAGTTAATAGATCTAGTGGATTTGCATATCAACCTATTATTGGCTCTGGAATTGATTCATGTGTATTGCATTATATAGACAATAACAAGCAATGTCAAGATGGGGAAATTTTACTAATGGACTTTGGTGCAGAATATGCAAATTATGCATCAGACTTAACAAGAACTGTTCCTGTAAGTGGCAGATTTACGAATAGGCAGAAAGCGGTATATAATTCAGTATTATATGTAATGAAAGAAGCAATTAAAATGCTGAGACCAGGAACAATGTTTAAAGAGTATAATAAAGAAGTTGGGCGAATAATGGAATTGGAGCTTATCAAGCTAGGACTTCTAGACAAGCACGATGTAGAAAAGCAAGATTCTAAAAAACCACCCTTATATACACAATACTTTATGCATGGCACTTCCCATTATTTAGGCCTAGATGTGCATGATGTGGGAAGCACAGATTGGGCAATGAAAGAAGGAATGGTCTTCACGTGTGAGCCTGGGATTTATATATTGGAGGAGCAATTAGGAATTCGGCTGGAGAATGATATTTTAATTACTAAAGATGGCCCTGATGATTTAATGAAAAATATTCCCATAGAAGCTTCTGACATAGAAGAACTAATGAATAGTTAAGCCTCTAAAAAGAAGGCTATATCAGTTTTATCTTTTTTTGAATTATTCGCCACAACCCTGTATATATGTTATTTCAAACTCTGAAACTATTAGGCGCGTTTCTGTTTCTTGTGTATTTTTTTTTAAATAACCAATCATGTTGCATTCCATTGGAAAGTACTCCATTTCACATATTGCCATGTATAATTTTACTAATTCCTGCATGTTTTCATTTGGAAATTCTAACATGTATTCATTAAGACTTTCTTCGTCCTTGAAAATATGTTGACCTTCTCCATAAATCCACCATCCCTTATATTCGATTGGTGCTATTTTTATCACAGTTAGTTCGCTTGTTTTTTCTTTAGCGAAAGTGTTTTCTTGAAGCAGGAATAGCGAGGCTAATAATATACAAAAGAAAAGTAAAAAATTTTTTTTCTGTAAAAGGTTCTTAATTTTTAAATGAATCTGTTTATGTTTTTTGCCCTCTGTCATTTTTTACAAGTCACTGATTTTCTGTAAAAATTCATTTCATTAGTATATTTCCATGCTTTTTCGGGCATTAAGTAAGAGGCGTCTTTCCCTTCTCTTATAAGCTGTCGAATTAGAGAAGCAGAGACTTCCATTTGCGGAACTTCTTTTATGATGCATATGTTTTTATGTGTAAGATTTATTTCAACGCCTGGCCTAGGGTATATATAGAGAGTATGGTTTTCTAAAATTTCTCTATAGTTTTTCCACTTTTTAAAATTTTGCAAATTGTCGGCACCTAAAATAAGTGCATACTCATGCTCATTATTTTGCTCTTTTAACCTGACTAAAGTATCAATAGTATATGAAGGTTGGGGGAGATTAAATTCAATGTCAGAAGCCAGTATTTTTGGATTGTCCTCTATTGCCATGCGGATAATCATCAATCTATGGTATTGGTCAAGTAAAGATTCTTTTTTTTTCAATGGGCTTTGAGGAGAAACAACAAACATTATTTTATCTAAATCAGAAAATTCAAGCATGTAAGATGCTATAACGTTATGTCCAATATGCATAGGATTAAAGCTTCCAAAGAATAGTCCTATTTTCATTTTACTTGCTGTATAAATTTAGTAATTACTTCTTTTGCTTCATGACAAGCAATGTTAAAATCGTCATTAATAATTATGTGGTCAAAATTTTTCCTTTTCGAAATTTCATCTGCTGCCTTATTCAATCTAATCTGTATTGTTTCTTTAGACTCCGAACCCCTTTGATTTAACCGATCTTTCAAAACTTCTATTGATGGTGGCATAATAAAAACAGCCAAACACTCTTTGGAGTATTCTTTTTTTATGTTTAACCCCCCAATTACATCAACATCAAAGATTATTTTTTTGTTTTCTTTCATCAGCCTTTCAACATCTGATTTTAATGTTCCATAAAATTGACCACTATAGACTTCTTCCCACTCTAAAAAAGCGTTTTCGTTTATTTTATCTTTAAACTCATTAATATCTAAAAAGTGATAATCTTGCCCATTAGTTTCATTCTTTCTCTTTTTTCTGCTGCAAGCAGAGATAGAGAAAAAAAGTTGCGGGATTTCTTCAAGTAAATAGTGAACAATAGAAGTTTTTCCTGCGCCTGATGGTGCTGATATTACAATGAGCTTACCCACTATAGAATATTTAATAGTTGTTCTTTAATTTTTTCTAATTCATCTTTCATTTGCACAACAATTTTCTGCATATTAATATCTGATGCTTTCGAACCAATAGTGTTAATCTCTCGGCCTATTTCTTGTGTAATAAATCCCAGCTTTTTCCCATTTGGAGCGTCGCTATTAATGGTTTCTATTAAATAACTTAGGTGCGCATCTAGCCTTACCTGTTCCTCGGTGATATCTTGCTTTTCTAAATAATAAATTAATTCTTGCTCAAATCTATTTTTATCAACAGCTATATTTTCAAGCTCTGAAATCTTTTTAGATAGACGCTTTTTTACTTTTTCTATTCTAGCTTTTGCAAAAGGAGAAATATCCTTTAATAATTTAGCAATAGTATTAGCTCTTGATTTTACATCGGCTTCTAGCTTTTTGCCTTCATCTAAGCGAAATTTCAATAAATCATTAATAGCCAAATCTATTCCTTTCTGTATTTGAACCCACTCATTCTCACTTTCTTTTTCCTCTCCTTTTTGCATGACATCAGGCATTTTTAATAATGTTGGAATAATATCGGTAGATTGAGTTTGAAAAGGGTTTGTCGACCAGATATTCCATTTTAGCCCCAAATCTTTTTTCAATTCTAATATTTGTTGATAGTATGCTTTTATTAGTTCATTATTTAAAGTGTAATTAGGTGAAGATGTTGCTTTTTCCTTCCAAATAGAAAGCTCAACCTTACCTCTTTGTACTTTTTCTGAGATTAAATTTCTAAGAGCTATTTCTTTTGCCTTGTATATAGAAGGCATCTTTATAGTTGTATCTATTTGCTTCGAGTTAAGCGATTTTATTTCAATATTGAAATTAGCGTTTTCTATATTTACTTTCGCCTTTCCATAGCCTGTCATAGATTGTATCATAGTATAAAATTTCTACAAATTTAGGAAAGTTTCCGGCTTTTTATTCTTTAAGCCTCGAACACTTACTAAATAAACACCAAGAAATATAAGTAATGCGGACATAATTTTTTGACCATCTAATTTATCTGAGCCCCAAAAAATAGCAAACATTGAAGCTAAAATAGGCTGTAAATAAATGTAGATACTCACCGTTGTTGGGCTTAGTTTTTTTAATGCTAAAGAATTTAACAAATAGGCTATAAAAGTTGTGCAAATTACTACGAAAACAATCTCTAAATAAATATTAGTTGGAATAGCTGCCCAGTTTACAATTTTCAACTCAACTATCCCAAAAGGAAGAACATATAAAAGCCCAAAGCTAAAAACATAAAATAATACGGTAATAGGATGATATTTTTCTATTAATGGCTTGGCAATCACTAAATATAAACCATAACTAGTTGCATTAATAAATACAAATACATTTCCCACCTGATAATTAGAAGAAAAACTAAATCCTTCTCCGTTTAGAATTAATGTAAATGCACCAAATAACCCTAAGAAAATTCCTAATCCTTTTCTAAGCGTTATGTTTTCTTTAATAATTAAAAAGGAAAGAATAATCACTAAAACAGGATTAATTGTCATTACAATGGCTGCATTTATAGGGGTTGTTAAGTTCAGTCCTTCAAAAAAAAAGAGCTGATTAATTGCCACCCCAAATACTCCGCATATGGCCAATCGAAAAAGATCTTTTTTCGTTACTTTTTCATTAATGAAAAAAAAGTATGATAGTGCAAACAAAAACAATGCCCCCATTACTCTTAAAAGAATGAATCCTGAAGGCATAATAAAATCAGGCATTACATCCTTTGCAAAAGTAAAATTAAGCGCATAGATTAGATTTGCAAAGAATAATGATATGTGTGCTAAAATACTTTTATTCAATTCTGCTATTTTTCAGCAAAAGTAAAATTTAATACTTCAACTTTTAATACTTTTGTCTAAAGAAAATTAAATAAAGAAAATGAAATTTGGAACAAAAACAATACATGCAGGGCAAAAAGCAGACCCAACAACTGGAGCAATAATGACTCCAATTTATCAAACCTCTACTTACATTCAAGCCTCTCCAGGAGATCATAAGGGGTATGAGTATTCGCGAACGGGGAACCCCACAAGAGATGCTTTAGAAAAAAACTTAGCTTCTTTAGAGAATGGTAAATATGGAATGTGTTTTGGTAGTGGGCTTGGAGCTATTGATGCCATTATAAAATTACTTTCTCCTGGAGATGAGGTTATTTCTACTAATGATCTGTATGGAGGGACCTACCGAATGTTTACTAAAATTTTCGAAAATTATGGTATCAAGTTTCATTTTATAGGAATGGATAACATAACAAAAGTAGAGACGTTTGTAAATAAAAACACAAAGATGATTTGGGCAGAAACACCCACAAACCCTATGCTAAACATCATTGATATTAAGGCTTTATCTGCAGTATCAAAAAAACATAATTGTATATTTGTAGTTGACAATACCTTTGCGACTCCTTATTTACAAAGACCTTTGGATTTAGGCGCTGATATTATTATGCATTCACTTACCAAGTATATGGCAGGACATTCTGATGTTGTAATGGGAGCTGCAATTTGTAAAGATGATGTATTGGCAGAAAAATTATATTTTATTCAAAATTCATGTGGAGCAGTTCCAGGACCAATGGATTCGTTCTTAGTTTTAAGAGGCATCAAAACCTTACATCTGAGAATGGAAAGACATTGTGAAAATGCAGAAAAAATTGCTAAATTCTTAAAAAACCATCCAAAAGTTGAAAGTGTTTATTGGCCAGGATTAATATCTCACCCAAATCATAATGTTGCAAAAAATCAAATGAGCAATTTTGGAGGAATGATTTCTTTTACCCTTAAAGGAAATCAACTAAAAGATGCCATAAATTTAGTCTCAAATACACATTATTTCACTCTTGCTGAAAGCTTGGGAGGAGTAGAATCATTATGTGGTCACCCAGCAAGTATGACGCATGCAGCGATTCCAAAGAAAGAAAGAGAAAAAACAGGAGTTGTTGACTCGTTGATTAGATTAAGCGTGGGAGTTGAGGACGTTGATGATTTAATAGTTGATTTAGATCAAGCATTAACAAAAATATAATTGAAAAAAGTAGCCTTTATAACAGGTACTAGCCAGGGGATTGGAAAGTCGCTTGCTGAACTTTTGCTACAAAAAAATTATATGGTTTTTGGTTACTCAAGAACAAACAATATTAAACATCCCAATTTTACATTTACAAATATTGATTTGTCTAATTTAGAAAAAGTTCAGGAGTTTACTTTTCCTAATCTTGTTAATAGCACTTTCCTGCTTATAAATAATGCTGGTAGTATTGGAGAAATTATACCTTTAAGCCTCAAAAAAGAGAATGCAATTATTAGAGAGTATAATCTTAATATTATTGCCCCCACTCTTTTGTGTTCTAAATTTATTAGGTCTTATATAGATCAAGACAAGCAAATTTTAAATATAGGTTCGGGAGCAGCAAATAATCCTATTGCCTCTTGGAGCACATATTGCTCTGCTAAATCAGCATTAGATATGTTAACAGAGGTTATTTGTGTTGAATCCTACAAAAAACTAAAAATTTTCTCTGTACACCCAGGTATAGTAGATACAAAAATGCAGCAAGAAATTAGGCAAACAGAAGATAAACATTTCCCCCTTGTAGATAAATTCAGAGATTATCATAATAATAATGAGCTAGAAAATCCAATTATAGCAGCAAAAAAAGTATATTATATTATACAAAATTTTAATGGATTTACCAAAAACATACTGTCAATTCGTGATATTGATTTAAAATAGCTCTTTCTCCCTGTTTTTTAAATAAAAAAAATCATAATTGTTTGATTTTCAGACATTTGTTAGTTTTTGTAATTTTTAACAATTTTATGTTTAAAAAGCTAATAAATTAAGTCTTTTTTATCTTGCAAAAAAATCATAAATCATTGATTTTATTGTGTTTATGGTTAATTTGTAGTGTGTTAATATGCTTTTTTTAAAAAAATTGACTTTGAAAGATTTTTCAGATAACTTTTTAATTGCATGAGATTATATTCTAATTTAGCGCTCAGTATTAACCAAATTATTTTAAATTATGGACGGAGTATTTAAGTACATGAACGGCTTCTTTAAGGGGCTATCAGGTTTAATCATGACAGTTTTAGGTCTTGGAGTAGCAGTAGAAATCCTTTTTGGAGGAGGTGCTATGATGGGAATTTCTGTTATTGACAATGTAATGGCAGTAATTAACGGTCTTGGAAGTGCAGGATTTGCAGGACTTGTTGGACTATGTGTTTTATGGAACCTATTAACGGCTAAGTAAGATACTTGATGTTTTTATAATAAAATAGCCCTACAAACTGTAGGGCTATTTTATTTTATATATTTACCAAAAAAATAAAATTATAAATTAATGAACGCTCTTTTTTCAGAACTTAAAAAACTATTAATATCGGCAATATCTATAGGAATTAAATTTTTATGTTTAGGGGTTATTGTTCAGTTATTAATTAGTGATAAAATAATGGGTTGGGATCCAGTTGGTAACATTCAGCAAGCAGGGCCATCGTTTATTGGAGTTATTGCTTTTGTTCTTCTGTATTTACTTTTTATTAAAAAGTAATATTTAGTGGGCTTTTAGCCAATTTTCCCCCTCTCCTATATCAACAACTAAAGGAACTTCTAATTTAACAGCTTGCTCCATCTTTTCCTTTACAATAGATTTTAGCTCTATTGCTTCTGATTTATGCATGTCAAAAACCAGCTCGTCGTGTACTTGTAGTAGCATTTTTGATTGCATTTTTTTAATTGTCATCTCTTTATCAATTTCAATCATTGCAATTTTAATAATATCAGCAGCAGATCCTTGTATAGGAGCATTGATAGCATTTCTTTCTGCCATTGCCCTTATCATGCCATTTCGTGAGTTAATGTCTTTCAGGTATCTTCGCCTACCCATAATTGTTTCTACATACTCATTTTCTCTAGCTTGATTAATTGCCCACTCCATATATTTTTTGACCTTAGGAAATTGCTTAAAATAATTATCTATTATTGCTTGAGCTTCTTTGCGGCTAACTCCAATATTTTGAGATAAGCCAAATGCAGAAATACCATAAATGATTCCGAAGTTTACAGATTTTGCATTTGACCTCATGGTCTTGTCAACCTGTTTTAGAGGTACTTTGTAAACCTTAGCAGCAGTAGCAGAATGAATGTCAACTCCGCTATTAAAAGCTCTAAGCATTGCATTATCCTTACTTAATGAAGCCATTATTCTAAGTTCAATTTGAGAATAATCAGCGGCCATTAACTTAAAGCTCTCATTTCTTGGAATAAAAGCTTCACGTACTTTCATGCCAATTTCTGTTCTAATAGGAATATTTTGTATGTTGGGGTTTATTGACGATAAACGACCAGTTGATGCAACAGACTGATTAAAGGTAGTGTGAATTCTTTGGGTTTTAGGGTTAACTAATTCAGGTAGCGCATCTACATATGTAGAAAGCAACTTTTTTATTCCTCTAAAAGCTAATATTTTTTCAATTACAGGGTGTTTGTCTTTTATTTTTAGAAGCTCTTCTTCTGACGTTGCATATTGCCCTGATTTTGTTTTCTTAGGTTTTTTACTAAGTTTCATTTTATCAAAAAGAAGTTCCCCCATTTGTTTAGGAGAGGAAATATTAAATCCTACTCCAGCTAAATCATGAACTTGGACCGTAATTTCGGATAGCTTTTTTGTAAGTGAAATACTAAAATCATTTAACATTTTGACATTAAGAGCGATTCCTTCGATTTCCATTTTTGCAAGAACTTTTGATAATGTTAATTCCACTTTTTCAAATAATTCAACTACCCCTACATCTATCATTTCTTTTTTGAGAATTTTGGAAAGATTAAAAATGGCAAGTGATCTTTCACAGCTATAATAAGTTATTGAATCCTGCTTTAATTCAGAAAATAAAATTTTTGACTTCCCCTTTCCTAAAACGCTATTTTTTTCGGTTAAAACAACTCCTGTATAGTTTTCTGAAATTATTTCTAATGAATTCCGCATATCAGGATGAAGTAGGTAATGGGCAATTTGCACATCAAATAATTTTCCTTTTATTTGAATATTATTGGCAAGAAGAATCTTAATTGCAAATTTTAGATCAAAACCTATGATTGTAAGATTTTCATCTTCAAAGATGGTTTTTATGATTGATTCAGTTGAAGTATTATATGAGATGTAATAGCCATTATTATTCAGAAAACTTACAGCAAGTCCTGTAATCTTAGTATTTATAGCGTCATCAGTATCGGTAATTAATTGCAAAGAAAACACGTTAGCATTTTTAATCTTAATAACAAGATTCTCAATTTTCTTTATATCTTCAATAAAGTTAAAATTTTTCGCGCTTTTCTTTTCTCTAATTACTAAATCTTCTTTTGAAAAAAGGTCAAATTGAGTAGATGGATTTGCGCTTTGAGTTGATTTTATTTTTTTTGTATCGTTATTAGTAATGATTCTTTTTAAAAGTGTTCTGAACTCTAACTCTTCAAAAAGGTCAGTTATTTTATTTATATTTATTGACTTATACTTTAAGCTTTCTTCATGCAGGTCAATAGGAACATCAGTAATAATAGTTGCTAATTTTTTACACAACAAGCCTATTTCTTGTGAAGATTCTATATTCTCCTTCATTTTTCCTTTTAGCTCTTGGGAATTTGCAAACAATCCTTCCATTGTATCATACTGCTTTAAAAACTTTTGGGCTGTTTTTTTGCCAACACCAGGAATTCCTGGAATATTATCTGCAGAGTCCCCCATCATTCCTAAAAAATCAATTACTTGATTAACCCGTGCAATATTAAATTTTTCAAGCACCTCAGGAACCCCCCAAATTGTTGTGGGTTGCCATTTATTTCCTGGTCGATACATAAATATGTTTTCAGAAACTAATTGAGCAAAATCTTTGTCAGAAGTCATCATATAGGTCTTATATCCTTTTTTCTCAGCTTTTTTTGCTAATGTTCCAATGACATCATCTGCCTCAAAACCATCTTTGTAAATTTTCGGGATATTAAATGCTTCCAACAATTTATCTATATAGGGAAGGGCATCTTTAATGCCATCTGGCATTACATCTCTATTAGCTTTGTACTCTGGATATGCAATATGACGTTCTGTTGGAGTGCTTCTATCAAAAACTACCCCAATATGTGACGGGTTTTCTTTTTGTATAACTTCATTAAGCGTATTTGTAAATCCAAATATTGCAGAAGTTTCTAACCCTTTTGAACTTATTCTTGGATTTTTAGCAAAGGCAAAATAAGCTCTATAAATAAGAGCAAAACCATCTAGAAGAAATAATTTTTTCTCATTTTTCATCTAAATGTAAAAATACAATTTATACCTAATTATTTACTTATTTTTACAGCTTAATCTTTAGAATGAGCAAATTAGAAAGAAAAGAAATTTTCAGAGCCCTTCTTGTTCCCGTTTTATTTTTTTTGGTAATGTGGGCGGTCAAATTAATTGAACTGCAATTTGGTTGTTCATTTGTCGAATTTGGGGTGTTTCCACAAACTTTAAGAGGACTGAGAGGGGTTCTTCTTTCTTCTTTTATTCATAAGGATATCACACATTTAGTTAATAATTCATTACCTATATTAATTCTAGGAGGGTTATTGTTTTCTGTATATAGAAAAATAGCCTTGCAAATTTTTGTTTGGTTATTTTTTGTTTCAGGATTTTGGCTTTGGGTTATTGGCAGGCCATCATTTCATATTGGAGCTAGTGGAATAATTTATTCTCTTGCAGCGTTTTTATTTGTTAGTGGTGTAATTCGTAAAAACCCAAGACTAGCAGCAGTAAGTTTAGTGATTATATTTTTATATGGCTCTATGGTTTGGGGAATCTTTCCAACTAAACAGTCTATTTCATGGGAAGGTCACCTGGCAGGCTTCACATCTGGTATTTTAGTAGCTATTTTTTATAGGAATGATGGGCCTAAACGTAAGAAGTACCAGTGGGAAATAGATGAAGAATTAGAAGAGAATGAAAAAGAAAATGAACGAAAATATAAAATTAAAGAGACAGGTACGAAGGCTTAATTATTTTTGGGCTTAATTACTCCCCAGTTTGTGGCAAACCAAGTTCTTTCATGCAGGTAATAAAAAATTAATTTAGCTATTCTATCAAGCACAACCAGCCATCCAACAGAGCTTTTATCAAGGGGTTCAAAACCAAAAAATGGAGGTAAAAATGACAATACAAAAAATGTAGTTGTCATAGCTAATAAATTCCAGGTAATAGCTTTTACTAAATGTCTTTTTTTGTCAATGTCTCCTTTTTTCATTCTTTCTGTTTATATGTTGGACAAATATAATTAAGATATTGAATAATTATACATAGGGTAGTATGATTGAAAAAATGTATTTTTGTCACTAATGAAACACATTAGAAATTTTTGCATTATTGCGCATATTGATCATGGAAAATCTACTTTAGCTGATAGATTGTTAGAATTTACTGGTGCTATTAGTGATAGAGAAGCAGAGGCGCAAGTTCTTGATAATATGGACCTTGAAAAAGAGCGGGGGATTACTATTAAAAGTCATGCCATACAAATGGAGCATGATTACAATGAAGAAATCTATGTTTTAAATTTAATTGACACCCCTGGACATGTAGATTTTTCATATGAAGTCTCACGATCAATTGCAGCTTGCGAAGGAGCACTATTAGTTGTTGATGCTGCACAAGGTATTCAGGCCCAAACAATATCTAATCTTTATTTAGCTTTAGAGCATGACTTGGAAATCATTCCTGTTTTAAACAAAATAGACTTGCCATCTGCTGAGCCAGAGGTTGTAAAGGATCAAATTACTACTCTAATTGGTTGTGACAAAGAAAGTATTATTGAAGCAAGCGCAAAAACAGGAGTAGGTGTTGAGCGGATTTTAAATACAATCATAGAAAAAATACCCTTTCCTAATGGAGATCCTGGCGCCCCATTACAGGCGATGATATTTGACTCAATATATAACACCTTCAGAGGCGTGGAGGCTTATTTTAAGGTGGTTAATGGGGAAATAAAAGAAGGACAGGCAGTTAAATTTATGGCTACCAAAATGGAATACCATGCAGATGAAATAGGCGCCTTACAACTTACACAATTCCCAAAAAAAATATTAAAAGCAGGAGAAGTTGGATATATTATTTCTGGAATTAAAACAGCAAAAGAAGTAAAAGTTGGAGATACAATTACAGGAGTTGAAAATCCTGCAAATGAAGCCGTTAATGGATTTGAAGAAGTAAAGCCAATGGTTTTTGCTGGAATTTATCCTGTGGATACTGAGGATTTTGAAGAGCTTAGAAGTTCCATGGAAAAACTACAGCTTAACGATGCTTCGCTAACCTTTGAAGCAGAGTCATCTGCAGCTCTTGGATTTGGATTTAGATGTGGTTTTTTAGGCATGTTACATATGGAAATTATTCAAGAACGTCTTGAAAGAGAATTTGGCATGACTGTTATCACTACCGTCCCTAATGTGTCCTACTATGCATATACTAAGAAGGAAGAGAAATTAGAAATTCATAACCCTTCAGATTACCCAGACCCTAGTACTTTAGAACGAGTTGAAGAGCCTTATATCCGTGCTCAAATTATTACAAAGGCTGATTTTATTGGCCCAGTTATGAGTTTATGTATTACCAAAAGGGGAGAGTTAACTAATCAAGTATATTTAACTACTGATAGAGTTGAGCTTACATTTGAGATGCCTTTAGGAGAGATTGTTTTTGATTTTTATGATAGATTAAAATCTATTTCTAAAGGGTATGCTTCTTTTGACTATTATCCAATCGCATATAGAGAGTCTATTTTAGCTAAACTAGATATTTTATTAAATGGAGATTCTGTAGATGCGTTGTCTGCACTTGTTCATAAAACAAATTCTTATACTCTGGGAAAAAAATTGTGTGCAAAATTAAAAGAATTAATACCTAGACAACAATTTGACATTGCAATTCAATCAGCTATTGGGTCTAAAATTATATCTAGAGAAACAGTAAAGGCATTAAGAAAGGACGTCACTGCAAAGTGTTATGGAGGAGATATTTCAAGAAAAAGAAAACTATTAGAAAAACAAAAGAAAGGTAAAAAAAGAATGAGACAAGTTGGGAATGTTGAGATACCTCAGGAAGCCTTTTTATCGGTATTAAAATTAGATGATTAATATATAAGTTAATGGGTAGAGCATTTGAATTTAGAAAAGCTAGAAAAATGAAAAGATGGTCAAAAATGGCCAAAACATTTACAAGAATTGGAAAAGACATTGTTATGGCAGTTAAAGATGGGGGGGCTGATCCTGATGTTAACTCTAGATTACGACAAGTTATGCAGAATGCAAAATCTGCAAACATGCCTAAAGATAATATTTTACGTGCTATAAAGAAAGCAAGCGATAAAGATACTGCTAATTATGAGGAAATTTCACTAGAAGGTTATGCTATGAATGGGATTGCAGTCTTTGTTGATTGTGCAACTAATAATAATAATCGCACCGTTGCAGATGTTCGTTCTTATTTCAGTAAATGTGATGGAGCACTAGGTACAAATGGGTCGTTAGAGTTTATTTTTGATAGAAAGGGCGTTTTTACTATTGAGTCTAAAAATATAAATATTGATTTAGAGGAATTAGAAATGGAACTTATAGATGCTGGACTTGAGGAATTAGAAATTGACGAAGATGAAGCAACTATTTATTGTGAATATACTGATTTTCATAACATTCAGATTAAATTAGAGGAGTTGTCAGTGGAAATTAAAAATTCTGAATTACAAAGAATCCCAAAGAGCTTTAAAAGAATTTCTGTAGAACAATCTGAAAAGGTGTTAAAACTGTTAGATTTATTAGAAGAAAATGATGATGTTCAACAAGTGTTTCACAATATGGATCTTACAGAAGACATATTAAGAATAATGGAAAAAGAGTAAAAAAATATGAATGTATTAATTTTAGGTAGTGGAGGGAGAGAACATGCTTTTGCTTGGAAAATTGCAAAAAGTAGTAGCTGTAACAAATTGTTTATTTCCCCCGGAAATGCAGGAACAGAAAAAATAGGAATCAACATTAATATCAGTGTAAGTGATTTTGAGGCCATTAAAAATCTTGTAATTTTAGAAAACATTAAATTAGTATTGGTGGGACCAGAAGATCCTTTGGTTAATGGGATTTATGATTTTTTCCAACAAGAAGAATTATCACATGTTTCATTTATAG